>Ga0207098_10242_pt1 | contig 18017 bp, 25 predicted proteins | sample Alteio_BWMinHeat_84_FD_153548 | JGI IMG/M metagenome (GOLD analysis project Ga0207098, IMG submission 153548) | Enriched cells from forest soil in Barre Woods Harvard Forest LTER site, Petersham, Massachusetts, United States -... | ecosystem: Environmental > Terrestrial > Soil > Temperate forest >...
CGATCTGCAAATCGTCATCGGCCCGAACGGATGCCTTGGTGCCGCCGCGTGCGAGGACTTCCCTCACGATCGGCATCTTTAAGAAAACCTGCATCGTGGCCTCAGGATTTGTCGATGCGGCAAGAATGTCGACGTCGTGCACGATGTCCTTCATTCTGCGCAGACTTCCCGCATACGCAACACGATCGGCATGATTCTCGAGGAGACGGCAGATTCGATCGGCGATAGGCCTGGCTTTGCCCAGGAGGTAATTTCCCCTTCGCCGTCTGAAGATCTCGATTCCCCGCAGAATGTTGTCGCTGGTTTTTTTCTTGAATCCAGGAACGCCAAGCAGCTTGTCCGAGCGGCAGAGTTCCTCGAGTTCTTCAATGGACTGTACCTGGAAGTGATCGTAGATAGTCTTGGCTGTCTTTGGACCGACGCTCGGAATTCCAACAAGCTTTACCAGCCCCGGCGGTACCTCCTTCTTCAGATCTTCGAAGAAGCTCATCTTTCCGCTGTCGATGTATTCCACGATCTTTTTCGCAAGATCCTCACCGATACCCGCGATTTCACGAACCGAACCCTGACGCACGAGTACTTCAATGTTGTCCGTCAGGTTTTCCAGGCTCATGGCAGCTCGTCGGTAGGCGCGAATACGAAATGGATTTGCAGTTTGAATCTCGAGAAGGTCGGCGACTTGGTTGAATATGGAAGCGATCTCCAGGTTACGCATAACTACGACTTCATTGTAGCAACCCTACAACACGGCATACGTCTAACCGAAATAGGCAACTTTAAGTCATAACGGGGGGTGTATGGAGACCTTGTTGGTGGTGGCAATCATCGTCGCGGCATTGGCCGTCGTCGTGCAGGCCGCTGCTTTGCTGTCGATGTACCTGATGTCGCGGCGGGTCGCAGATAATATCGATGATCTGGTAAATGAAGGTCACAAGTTGATCGGACCACTGGAGCACATCGCGACGAACTTGAAGACAACTTCCGAGGATCTGGTTGAAATTGCCCAGAATGGCCGCGCAGAAATCGAGTACCTGCGAACCCGTATCCACAGCACGGTCGACGAAGTGCAGGACAGAGTTATGAAGCCAATCCGGGAGTGCTCGGCAATTGGGATCGGTATATCGGCGGCGGTCCGTACGTTCTTCTCACGACGTCGGACAACTCCGACTAGAGCCGACGAAAATGTCCGGCAGACTCCGGCAGCCTGACAGAATTTCGCCGCTTCGCGAGGCCGGGCTTGCGATTGCATGCCGGTGAAGCACTTTCGCACGTGACAGGAGTCGTCCATCGCCTTGGGTTAGGGATGCGACGCTTAATCATTGGTCCTGTCATCGGTCGCTCAGCTTCGCGATCACTCTTCTACGTAACCAATCCTTCACTCGATCTTTAACCACATGCTATATTTTGGGATTGCGTCCTCGACGTAATCCGGGCCGTTAGCTCAATTGGCAGAGCAACTGACTCTTAATCAGTAGGTTGGAGGTTCGATTCCTCCACGGCTCATTTTGGAATCAATAACTTATGGCCGCCCTTATGTTTGTGTTGTGTGAAATCCGGAGCCGGTTTTCGCTGCGGAATCTCTCATCTATGAAAGACAAACAGGCTTGGAGACGCCGACTGATCGAAGAGGCGGACCCGAAGAAGCACTTCGGTAATCGACCCCCACACTGGACGTTCTGATCCACAATAGCAACCGGCTCCCGCAAAGACTTCCTGCTTGAAAATCCCGATCAGCCGGCGTCTTTTTCTGTTTTGTATCGCGAATCAATTCTAAAGGCTCATCTTCGTTGTACTCGAATCTCGCTACCCTCGGCGGTCACGCAAAACAGGCCAATGATGGTCACCTCAAAATCGGCCAACGAATGACGCGATCAGGACATTTAACTTCCGGCGAGCCGTATCGGCGGGCAGGTCTTTGCGAATGCGGCGGCCTTGGGAATCCACGATGCCAGCTTCCTGTAATCGGCGTGCGGCGTCCTTGGCCCGTTCAACGGCAGCAGGATAATGCGGATCTGGCTTTCGTCGCCGCTTGTCCTTCGGAGGAATTGGAAATCTCTTCGCCTTCGCCATAATGAAAGGGCACGCCGGTGATTCTTATTCCGACGAACCGAGCCACTCGCGATCTTCTCGGGATAATGCAGCTTCCGGATCACACTGACTCACAAGGTCCTGAAGCGTGTAACGTCTGCGGGAGCCAAGCTCTTCCTCTACGCGCTGGCGAAACCAAGCTTCAACCGAGAGTCCGCGCGCAGCGACCTTGATTCGCAGGGCATCCGCTAGATCGTCCGGAATATCTATCGTTATGGTAGCCATCGTTGATTTCCCGAAATGGAGAATGCCTCCCCCTCGTTCACCTCACGCCCGCCTACGCGATTTGGAACGATTGTCGATTCCAGATAATTCTCCGGTTTTTTCCGCGAGCCATACCTTAATCAAGGACTGGTAGGGAACGTCCCGCTTATTCGCCTCAATCTTGATCTCATCGAGGAGCGAGGCAGGAAGACGCAGGGAAATTGCCTGCGTTGACGGCTTCAAGCTCGGAAAACGGGCAGGTTTTGCCTGAGACCAATCGACATATTCCGTGGAGTCGTGGCTTTCCCAGAAACGACGCTCTTCAGCCTCGTTTTTGAATTTAGGAATCGGCTTGAGATTTTTCTTCATAGATCTTTCGTTCTTTACGATGCATATTGCGCGCTGAAATCACACGGATCTTCTTCGTTCGGATGGTGAACGTAACGTGCAGCAAACGGCCTGCCTCCGTTTTCCCCAAAGCGTGAAACCGATCTTCTCTCTGGCTGTGAGATACATCTTGAACTACGAACAACGGTGTGCCGAAGAATACTTGTTCCGCTTCGCCCTGACTCACATTATGTTTTTGTTTGCTCTTGCGTTCATTTCCTTGGTCCCAATCGAATCCTTCAATCTGCGCAAGATCCAGCATTCAATGTATATTCCTATAATATACGACGTGGATCAACAGTAACCCTTCAGCCTATCGACTCATTACCGATTATGGGGAAAGGCCGGAAAAGACCTCGGGTTCACATCGCTTCCGGAGTCGTTCGAAAAGTTGTCTGAAAACCCTGAGTTCCTGGACGACGTCGTTGAAGTGCTAGATTGGGCCGATTCCGAATCTCGAATCACCGGCGCTCCCGTTAATGTGCCTTTTTCCTGTCCTCTGGAGCTTCACGCAAATTACGGCAACAATGACATCAAGGCTGCTCTTGGCCTCGCAACTTTCGAAACGGCTGGACAGACTGGTGTTGGTCTGCTCCATTCTCCGGAACGCAAAGCATACGCCGTGCTAATAACATTTCAGAAGACGGAACGGGAGTTCTCGCCGACAACGATGTATGCCGATTATCCGATTAGCCGAGAACTCCTGCATTGGGAATCCCCGTCCAATACGGCCCAAGCGCACGAAACAGGGCAGAATCTGACACTCCACCGGCAACGGGGCTACACGATCCTTTTATTTGCCAGGAGCAATAAGAGAATGGATGGACGATCGGCTCCCTTCACATTTCTTGGCCCGGCTGAAGTCGTCGAGTTCCAAAAAGAGCGCCCAATCCAAATGATCTGGCGTCTTAATCATCCGATGCCTGCAGCAATGTTTGAGGAGAACCGCCGCGGCGGCTGACACGGCTATCCTGTCGCCGCACCTTCGATGTAGTTCTTCATGACCCACAGAACATCTTTATCAGTGGGTTCCCCAAACTGCGTGAAATCGTTATTGAAACTCGTCAGTTCGACACTCGATAGCTTTTCAAACTCAGACATGGCATCCCAGAATTCCGCCTGTGCTTCGGCAATTCGTTTGAGGCTCCGTTTCAATGCATCCATTTCGAGTTCAGTTCTTCTCGACATATTGCCCTTTCGCAATCTTGGTCATCTTCACACCTAATGCTTTCAGCAACTCAGCCGCATCCTTGGCAAGATTATCAGGTTCAGAGTTACCTAGAGCGACCGTTAGAAGAAAGTCCATAATTTCGGCAGGCAATTCCGTCGGTGTTTTCATCAACAAACTCCCTGCCGTTTAACCGGCGAGGCTTCGCACAACGAATTCAAGAACCGCGTTAATCTGTTCGCGGGTAACATCGAACTGTTCGATGATTTCCTCAACGCTCGCGCCAGCTTTGAAGTTTTCGAAGATGGCGGATACCGGCATCCGCGTATCCCGAAACACCCACGCTCCGTTCAATCTGCCCGGCACGCTTTCGCCGAGTGGACATTCCGACCAATCGAGGCTTGCCATTGACCTACGCTCCTTCCTTCAAGCTGTGAAGCGCAATTGTCTCAGTCTTCCTGGGCAAGTCTGGTGATCCTCCGATAATTGGCTGAACTCAGATAAAAACCAACACGTAGCAGATTTTCCAAGGATTCTCGTACTGCCGGAATTAACCGATTTTCCTTCGCCAGCAACAAAACACCGCGGGTACCCATGACGGGGATTTTCTCGCGGCCTGCGCAGTTTCTCGCACTTCGATCATCGGCGAGTAGCAATCGGGCGTTCATTTCCTTCGCTAGCACAACAGCTTCACTTTCGCCCTAGTCCAGGCATTCATCCCGCATGAACCTTGCGACGGCACTCTTGTTCTTAACGGCACGCCGTTCAATCCACGCCGCGTCCGCCACTTCTTCAGAACCGATCTTACCTTTACCGGCAATGACGATCTCGTGATAGACGATGTTTGGGATGTGAATGATATCGAACAGAGAGTGGAGAATATCCAATAGGGATATCGAGGCGAGGCTGATCAGCGGCCCGGAATCGGCCGCAACACTCATGGCTTATTTCTTCCCGTTCCTCCGTGCCGATTGTACCGCGCGCCTGCCAGCCCGAAGTTCAGCATCCAACTCTTTGCGCGTGTATTTAGGGAAAACTGAAGTGCGGTGTTCCGCGGCAAATCCGGCAAAATCATGTAGCGTCATGCTAAGCATTTTCGCTGCTGTACCAGTTGAGACCTTACCGTCGCTGGAGAGCCGCAAAACGGTCTGCTCTTTTAGAACGGTCTGCGCGGCGGTCAAAAACTCTTCTTCGAGTTTTGTTCCCTTCGCCTGCTTCGGGACCTCCAATTGAAAACCCTTGGCCATTCAACCTCCACGCTATTCACCATTCTAACCTCTTGAATCAGGAACGGCGTGAGCCGGACTTCCCGACCGCCTTCAAATCAGTGACAGTGCGCATCAATTTCGCCGCCCATTTGTCCAGCACGTCTTTTTTCTCGGCGTCGAAGTACGGATTGTGACCATGGAACCATAAGGCGAAGAAAGTGGATGGTCCTTCGCCGCCTTCTTCAACGTGAACATTGCGGTGTTCCTGCCTGTGGACAAAGAGGTCTCATCCAAGGCGCGACCGACCCCTCGGAAACGTGCGGCGGACATCAGTTGCGGTATCATTTGCGTCGCCTGACCCCGCGTCAGCCCGGCCAGTACACGAATACCCTGACTGGCACACAAGGGCCTTTTGCTTATCGGTGGTCGAGGGTTAAGGAATTTTCCGAGGAATCGATGTTAGACTGAGACTGCGATGAAGCACACAAAGCCTACCGGAGGCACGACACATTCGGCATCGGAAGAAATCGAGACGTTGGAACAACGTTGTGACGAATTCTCCAAGTTCGCCGGCGAATGGCTGTTGTTGAAGGGCAACCAACTTCTGGCGCACTCTCGCGATTTTAAAGACATCAACGCGGAGATTCAGAAGCGCCATCTCAAAGATTGCTTTCTCCATTACGTTCCAACGTCCGTTGAACGCGATTTCACCCTGATCTGACACGATCTTGATCACAGTAGATTTTGACGGGCAATTGCCATACCACCGCACGCCGGGATTCGTTGGTCCGTTTCCGATGTTCGAAGTGGTGCTCCACTGGAACCAAACGAGTACACCGCATGTTTTTGGGCTGTTGGATAGTGGGAGCATGAGGACCATATTCAAGGCGGAACTGGCCAATGTGCTCGGGATCACGGATCTACACAGGTTCCCGACTGCAACAATCAGCACTGGTGGCGGGCCGCTGGTAGCACATCTCGTGGACCTCGAACTCGAATTTGTGCTCGACGAGGGATCGAACCGGTTTGCTTGCCAAGTCGGGTTTGCTCATATTCCACGGCACGTTCTAGGCCGCGACATTGTCTTTTCGAAGTACACTCTCGCGTTCGACGAACGCGCCCAGATCGTCTACTATCGGGAGTTTCAAGGCTGAAGCCCGCGAGCCTTGCTCGACGTCATCCTGAACCCCGTTCTCTTCTCGATGACATCAGTTGCGAAATCATCTGGGCTGCCTGACCGCGTGTAAGTCCGGACGGTACAGGAATCCTGTGACGGGCAAGGACTGCTTTTTGCTTATCGGTGGGCCGTTCATTTCGCCAGCGGGCCGAGCTTTCAACCAGGCGCCGTGCATCGGGACGATTAATTGCCACGAACTGATCTGCGGACTGAACCGCCTCCGCCAAGCTTTCGCTACGCGCCAACGCTTTCGCTTTCTCGCCTGCCGCGGAAAGTTGAACATCCCAAGTGTCGAGCAGATTGGGCTCGATCGAAATCGATTCGCCATTGGGCAGGCTGAGGCGATAACCACCGGGCACTGTGTGCCACGTATTTTGGCTGTACGACCGAAGTTCCGCTGGCGGACCAAAATTGAAAAACTCGATGCGCTCGGCGGCAAGCTTCAGATCCTCTAACGAATGGATGCGCGATGTGTCGATCCAAGGTTGAGTCCGATTCAGGCGCTCGATGTCTCGTTCAATGTCCAGTGCGTAGCCGCCACTGAGATTCATATTCAGGGGAAGGTTGAACAAGCTATGCAAGCCGGGCAATTGATGAGTCCTCGAATTGTCCGCGACATCGATCACAATGAGATCTCCCTTGTCTGGATGGAGCCGTGTTCCGCGCCCAAGCATTTGAGCATAGAGTAGCTTCGATCGTGTCGGCCTCGCCATGATCACGCAATCCACGCGCGGTTCGTCAAAGCCTTCGGTTAACAAATTGCAATTCGTAACAACATCGACTTCTCCGGCAGAGAATCGCGCGAGAACATTGCGACGTTCGTCTCTTGGGAGTTCACCCCAGACCGCCGCGGTTGGGATGCCGGCTTCTGTAAAAGCATGCTGTACGTCCTTCGCATGGCTTACATCGACGCAGAATACGATGGTGCGCCGCTGTGGGGCGAAATCCCGATAGGCTTTGACCAGAAGATTGTTCCGCGAAGGGGTGTTCACCACACGTGCGAGTTGACTTTCGACGAAATCGCCATGCTTGCCTCGCACCTTTACATTGTCGAGAGATAAATCGGTATCCACGCGCCAGCCTGTAATCGGACAAAGGTAGCGGTCTCGGATCATCTCGCGCATATCACGCGCGTAACAGACCTCTTCAAACACCTCGCCGAGTCCTTGCTTATCGCCGCGGCGGGGTGTAGCGGTGAAGCCGATCAGGTAACGAGGGACGCTCGGTTCGAAAAGGCCGAAGTGATCGAAGATGCGCCGGTAGCTGGGCGCAACGGCATGGTGCGCCTCATCAACGACAATGATGGAAAATTCACCGGGCTGAAGGCGCGACAGGCGAGCGGCGTTGCGGGCGAGCGTCGGGACGGAAGCAATGACCACCTTCGCGTCGGCCGAGGCCCGGGAGCCGGCTTGTTCGATTTCCGTTTTCAATTCCGGATCGATGGATTGAAACTTATCCCGCGCTTGCAGCAGCAGTTCCTCCCGATGGGCGAGCACCAGCAACCGCTTCTTCATCTGAAGAACTTTTGGGAAATGGGCGAAGACAACGGTTTTCCCCGTCCCCGTGGGTAGCGATACGATTACTCGACGTTTACCGGCTTTGTACGCATTGCGAACTGCGGTGAGTGCTTCACTTTGATAGGGGCGCAGATTGAGTGTTGTGTTCACCTTCGCAACAAGCGGATCGGGGCCGACCATCCGACGATTCCTGCAACAATTCCTTTCTTAGATGGTATCGCTTGCCGCTGATTCTGCGCGATGCTAACGGGGATAAGCTGAAGCGAGACCGGTTTTGTGGTGATGAATCAAGGTGTTCATGTTTTCGATTCGTTCACGTAACGTGAACAGCGCAATAAACTGATGAAATGCCTGGGCCCATAACACCAGATCGAAATTTGCTGGCTCCACTGGCCACTGTTCGAATGAGACGTCGCGAATGGTCACGTGCGGATGGGTGTTGCGCTTCCGGCGGGCTATTGCTTGATTCGGCGTATTCTTTCGCTTAGGTTGGATCGACTTACAGCTTAGATCGAAGATCGCAGATCTCGATATCGCTTTGCCAATCTGCACGCGCGTTTGCAAGTTTGCATGGCGTTTTCCAGATTTGCACGGCGTTTTCCAGATTTGCACGCGCGATTTTAAGATCGGAGCAATCGTTGCAGAGTGGGTTTCAATCCCGCGAAGTCGCCGAACTATAAGGATCGACAAGTCGAGGCAGCCCGCAGTGTGCTGATCGACGTTGGACAAGTTCTTCATTCTTTTCGCGATGCCATCGTTGTAGTCGGCGGGTGGGTACCCGATCTCCTCCTTCCCAATGCGAAGCCTGAGCACATTGGTAGCATCGATGTTGATCTCGCGCTTGATGCGGCGAAGCTCAATGATGGTCGCTACGGGGATCGACGAACCTGAATGTCTTGAGCTGGCTTGAAAATTGGGAGCTTGACGTCATGGTCGAAGATCCCGGCTTTGCCGGTCAGATGGAACACATGTACCTGCACGATCTGTCGAATGCCAGAGAGATTGTCCTCCATGCCCGCCACCGTAAACCTGTCGAGACGAGCAAGAGGACAATAATCGGACAAAATCGGAAAGGCGGCAGTGCCGGCCGGACAGCCGCCGGCGTGATGCGCTTAGGTCATGCGGTCGGAGCCGCACTCACCAACCGCCGGGACCTTGGACCGGCAGAAGCAATCATTATGTGGTGGGGCGCCGCACTATTGGCCACATTCGGTGGCGTCGTCGCATATTGGCCCCGTGCGGCCGCAGTTCCTGCTGCCGTCCTGAGCCTCTGGATCGCCATATCACTGGCAATACGAGCCTATAAACTCAAACGCTAAAGGCATTTAGCCAGCGCGGCCGAATGACAGTTCGGCTCCGTGTTGAGCGACTGGCAGTCGCCGCGTCTGCATAAAGCCGACGCCAATTCTCCGTGACACTGACTTTGGGCGCCGTGTTGTGCAAAGCCGTATGTAGGACGGCACCCCCTTTGAAAGGATCTGGCGCAGAGAGAAAATACTATGGACGGCTAAAGAAGTTTTCTCCTTTCGAAGTCGTCAACATGAGCCTGTCGGGACACTCTAACTGGCAGGCTCTTTTTAGTATCTGCGCTGTGCTAATCTCCCATCCTGTGAGTAAAAGGTTTGTCTTTGTTCGGCACGGAATGACCGACTGGAATCGCGAAGGCCGTTTCCAGGGACACCTCGATATTCCGCTGAACTCGACGGGACGACAGCAGGCGCTGAGCTTACGCCGGCACTTACTCAAGCGAACTTTTGATCGGATCTTCACCAGCCCGCTGCAGCGTGCACACGAAACAGCGCAATTGATTGCCGGTGCTGTCCCCATTGTGCCGGACTGGCGCATTGCCGAGATTCATCATGGCGATTGGCAAGGCAAGACCAGGATGGAGATCGCCGCACAATGGCCTGACCTTTGGGATCGTTGGGAGAAGGAGCCGTTGAGCGTTACTCCAAGTGGCGGAGAGACTCCGGAACGGGTGCGGCAACGGGTGGAAGATTTTCTCCGGACCGTTGACGGCCGAACCGTCCTTTGCATTTCGCACGGCGTCGTGATCCAGACTGTTCGAACCGTCCTTTTACATAACCATGCGGGAGAGAACTCAGTGACGCCGCGGAACGCGTCGATACACACGTTTTCTCTTCGTAAGGGTCGCGTGACCGAATACGCGATCGAGGAAATCGTGTGAGCGATCGACGCGGCTTATTGCTGGTGAATACGGGTAACGGCAAAGGGAAATCGACCGCTGCTTTTGGAACTGCGTTTCGAGCAATCGGTCAAGGCCTTAGAGTTTCCGTCCTTCAATTTATAAAAGGTAAATGGAAGACCGGCGAGTTGGAGGCCGCTGCGCGCATCGGCCTTGAAATGGCTGCGATGGGAAAAGGATTCACGTGGGAAAGCAAAAACCTGGAAGAGGATAAGGCCCTGATGCGCGAGGCCTGGATTGTGGCCTCCGAAAAGATATTGTCGGGTCAATACGATTTGATTATCCTCGATGAGTTGAATTACGTTCTGGGCTATGGGTATATTCCCGTAGATGAAGTTGTCCGCTGTTTACAGGCTCGTCCGCCTCACGTACATGTCGTGTTGACGGGCCGTAACGCTCCGGAAGAAATTATTTCGATCGCGGATTGCGTGACGGAGATGCGCGAGATCAAGCATCCCTATCGCAATGGAATACCCGCCCAGAAGGGGATCGACTTTTAAATCAACACGCTGAATGCACGGGAAGGCGGTGAAAGTCCGCCACTGCCCCGCAACTGTAAGCGGTATGAATCACCCGGCACAGGTCACTGCATCGCACAATGCGATGCGGGAAGGCCTGGGCAACATAGGGACCGCAAGTCAGGAGACCGCTTCGGCGTCAAACATGGAAACGCTTTTCCGAGGGGGAAAAGGTTATGTCCACTCTCAGTCTCCTGCTTTTTCTGCTTCTGTCTCCGTCCGACTCCTTTAAAGGAACCGTTCAAGATCCAACCGGGGCCGTAGTCGCCAGTGCGCGGATCGAAATATCCCGTCCGGGTTTTTCGCGTGAGATTTATTCCGATAGCGCAGGGCAATTCGCAATCGACGAAATACCCGGCGGCAGTTACACCATCATCATAACGGCCGCGGGTTTCGCATCGCATGTAGCTTCCATCGTTATCCCTTCCGCTCCGGATACATTTACGATGCGCGTGGCGCCACGCGGCGACGATATTCTTGTCACCACAACTCGCACAGAGACCCCGGTAAGTATGGTGGGAGTGTCGGCCACCGTTATCGATCACGATCAGATCGTCGAGCAGCAGTCGCCGCCGGTATACGAACTATTGCGGGACATTCCGGGCATGGCCGTCGCAAATACAAGCCGCCGCGGCGGAACGACGAGCATCTACACGAGAGGAGGCGGTAAAGATGCCAATCTCATGCTGATCGACGGCATTCAAGTGAACGATCCGGGCGGCGACTTCAATTTCGCCCACCTGACGACAAGCAATATCGACCGGATCGAAGTTGTCAGAGGGCCGCAGAGCGCTATCTACGGTTCCAACGCTGCTGCTGCCGTTATCCAGGTGGTCAGTCATCAGGGAACGCCGGAAGATGGGATCGCCAGCGGATACGGTTCGTTCGAAGGCGGCAATTTTTCAACATATCGGTATCGAACCGGCCTTTCCGGAGTTTTGAAAAAGTTCGACTACTCGTGGGCTGCGGAACGGTTGGGAACTCGGGGCGAATACGCCAATGACTCCTATCGAAACCTGACACTGGCCGGAAACCTGGGATATCACATCAGCGACATCTCGCAGGCGCGATTTACACTACGCACGATCGGCAGCCGCGTCGGAGTTCCCAACAAAGTTGGATATGGGCTACTCGATCCCGATGCATTCCGGACGGGAACGAACATCATCGGCGGCCTGCGCTACGAGAGGAACACGCGAACCTTCACACAGCGGGTTCAACTTGGATTCACCAGGTTTCGCGATTTCTTCGAAGACGACAAAGGCGAAGGCCCGTTCAATATCGCTGCAATCGTTACGGGCACTGCGGGTGCGCGCGGCGCTGACGGCGTTCGCCTGGTGCGGCTTCTTTCAGCTTCCGAGCTAACCAATTCCAGTCTCCTTGTTCCGCCCGGCGAGCGAGTGGTACGGCGCGCGGTCTCCATCTTCGCGAGCGCCCCGTCAAAACAGATCACGGAACGAAGGACAGCCGAGTACCAGGCGAACTGGAATTACTCGTCTCACAATTCCATCACCTTTGGCTATGACCTCGAACAGGAACGCGGAATTACCAATGTCGCGCCGCCTCTGCGAAACAATCATGGCCTGTTTGCAAATCATCAGCACAGTGTTGGAACTCGCCTCTTCTTAACGGAAAGCGTCAGGCTTGAAGACAACTCCGTGTTTCACAAAAAGGCCACGCCGCGACTTGCGGCCTCGTACCTGTTGACTGCAACGACACGACTGAAGGCCAGCGCCGGAACCGGGATTTCCGAACCCAGTTTCCTGGAGAATTTTGCCAGCGATCCAACCTTCGTGGGAAATCGCAATCTGCGGCCGGAACGGTCGAAGAGCGTTGAAGCGGGAATCGAGCAGCACTTTTTCCGGTCCCGCCTGATTGCCGACGCTACTTTATTTGGCAGCCAATTTCGCGACCTCATCGTTTTCGTATCTCCGCCGCCACCACAACCCGGCACATGGGCAAATCTGGAGGCGAGTCGTGCTCAGGGAATGGAGCTCAGCACCCGCGTTCAACTCAAGTGGCTGCGCATGCGCGGACAGTACACATTTCTCGATACGCGTGTAACTGCGGCCGCATCGCCGGCCAGTGCATCCACGGGGCTTGGACAGGAATTGCCCCGGCGGCCAAGACACTCCGGAGCCTTCGACGTCAGCGGTGTGTTTCGCCGGGCATTTGTAAACCTGAACTCGACCTTTGTTGGCGAACGCCAGGATTCGGACGGTGTGGGATTTGGAATTGTTCGAAACCCCCGCTATGAAAAGGTCGATCTGGGCGGAAGCTATTCATTAAGACCGTCGATCGACCTTTTCATTCGGGTCGAAAATCTCCTGAATAGGCGCTATGCAGAAGTGCTCGGTTATACGGCTCTTTCCCGTAACGCGCTTGCCGGAGTGAATTTCCGCTGGAAATATCGATGAGTCGTAGCTTGATGGTTCTTGGAACGGCGTCGCACGCGGGCAAAAGCATTATGGTGACTGCGCTCTGCCGAATATTTCAGCAGGATGGCTTGCGTGTTGCGCCGTTCAAGTCCCAGAACATGGCGTTGAATTCGTATGTATGCCGCGACGGCAGCGAGATCGGACGAGCTCAGGTGGCCCAGGCCGAGGCGGCCGGCATTGAGCCGGAGTCGGACATGAATCCGATTCTGCTCAAACCCACCAGCGATCGAAACATGCAGGTTGTCCTGCATGGCCATGTTTATCGATCCATGACGGCAACGGAATACTACGATCAAAAGCCGTTCTTTTTCGAACAGGCCCTCGCGAGCTTCCATCGCCTCGCTTCGAAATTTGACGTCATTGTTCTCGAAGGCGCCGGCAGCGCCGTAGAGCTGAATCTCAAAGACCGGGATATCGTGAATCTGCCGTTTGCGAAGGCCGTCGGGGCGCGAGCCTTGCTTGTGGCTGACATCGATCGTGGCGGAGTGTTTGCTTCGGTGGTCGGAACGTTTTCTCTTCTGGAGGAAGACGAACGTGATCTCGTTCGGGGATTCGTGATCAATCGCTTTCGCGGCGACATGAGTCTCTTCAAAGATGGACCCGAACTGTTGGAACGCCTAACGAAGCGTCCCTGTTTCGGGGTCTTGCCATACATCCACGATCTGCGGATCGATCAAGAGGATAGCGTGTCTCTCGAGGATCGCAGTACTCGGCAGGGAGCATTTCGAATTGGCGTAGTTAGGTTGCCGCATATGTCCAACTACACCGATTTCAATTCTCTTGAAGCGATACCGGGTGTTGCTCTGGAATATCTGACGGAGCCGGCAACTCCTGTCGACCTTCTGGTCATTCCCGGAACAAAAAACACAATCGGTGATTTGCGTTGGATGGTTGGTCGCGGGTTCAAGAGACTCGTTGCCGACACGTTGGAACGTCGCGGATGGGTCATTGGTATATGCGGCGGATATCAGATGCTTGGTGAAGAGATATCCGATCCCTCAGGTGTTGAGGATGGCGGAACTCTGGAGGGATTGCGGTTGCTACCAGTCAAGACGGAACTCGGACGCGACAAGGTAACAGTTCAATCTGAGGGCCGCTCGTTTCTCGGCATGTCTGTGACGGGCTATGAAATCCATATGGGCAGAACGGAGCTGCTCACCTTCCTCGATCCTTTTATTAAAAAAAGCGACGGGACATCCGACGGAGTCCTCTCTGGCCGGGTTGCCGGAACTTATTTTCATGGTGTGTTCGACAATCCGGATTTCACGACAGGTTTTCTGTCCCTGGTGGCGAAGGATCGGCAACTCAGTTGGCGTCCCGGGAAATCCAGTCATTCGAAACAGGCTGAATACGATCGTCTTGCCGCAACGGTGCGAGAGCACCTCGACATCCGCCGCATTCACGAGTTGATCCAATGATGTTGTACCCAACGACAGCCGAATTCGCGGCGGGTGCGGCTCTGGATCTGGTAATTGGAGATCCGGCTTGGCTGCCGCATCCGGTCCAGGCGATTGGTTTTCTGGTGCATCGTCTGGAAGAGTTATTGCGACGAATACCATTCGAGCGCGTTGCAGGTTCGATTCTGACGGTTGTCGTTGTAACGGCTACCTTCGGGTCCGTCGCGATGACATTGCGTTGGGGTGGCTTCCCTGTCGCGGTGTACTGGATTTTCAGTTGTCTCGCTGTCCGCAGCCTCGATCAACATGCGGTTCGAGTGATCCAGGCGCTGCGGGCCGGAGATAGCGGTCAGGCGCGCACCCTCGTGGGTCAGATGGTCGGGCGTGACACAGGCGACATGTCGGAACCCGACATCATTCGTGCGGTGTTTGAAACCGTTGCCGAAAACATGAGTGACGGTATTGTCGCGCCTCTGTTTTTTCTGGTGTTGTTCGGAATTCCGGGGATGGTCACCTACAAGGCGATCAACACCATGGATTCGATGATGGGTTATAAAAACGACCGGTACATTCGATTTGGCTGGGCCTCGGCGCGCCTTGATGACGTTGCGAATTACGTCCCTGCCCGGCTAACTGCCGCATTCATTGTTGTGGCTGCGGCAATTTTGCGCCTGCGCTGGCGCAGCGCCGTCGCCACAATTGTCCGCGACGCTCGATCGCAGCCCTCCCCGAACGCAGGCTATCCGGAAGCCGCACTTGCCGGAGCTCTGGGCGTGCGCCTGGGCGGCCTCAACTATTACTTCGGACGTCCGGTTCAGAAACCCTTTCTCGGCGATCCCGTCGATGAACTTCGCTGGAATCGTTTTCCCGATGTGCGCTGGCTGATGTATCTGGTCTCCGCAATGTCTTATGCATTAGTGGGTATATGGCTACACGTTCGGTAAATCATGGCGGGCGAGCGCTCGCTTTCGCTCGTGAGCGCGGTCTCGACTATAAGGAGGTCCTGGACTTCAGCGCCAACATCAATCCACTCGGTGCGTCTGCGAAGGTCATCGCTGCGCTTCGCGAATCTTTGGACCTGATAACTGTCTACCCGGACGAAAAGGCGACACGGCTTACTCACTGTTTAGCCGATCACCTGCGTGTGAGCGCAGACCGGATTCTGCCTGGAAATGGCGCCACAGAATTGATCCACTTTTGGTTGCGGACGGTGCGGCCCCGAAGCGCAACGCTCGTAGTGCCCACCTTTTCGGAATACCGTTTCGCGCTTCAGAATTCCGAAGTTGAAGTCGGCACTGTTACGATGCCCCCCGGTGGGGACTTTCACCTCCCGGCCATTCGCCGGCCAACCGATGTTGTCATTCTGACCAATCCGAACAATCCGACAGGTTCCTATATTCCGCCCGAAATCATGCGTGATTGGATTCGGCAAATCCCATCGTCCACACAAATTTTCCTGGACGAGGCTTTCGTTGAATTCACCGCGCAGCCATCCCTGGTTCGCTCGGCGGAAGAATTTTCGAACCTATGGATCTTACGCTCGCTGACCAAGTTCTATGCAATTCCCGGACTGCGGCTGGGATATCTCGTCGGACAGGGCGTGCCATCCATCTCGAAATTTCGCGAACCATGGCAGATCAATAACCTGGCGGAGATCGCGGGTATCGCCAGCCTTGAGGATCGGTCCTACGCAGAAGCGACTATGCAGCTTGTGCAGAAGGAAAGAATCTGGCTCTGGAAACAACTTCAGGACATCGCTCATTTCCGTGCATTTCCGACCGCGGCCAACTTTTTCCTTGCTCGCTGCGATAGTGACTCCATGCTGGATAAATTGATCGCTACGCTGGCCGATGAAAACATCCTGATCCGCGATTGCCGCGATGTCGAAGGGCTCGACGGACCTTATTTTCGATTTGCGATTAAAACCAGGCCAGACAACATTCGTCTTCTCGGATTTTTGAGAGATTTATAGCCGCGTAGCGGCGACAGTTCTGTAGCCACCGGCTTTAGCCGGTGGAAAATGCAAGGGATGGAGCAAGTGCCGTAGGCACGACAGACGTCTTTCGTCGCTACGCGACTTCGACATTGCACAACATGGCACCACCGGCTGAAGCCGGTGGCTACAGAACTGTCGCCGCTACGCGGCTAGCACTCACTAAATGCTGTTATTTATCTTACTTTTGGTTCTTGCGCCGCATCGGATCGTATCCACAGCGCCGAGTATCACGGAGATTCTTTTTGCCTTGGGCGCCGGTGATGAAGTTGTCGGCGATACGACATATTGCAATTTCCCGGAAGCCGCTAAAACCAAAACGAAGATTGGAGGCTTCACGACTCCGAATATCGAACTCATTCTCGCGCTCAACCCGGACCTGGTCTTTACAGTGGGACAAAGCCCTAATCTCGCGCCGGCTCTTCGACAGTCCCGGCGCGCGGAAGTCGTTACCGTACATCCTGACAGCGTTTCAGGTATTTTCCAGTCGATCCAGACCATCGCCGATAAGATCGGCAAGACCGAGCGCGGCAAAGTACTGATTCAATCGATCGACAAAGAAATTCATGAGAGTGCTCCTCAGAATAGCCGGACGACGAAACCGAAGGTGTTGTTTGTCGTTGGGCGAACGCCGGGAAGTGTCACGGATCTGGTCGTTGTTGGCCGCGGCGGTTACCTGACGGAACTGATCGAACTGGCGGGCGGCGTCAATGTGGCGGCGGATGCCGTCGTGGAGTACCCAAGGTTTTCTTTTGAGGAAGTCATTCACCGCGATCCCGACATCATCATCGACATGGGCCACGGCGAAATGGTCACGGAATCGCAGAAGCGGGCGGTCAAGCAGCTATGGCAGAAATATCCATTCCTGCGAGCGGTGCAGCATGACGCTGTCTTTCCGGTTTCGGCCGAGTACTTCGTAACTCCAGGTCCGCGGGTCGGTCAGGCCGTACGCGACCTCAGGAAAATCTTTTCCCGATGATTACGCTCATCACAGGCGGTGCCCGAAGCGGCAAGACCCGTTATGCGCTTATGAGCCCCGGCGTAAAGGAGCCAAAAATTTACATTGCGACCGCTGAACTGTGCGATGACGAAATGCGCGACCGCGCTGTGACCCATCGTGCCGAACGCGGCGACCGATGGAAGACGATCGAAGAACCGTATGATCTTGCGCAGCAACTAGTCAATTTGCAGGGCAGTGTCGTCATCGACTGCTTGACCGTCTGGCTATCGAACTGGGTTCTACGGGATGAAGACCGGGTTCAGGATCAGATCGAAAGCTTTTGTGATGCGCTTCGGCGCACGCAGTCGGATGTTGTTGCGATCACGAATGAAGTGGGTTCTTCAATCGTGCCGGACAATGCCTTAGCGCGCCGGTTTCGCGACTATTCCGGACGCATGAATCAACGCGTCGCCGAAGTTGCGGATCGGGTGTATCTGATGGTCTGCGGTATCCCGTTACAGGTGAAGTGATGAGTGCATTTTGGGTTGCCCTGCAGTTCCTGACGAAATTACCGATCCAGACTCCATCGGCAAAACCACGAACCGTCGCCGCGTCCTATTATTTCTATCCTGTGATTGGATTCTTGATTGGCGCCGCTGCAGTCGCGCTGCGGCACGTCTTGATCCTTATCTTTCCGTCTTCTTTTTCCATTGTCCTGATGCTTGGCTTTCTGATCTGGATCACGGGTGGGCTTCATGAAGACGGGCTCGCCGATG
>Ga0207098_10243_pt1 | contig 17960 bp, 20 predicted proteins | sample Alteio_BWMinHeat_84_FD_153548 | JGI IMG/M metagenome (GOLD analysis project Ga0207098, IMG submission 153548) | Enriched cells from forest soil in Barre Woods Harvard Forest LTER site, Petersham, Massachusetts, United States -... | ecosystem: Environmental > Terrestrial > Soil > Temperate forest >...
TCGACAGCTACAAGGCCGCTTCCGCCGAGAAGCGTACCATCGTGAAACCGGGAGATGAAATTCCGTTCAAGGGTGTTCACGTCCTCGTCGTGGCCTCCGATGAGCACACCATCTCAAAGCCAGTGAATGGTGGAGGCGCGCCGAATCCGCTATGTGAGAACGCGGAACAGAAGGAGCCTGTTACGCCTGAAAACCAGCGCGTGGTCGGCGTGCTCGTGTCGTACAACAAATTCAAATATCTCAATCTCATCGATCTCGACTGGGAGAAGGACATGGAATTGGCGTGCCCTGTCAACAAATTAGGTACCGTCACGGTTTACCAGACCAGCCGCCACGGCTCGCTCGACGGCGCGGCCTCTCCACCTTTCCTCGGCGCCATCAAGCCTCAGGTGGTTATCGTAAACAACGGACCTCGCAAAGGATTAGGGCAGGTAGATCCTCCGAAGTCGGCTACGCCACCGGGCCACCAGAGCGCCCCTTATGAGCACAACTCGTATTTGCGGCTCGCACAAATTCCCGGGATCGAAGCCATTTGGCAACAACATTTGTCCCTGCTCGATCCCAGCCCTGAGCACAACACGTCCCCCGACATGATTGCCAACATGGAAGAAACCAAGGACTGCAAGGGGAATGGGATCAAAGCGTCGGTCGCGCGCGACGGCAAGTTCACGGTCACGAACAGCCGAAACGGGTTCAGCAAGAGTTACGCCGCCCACTGAATCCGCGGCCGATGTTTGCTTGTACCGGATGAACGGTGGCCGCGCGGTCGTGGCGTTAACCGCGAGCCACCACGAAATCAGGGCGCATTTGCCGGGTGAACTCCCCTTTCCCACCGCCCACATCAGCTCCGCCGTCGCCAACCGTCTTCAATTCCGCGACCTAGTATGCGTTCAAAGGCGTCAGTTGCCGAGGCTTACTGCTCAGTAAATGGCTGCGATGTGATTCATCCTTGAGGAGGCGCAAGGTAACTTTCGTTCGCTTCTGTCGACGCACAACACAGTCAATTATTTTTTCAGCAAGGTGGGGCCCTATCGAAAGGCCAGTTCATGGGATGGTCCGCCGCAGATCTCTAGAAGTTGTTGAGTGCGGGGCAAGGAGGCATCTCATGAAAATTCATGCGCTGGGTATCGATTTGGGTAAGACGGTGTTTCATCTTGTCGGTTTGGATGCCAGTGGGCAGGTGGTCGTACGGAAGCGATGTTCGCGCCCACAACTGTTGGCCTTCACCGCGAATTTGCAAGTGGGGTTGATCGGCATGGAGGCCTGTAGTGGAGCGCACTTCCTCGGGCGGGCACTGCGAACGCAAGGGCAGGAAGTGCGTTTGATGCCCGCTCAGTACGTAAAGCCCTACGTGAAGACGAACAAGAGCGACTACATCGATGCGGAAGCCATTGCCGAAGCCGTACAACGACCGAGGATGCGTTTTGTGCCAATCAAGACCGAGGAGCAGTTGGACCTGCAAGCGCTGCATCGGGTGCGCGAGCGTTGGGTGATGCGACGTACGGCGGTGGTGAACCAGATTCGCAGCCTTCTTCTGGAACGTGGACTGACTCTGCCCAAAGGCCGCCGTCATCTGGATGAGCAACTTCCTCGTATTCTGGAAGACGGTGAGTTGAATCTGTCCGACTCCTTCCGTGTTCTGCTGGCTCAACTCAAATTGGAACTGGAGCAACTCGCAGCACGCATCGAGCCGATGGATGCGGTCATTCAGAAAACGGCCAGAGAGAATGAAGCCTGCCAACGACTCACGGAGATTCCGGGAGTTGGCCCGGTCACCGCGACGGCCCTGATCGGCGCGGTTGGCAATGCCAGCGCGTTTGGGAAAGGGCGAAATCTGTCGGCCTGGATGGGGATCGTTCCGCGAGAGTACACCACCGGCGGCAAGCAGAAGTTACTGGGCATCAGTAAACGGGGCAATAAGTACTTACGAAGACTTTTCATTCAGGGCGCACGCAGCGTACTGCAGCAACGACACAAGCAGGCTCCCGGTCTGAGCGAGTGGCTCGCGCAGCTGCTGGCGCGAACGCACCAGAATGTGGTCGTCGTCGCTTTGGCCAACAAGTTGGTTCCCATGGCCTGGGCAGTCTTATGCAAGAACGGACGCTATCGCGCTCCGGTTCTCGCGGTGACCACCTAAAATCCCTGTTTAGAAGAAAAAAGTTCCTGCCAGGTCTGCTGGCGGAAAATAGAGATGGCAATGGGTCTCTCCCACGCTTTCGAAACCCGATCTCGTCAAAGGTCACTACCAGGCCGTCCAGTTTATGAGGACGAAAGCGAGCGGATATCCATCATGGCCCGGAGTCACTGACTCCACTCAAGGCCGAATACATTGGCGCAGACCAACCGCCATTGGTTATTTTTCGCTTGCAACTCTGCGGCGGACCATACATGACGATAAGACCGTTTGGACACAGTGTTCTATCGAGAACTCCATTCCTCCCGACTCGCCGTGATCCAGGCAGACCCCGCGACGGAGTCCGTGAAATTCAATTATGACTGCTTGAAATCTCTGAAGATTTCCTGAAATCTGTCGAATGGGCCGCCTTTCATCCGTCATACAATCAGGCTCGCAAACGCGCTCAGAATGTTCCCAAAGGAGAAAAGGTGATGCAATTCGCTCTGCTGATTTACCACTCGCCGGCAGAATTTGGCATGCGGAAGAACGACTATAACGATCCTCATCTAGGCGCCTGGCGGGCCTACTACAAGGCGCTCGTCGAGGCGGGTGTCTACGTCGGCGCCAATGCGCTTGAAGTGCCCGAGACAGGAACGACAGTGCGTCTCAAGGAAGGAAAACGTAGCGTGCAGGATGGCCCGTTCGCCGATACGAAAGAGCAACTGGCAGGATTCATCATCCTGGAACTTCCTACCGTGGACGCCGCCCTCGAATGGGCCGCGCGATGCCCGGGGGCAGCAATCGGCGCAGTTGAGGTCCGGCCGCTGGCGCCTGAAGCCATGCGGCGAGGGTTTACGGGATGAATGAAAGCAATCGGGAGGACACCCACCGGACCATAGAGCGCGTGGCGCGAGAATCATACGGGCGTCTGGTGGCCTACCTTTCCGCAAACACGCGCGACTTAGGAAGCGCGGAGGACGCCCTCAGCAACGCGCTAGTAGCTGCACTCACGAGTTGGCCGCGCGACGGAGTCCCGCAAAATCCGGAGGCCTGGCTGCTGACTACGGCGCGCCACTCCTTTATTAATCAAGTGCGCCATCGGCAAGTAGCTGAGGCAAGCGAACCCACTCTCTTGCTCTCGAGGGAAGATTCTGCGGAGATGACCTTGTCGCCGGAGTTTCCAGATGAAAGGCTGAAACTGCTGTTCGTGTGCGCGCACCCGGCAATCGATTCGGCCATTCACACGCCGTTGATGCTCCAGACCGTACTGGGCCTGGATGCCGCGCGCATCGCCCATACCTTCTTGATCTCGCCGGCGACGATGGGGCAGCGCCTTGTGCGTGCCAAGACGAAGATCCGCGACGGTGGTATTCAGTTCGAAGTCCCGCAAGAGCGTGAACTGCCGCAGCGGCTCGACGCCGTGCTGGAAGCGATTTATGCCGCCTTCGGAATCGGGTGGGATGGCATGGCGGGAGTTGACCAGCGCGGACGGGATCTGGCCGAGGAGGCGATTTGGCTCGCTCGTGTCCTTCTGCAGCTAATGCCCGGGGAAGCAGAGGTTCGGGGCCTGCTGACTCTCATGCTCCATTGCGAAGCCCGCAGAGCGGCACGACGGGGACCGGACGGTAGGTACGTTCCTCTTTTGGAACAAGATTCCCAACAGTGGTCTCTGGCATTGATCGAAGAGGCGGAACGCCATCTCGCCGAAGCATCGAGTCGCGGTCGCGCCGGCCGGTTTCAACTCGAGGCCGCGATTCAGTCGGTGCATGCTGAGCGTGCGCGCAGCGGCCGGACCGAGTGGGCTGCAATCGCGCTGTTCTACGAGCAACTGATCCGCATCTCGCCGACGCTTGGCACCCGAACCGGATATGCCGCCGCGCTTGGCGAAGCCTACGGACCTGAAGCAGGGCTGGCGGCGCTCGATGGGATCGACCCGGAGAATGTCTCCGCTTATCAGCCCTACTGGGCAGTTCGCGCTCACCTCTTGCAACGGCTAGGGAAAACATCCGAGGCTGCGAATTCTTTCGACCGTGCGATTGGCCTGGCTGAAGATCCGGCCGTGAGACAGTTCCTGCTCCAAAGGCGGGGCTGACTTTTTTCTCCCTCCTCTGTCGAAATGGACTCCCTTCACACGTCACCCCAATAGAGGCGGCTTAGCGATCAAGCTTCGTCGCCCGAGAGGTGGACAATGACAATCAAAGACAAAGCAGTTTTGGTAACCGGTGCCAATCGCGGCATCGGACAGGCGCTGGTCGTGGATGCGTTGAGTAGAGGTGCAAAACGAGTATACGCAGGCGCGCGCCACCTCTTCTCCGACTTGGATGGGCGCGTCACGCCCCTGATGCTGGATGTGACCAGCGTTTCGCAGATCCAGCGAGCGGTCGGCGAGGTCGACACCCTGGATATCCTGATCAACAATGCCGGCGTCGCCATCTTCGACGATCTGAGCAATCCCGATGTAATCGAACGGCACCTGGCCGTCAACCTCCTGGGTCCATTGAAATTGACGCAGGCGTTCTTGCCGCTGCTGAAACGCTCCAAGGGCGCAATCGTCAACAACCTGTCATTGGCGGCGCTCGCTGCTTTGCCGGTCATACCCGCCTACTCCATATCGAAGGCGGCCGCCTTCAATATGACCCAGTCACTCAGAGCGCTGTTGGCCGGCCACGGTGTATCGGTCCATGCCGCCTTCCTGGGCCCTATCGACACGGATATGAACCGGGGCTTCGAGATACCAAAAGCTTCGCCCGAGTCCGCGGCGCGAGGCATCTTCGACGGGCTGGAGAAAGGCGACGAGGATATCTTCCCCGATCCCGCGTCCCAATCCATCGCCGATGGCTGGCGCGACGGCGCAGTCAAGGCCCTCGAGCGTCAGTTCGCTGGTTTCGTGCCCGAGAGCGTAGTGAATTGGGGATGACGTTGTGAATGTATTTTTTCTCTTGGCTCTGTCGAAATCACGCCACGTTACCCGTCACCAATATTGAGGCGTTTCAGCTTCAAGCTTCGCCATCTGAGGTTGTGTTCATCGGCTTCCGAACCGAACAGCCGACCGCAACCAGCAGGACTAGGTATGCATGAAATCAAAGGAGCTCAAATGACAAAGGTTCAGACAATCGCGGTAATTCTCGCCTTCATCTTTTCCGTCACAGCGGTCGCGCAAAGTCAACAGACCGCGAAGGGGGCCAATAAGATCGAGCCGCTGCCCCGAGATTTGGAAATTCAACTGGCGCTCAGCGCGCTGCCGCCGCACCTCAGGGATAATGCGGCTGTATACGTTCTAAGTCCCGAGATGGGATTTGAAATTGCCCGCAAGGGTACGAATGGTTTCCACGCTTTGGTTGCTCGAACAGGCGACGATACGTTCCGCGGCTCTTGGCCCTTCACGAAATATAGAGACGATATTCTCTACCCGATTTCCTTCGATGACGCGGGTGCCAAAGCACAGATGCAGGTCTTCCTCGATGCCGCAGAGATGCAGGCCAACGGTAGTCTTCCTGAAGAACTGAAGAAAATCATCCAGGAACGTTACAGGACACACTACTACAACGCCCCGGACCGAGCCGGTGTTTCATACATGCTGTCTCCAATCCTTAGGACATACGTCAATCCGGATGCAAATGACAAGGTGGCTACTGCCAACGTTCCTCACTTAATGCACTACGCCCCGAATGTATCCAATGAAGACGTAGGCGGGGCAAGCCCGACTCCCGAACAACTGCATTACTTCAGCGAGCACGGGCGCTGGCAGGTCAGCCCAGATCCGTTTGTCATACTTCACGGTGCCCACGGATACTTTGTGCAGTTTGTCGGGGTTACGGAGCGAGCTGCCATCAACAAGGAATATGAAGAGATGCTTGGACGACTTTGCAAGATCAAGAAAGTCTGGTGCTTGCCGCAGTAAGGAGCAGGAATTAACGCGCCGACCAGGCCCAATCATTCGCAGCGAGGAGGGCAAAACATGAGCGATCAGAATTACAGCATTTCTTTTGCAGTCGACCAATCTCCTGAACTAGTCTTCAACGCCATCAACAACGTTCGTGGATGGTGGTCAGGAGAGATCGAAGGCCAAACCGATAAGCTCGGCGCCGAATTTACGTACCGCTAGCAAAATATGCACCGTTCCAAACAGAAGATCACAGAGTCGGTTCCTAACAAGAAAGTCGGTTGGCACGTCTTGGACAGCAGCCTCAGCTTTCTGAAAGACAAAAACGAGTGGACTGGTACCGACATTGTCTTTGATCTCCTCGCAAAAGACGGCGAAACGGAAGTCCGTTTTACCCATGTAGGTCTTGCCCCTCAGATTGAATGCTACGGTAGCTGCTCGAACGCGTGGAGCATGCTCGTCAACGGCAATTTGAGCAAACTGATCACGACGGGTAGAACTCAGCCGAACGTGCTCGCACAGGAGCGGAAATCATGACAAATCATGATTTCACCACTACATTTTCGGTAGAGCAAAGCCCGGAAAAAACCTTCAACGCCATCACCAATGTCCGTGGATGGTGGTCAGAGGAAATTGAAGGTGCCACCGACAATCTCGGCGCTGAGTTCATCTATCATTACGAAGACGTCCATCGCTGCAAAATGAAAATAACTGAGTTCGTCCCTGGCGAAAGAATCGCGTGGCTTGTTTTGGACAACTACTTCAATTTTACCGAAGACAAAACCGAGTGGAAGGACACACAGGTTATTTTTGAAATCTCCCAGAATGGTGATAAATCGGAAATCCGTTTCACTCACTCGGGTCTAGTTCCCGAATATGAATGTTTCCATGTCTGTTCAAACGCGTGGGGCTCTTATATCAACGGCAGTCTACGGAGTTTGATTACTACAGGTAAGGGGCAGCCCAACCAGAAAGAAAAGGCGATGGGGAAAAGTGAAGAAATGGCCGCTTTGCTCGAAAGCGAAGCAGCACGATACTCCATAGCCATCAGTGCTGAGATCGAAGAAGATATTCCTAAACTCCAGGCAGATCGAGTGCAACTTCAGCAGGTGATTATGAACCTGATGCTGAACGCAATCGAAGCTATGAAAGATACCGGCGGTGAATTGATCATCAGGTCGCAATTGAATCGCGATGGCTGGCTGTTAGTTTCCATCAGCGATACCGGTGTGGGATTACCGGAGGAATGGACAGAGGAGATCTTTGATCCTTTTCACTCTACGAAACCTCAGGGAACGGGAATGGGGTTGACCATTACCCGTTCCATCGTGGAGTCCTACGGAGGGCGCGTCTGGGCCACCAACAATCAGGGAGCGGGCGCAACCTTTCATCTCACACTCCCCGGCGAAGTCGAGGCGCATGAATGAAAGCGGCCGCCCTCCCTACCGTATTCATAATCGATGACGACCGTGGCATGCGTCAGGCGATACAAGATCTCGTGGAGTCGGTAGGTCTTCGTGCCGAGTCGTTTGCGACTGGCCAGGAGTTTCTGAACAAAGGGCGTACCTCTGACCCGAGTTGCTTGGTTCTTGACGTAAGATTGCCCCAGATGAGCGGACTCGATTTTCAGCACCGGCTAACCGAGATCGGCATTCAAATACCAATCATCTTCATCACGGCGCACGGCGATGTACCCATGTCTGTCAGGGCGCTGAAGTCGGGTGCCGTGGAATTTCTGACCAAACCTTTTCGGGACCAGGATCTGCTGGACGCGATTCAACAGGCTCTACAGCGCGACCGTGTGGCGCAAGAGCATGAGGCTGAGGTTCGCGAATTGCATGTGCGTTATCAAGGCTTAACTGCGCGAGAACGGGAGGTCATGGGTTTCGTAGTCTCCGGATTACTCAATAAGCAGATCGCCTCGGAGATCGGAGCGAGCGAAGCCACGGTAAAAATCCATCGTGGCAATCTAATGGAAAAAATGCAAGCGGCTTCACTCGTTGAGTTGGTCCGTATGGCTGACAAACTCAAACCCATTTCCACCAAATAACATCGCATTATATATATATAAAATTCAAACCGTTATACCGCCCTCCTCGGGTTGTACTCGACTACTACCTAAGTATTAGTTTTTTCGACTTTGATCCGATTGCGCCGAATCCACGGTGCAAGTTACTTTTCACCTATGCACTTAGAGCACAGCGCAGACCTCCTGGCAATTCTCGACGACGACAAGTCGTTCCGAAATGCAATGCAAGACCTGATCGAAGCCGAAGGAATGTCTGCGCTCTGCTTTAGCTCTGCCGAACAATTTTGGGGGTCCGAAGCCCGACATAAAGCTGCATGCTGGATTGCTGATATTCGCATGCCGGGAATGTCTGGACTGGAATTGCAGGTGAAGCTTAATACCGAGCGATGCACAATACCGATCATCTTCGTTACAGGCCGCGGTGACATCCCTACGACAGTGAAAGCGATGAAGGAAGGAGCGATTGACTTCTTTACGAAGCCGATTAAGGAGAGCTCGCTTCTAGCGGCCATTGGTCATGCTCTTGAAGTGGATCGAACGGCAAAAAGAAAAGCTCAGGAACGTGCAGAGCTTCTCGGGCGACACCTTTCACTGACACCCCGAGAGCGAGAGGTGCTTCCGCTCCTGGTGAGTGGACTCTTAAATAAGCAGGCGGCGGCTGAGCTGGGGATCACTGAGTACACGGTTCAAATTCATCGAGGGAACATCATGCGCAAGATGAAAGCTGACTCGTTCGCAAGTCTAGTCAGAATGGCCGAGAAGCTGAATCCCTCCAGCCCATAGCACCGTGTGGCTACTGCTAGCGGTCCCTTCCACGGGTAGCAAGCAGGAGTGCCTAATGCAACGGCAACTTGCGAATCGAATTGCCCGAATAAATCGTCTTTCACAACCATGCATTCTCAATTCATTCAGTAGCCCTGAGACAAACCCGAGCACAATTCACAAGCTCATGCGAATTCTAGGTTTATTACAGGAATATGTAATTGTCTCTGAATGTGACGATTGGTACGGCGGGGGATAGATCCGCACGTTCCTTCCAAAATCTAGGAAGGATCCGAATGACTGTCTGGACGCGCATGGTTTGCGTAGCAGTTTGAAGGCGCACTTCAACCGAAGCGAGGCTGTCGGGGTGGATTTCCCGAACGACTCCAACAGCTTCAGGTGGAAAATTTTTGGGATGAACGTAGTCACCCCGCTTGAACGGAATTCCGGCAGGCTTGTCTTTGGTCGGCATGGACACGGCTCGCCCCTCCTAGGACAACGCACGCAAAACTTACCCCCTGAATTCTATAAATTCAAGTTGGAAAATTGCAAAACTCAGTCGGTGAATTTGGAGAACACGGACAAAACACGGACAATTTGGGTTCTCTCTAGGAACCGCCTCTGTTAACCTATAGAAACCAAAGGGACGGGCGGTTAGCTCAGCGGTTAGAGCGTCCGGTTTACACCCGGAAGGTCGCGTGTTCAAATCACGCACTGCCCACCATATTCCGACGAACCCGTTTGAACGAAGCGGCGCGCGCGGTGAACGCTTCGCGTGCAACACTCCAGGCGTTATGCCATATGATCGGCCTCACCTTCGATTCAATAACTCTTAACTTTGCCAACTGATTTGTACCTGAAAAGAGTCCCATAGTTCCCTGCACTGCTGGATCTGCCAGCGGCTTCTTCCGGGTCTCCGTAAAGAAAACACCTCGGATCGAGATTTCGGACCCGGCCTGAAACCCTGCCCCGAGACGATTTCGATCGAGGCAATCGACGATACGGCTAAAATCGTCTAGCCGGTTGGTTAAGCTGATGGCTCTGCTACAATCCCGCCATTACTCGGATGTTGGAGAACCACCTAGGGTTGAAGATGGTCGCACCGGAAAACCCCCAACAAGACGCAGAATGCCGCGGGTCGCTTGCGGTCATCGGCTGCCTGTCGCTCGGTCTGTCAACTCTCCATTTGCTGGTCGGCGGTCGCTACGGTTACTTCGTCGATGAGTTGTATTACCTCGCATGTAGCCACCACCTGGATTGGGGCTATGTTGACCAGCCGCCTCTAATTGCACTCATTACGTGGATTGAGCGCATGACGCTTGGAGATTCGCTCCCAGCCTTGCGGTTTCTGCCCGCGGTGGCCAACGGCCTGCTCGTGTTCCTTACCGGGTTGATCGCGAGAGAACTTGGGGGGCGTCGTTACGCGCAAATTCTGGCGTGCGTAGCGGTCATCGTCGCGCCGCTGTATCTAGGCCTCGGCCATCTGCTGACGATGAATGCATTCGAGCCTTTATTTTGGGCGGGGTGCGCGCTCGTCGCGATCAAGATCATTCAGGACGACTCCCCAAAGCTTTGGATGCTTTTTGGTCTTCTGGCTGGACTTGGGCTTGAGAACAAACACTCGATGCTTTTCTCTGGCTTTGGATTCGTTCTCGGTATGCTCCTGACACCGGCGCGTCGCTTCTTTCGCAACCCGTGGTTCTGGCTCGGAGGTTTGGTCGCCTTCCTAATTTTTGTTCCCAATCTGGTATGGGAACTCCAGCGCGGATTTCCCACTATCGAGTTGCTTCGCAATGTGCAGAGGAGCGGGCGCAATGTCAGTCTTGGCTGGGCAAACTTTATCGCCCAGCAGTTTCTCGTGATGCACCCGCTCGCGGGGCCTTTGTGGTTGGCGGGGCTCTGGTATTTCCTGCAAGATGCGGCCGGTCGGAGATTTCGCGTGCTGGGTTGGGCATATCTCATTGTCTTGTTGTGTTTCCTCGCCTTGAACGGACGCGTGTATTATCTTGGGCCAGCGTATCCCATGCTTTTTGCTGCGGGCGCGGTGGTGTTCCAACGATTTGCAGAACGTGGAAACCATGCATGGCTCAAGCCGGGGTACGTTGCAGTATTGCTGGTCACAGGGGCACTTCTGGCTCCCTTTGCGTATTTTCCAATTTTGCCGGTCGAGAGCTTCCTGACATACTCCCGAACCACTCACTTTCAGCCGCCGCAAATCGAAACCCACAGAATGGGGCCGCTGCCACAAATTTATGCCGACATGTATGGTTGGAGGGAGATGGCGGAAACCGTCGCAGGGGCCTACAACAAGCTTTCGCCGGAAGACAAACAACGTTGCGCGATTTTCGGACAGAACTATGGTCAGGCCGGGGCGATTGATTTCTTCGGGGCGAAAATGGGCTTACCTAATGCACTGAGCGGGCATCAAAGCTACTTCTACTGGGGGCCGCGCAATTACACAGGTGAATGCATGCTCGTCATGGATGACACGCCCGAAAAACTTTCTCAGGAATTCGATTCCTGGGAGAAGGTGGCGACGGTCTATCACCCATACTCAATGCCGTACCAACACTTCGATGTCTATCTGTGCCGGGGTCTACATTGGCCTCTAACACAACTCTGGCCAAAGCTGAAGAATTGGGATTAACGCATCGGGAATCCTGCCGAGTCGCTTCGTAATCTGACTCTAGACTCGAGGCATGGCTCTGGACGTTGGCCAGTGGCATGCAGGCCACTGGCCATAGAGCAAAAGCGAAATCCTCGAAGCAAGAGCAATGCCAAGAAGTCGGTCCTGCGCGTTCCCGATCCGGAACACGTCAACGGCGCAGTGTTGAATGGCCCTAATCGACATTTCAATTGGGGCTGTCCGATAGGGTCCATGGCGCCGAGCCTCGCCAACTGCGGCGGGATCTTCTTGCCGCATCGTCTCTCTGTTAAGCTCGCACTTCGTACTTTGGCTCCTACCGACTATGATTTGAGAGTGGGCCAGAATCCAAGTCTCATCGGGCTGATTTCGGACACGCATGGATTGCTGCGTGAGGAGGCGATCCGAGCGCTGCAAGGCTGCGATTTGATTCTGCATGCTGGTGACGTGGGCAAGCCCGGAATTTTCGAAGCGTTGCAGAGACTCGCGCCGGTGGTGGCGGTTCGCGGAAATGTGGATCATGGGGATTGGGCGCTGGCTCTGCCCGCAACGGCGGTTGCGGAAGCAGGGCCGGTTAAAATGTATGTGCTCCGTGACGTGAGCGATCTGGATCTCGATCCAGTGGCGGCGGGCTTTAAGATTGTTGTGAGCGGGCATTCGCACAAGTTCGGCAGGAGCGAGCATTCCGGCGTGCTATACATCAATCCGGGGAGCGCTGGACCCAAACGGTTCCGTTTGCGGGTAACGCTGGCGCGCCTTGACCTGGGTGCGCGACCGTGGATGATCGAGTTCGTGGATTTGGAGAAGATCCGGGGATGACCGGCGTGCGAAGGGTGCGGCAAGTACCGCCCGAGACAGACGCTTGCCAGCGACTGATGTCCAGTTGCATACTTCGGTGAAGCGAGGAGTGGTAGACTACGATCATGAAGCAGAAAGCTAATCGAAAAAAGAATCAGGAGAAAAAGAAATCAAGCGCGACCAGGAAGACCGCGTCGAAGGCAAAGCTTCCGACGAAGGCGAAAGCGAAGATCAAGCAGAAGCCGAAGAGGAAAGCGCCCCGCGCGGCGGCTACCGTCCAGAGAGGGAGCCAAACCGTCGAAACAGTTTCCCCGAAGCGCAAAGCGCCGGTTGCGCGCACCGGTGCGGGAGCCGGCGATTACGATGGTATTTCGACCGTCGCGGCCGCGGATTCGGAAAGTGGCGAAGAATTGCTGGAAGAGGGGCAGGCGTTTGAGGCGGGAATCATACGCGGCGTGGAAAACGCGCCTGATCCGGACGAGGCGGAAGTGACCACGCATGAGGTTCCGCAAGACGATGTTCCAAGCGAATATGAGGATAAGGATCGCCCGTAAATTCGCAGCCAACGTTTAGCAACAAATTTCGACCGTTGAAGGAATAAGTCAAGTCCGCGCTGCTGGGGCCCTACATAAGTCCGAACATTAGCTTTGCCCGAGCGACATGGCGGAGTGAGCAAACTTAATATCCGCATTGGCGACCAGCCGTCCCGATTGGATGCTTTTACTCCGCGACTACAAATATCAAACGCACCGATATTCCCCACTGAGGTAAGATCCAGCACGCGAGTTCGTAAGCAGTGATGGCGCCAGATCTTGGTTAAGGTGCTCTTGCCGCAAACTCCAGGCGCGGAGACCTGGCATGATGCGTTCGAGGACTCTTCTGGGTACAATCATGGCTCCGGAAGCCCGTGGCTTTGAGCATGAGTAGCATGGGGAATCTGTGTCACGCATGACAAAATCCTTCAATGGCGGCATCGTCGCGATTTCACTCGCTTCGCTGGCGAGCCTCGCGATCGGCGCGCGCATCCTACCCGGACAAGCCAGCTCGGCCATCACGGCCGCGCCGGTCAAGGCCTTTGCTCCTTACATCGACGCGCACGCGCATCTCGATGACCGTAGTGCCGCGGGCATTTCGTCCATGCTCGATACGATGAGTCGTCAGAACGTCAAGAAAGTCTTTTTGCTCGTCCCACCCTACACCTTCGACGATCCCACAAATTACGACACCGAGGTCGTGTTGGCCATTGGCAAGCAGCACTTGGACAAACTCTCGGTGATCGGTGGTGGCGGCTCGCTCAATGCCATGCTCCAACAATCCGTAATCTCTGGCGACAGTAGCCCGGCGGTGCAGACCAAGTTCAAGGCTCGGGCGGAAGAGCTTGCTCGGCTGGGCGTGATCGGTTTCGGTGAGATGACCACTGAGCATTTTCCGTCGCCCGGGTCGGCTACTTATCAGTATGCCCCAGCCGATCATCCATTGCTGCTGTTGCTGGCGGACATCGCCGCGCAGCACAGCCTGCCCATCGTGCTACACACGGAGGCCGTGCCGCAGGACATGCCCTTGCCGGCACCGCTCAAATCTCCCCCCAATCCACCCGCGCTGCACGCCAATATTGACGCCCTGGGCCGCCTGCTTGCCCACAATCCCCGCGCGAAAATTATTTGGGCGCATGCCGGCTCGGACAACACCGGCTTCCGCACTCCCGACATCTGCCGCGGCATGCTCGCTGCCCATCCCAATCTCTACATGGAGATCAAGGTGGACCCGACAAGTCTCGGGAAAAATCCTCCGGTCGCTGACGGCAAGATCAAGCCCGACTGGCTCCAGCTTTACAAGGATTTCCCCGACCGATTCATCATCGGCAGCGACCAGCATTACCCCGAGGGGAAAGGACCGCAGCGCTGGCAGGCCGCCATCCAATTGCTCGACCAGCTTCCGGCTGACCTGCGCGCCAAGATTGGAATGCAGAACCCTCTACGCATCTACGACGGCAAACCCGATTGAGCATCCTCGAGCTTGGCCGACCGGCAAAGTGCGATGCCCTGGACCGGTTAACCAATGGGGTCGTTAGGGTCGGAGCGGTGGATGCAAAGGACGTCGACTTCGGTTGTTTTCGGTGGCTTGCGGTCGAGGCTAAACGCAATATTAAGTTCAGTCGCATAGGGCTCAGGCGGGTTGAGTCGCCGGACACAGCGGATCAGTGATGCATAACCGTGGCCCGCTGATTCCCTTCCGTTTCTACTTGCATTTTTTTATCGCTATGATTTGCGTCGCGCTCTCGAAGTCCGTTTCGTACGATACTCGGGCTCGTCAAGTCGAAATCAGGCGCGTCGAACAGATTGACTTACAGCCGAAAGAGTCTCGCCGCGTTTCCCCGTAAGATAAGGTCGCGGTCCATTGCGGGCAAGTTCAATTGCTCGACAAGCGCGTTCGGTTCTTTGACGTCCATTGCTGCGTAATTGTCCGTTCCGATCACGACTCGGTCGGCTCCCACGAGGTTAATCAGGAAGCGCAGAGTCTCCGGATAGAATGCGATCGTGTCGTAATGGAATCGTCGAATGTAATCCCTGAAGGGTCGCTGCAGCTTGAACTTCATGGCGACTAGGCCACGCTCGATCCGACCGGCAATGTATGGGAAGCAGCCACCGGAATGTGGCAACACAATTTCGAGTTTGGGGAATTTATCCAGCGTGCCGGTAACAATAAATTTGGCTGCAGTCGTTGCACTCTCGAAGGTGTAGCCTAAAGTATTATTTATGTTCGCCGACTGTGCCAACGCGTTCCCCAGCCGTTCTTTTCCGCCGTAGATGTTATCGTCTCCAGACAGCGGATGAAACAATAATGGATATGCCAGTTCCTCGCATCGCGCCAGGAGTGGCTGGTAGGCTGGTTCAAACAAGTAGTCGCGTCCCTCAATTGAGGTGGGGAGATGCACCGCGCGCATACCAGGCCTTCCAGCCACGCGGTTCAATTCCCGCAAAGAGAGCTGCGGATCCCGGATGGGCATCTCGACGCCCGCTAGGAAACGATCCGGGAATTTCAAATGGGCCTCGATTGCTGCGTCATTAACGATTCGCGCAAGGTGGGCGCCCGCGTCCGCAGAAACCCACTGCCAAGGCATGGCGCCGCTGAGAGTCAGCGCCACCACTTGAATTCCATGCTGGTCCATCCATCGTTTTCGCTGGTCCAAATCGTAGTCGAGCGAATTGGTGCTCGGAGTTATGCTCGGTCGAATTTGAGTCAGGGCTTTGCCATACGCTCCTGGAGCCCAATGCGAGTGGATGTCAATGGAGCCGGTGCGATTCGTTCCGTACTGGGGACTCGCTAGAGGGGCATTCAGTGCCGTCCTCAGCAATGCGCCTGCACCCACGCCAAGCTGGAGAAAGTCTCGGCGACCGAGAGTGGATGCTCGTGGATTCTCCTCGGAAAGCTTCATGATCGCACTCCTTCTTCGACGGCCGCGGGCAACACTCTGGTGAGACCGCAGACCCCTCGACCGTCGCTGGTCGCCACGTTCCTTCCCTCTTCACGAATACTCCGAGATGGTATGCCTTCGCGGCCCCCAAAACAACGATTGGCCCCAGAGCAGGCCCCAGCGGGAATCCGGGATTCCGCCCCGGTCACCCGAGAACGGGAACATTGGAGATTGGTTCGATTCGCGAGTGCCGAAATCTAGGTGGAACTTGAATAGTTTCAGTTTGGTGGAGGCCCCGAGTTCCAAAAAAAACTGGGCGAGCTCGTGCGAGGCGCGGAAGTGCCGTCCAGGTCAGCAGGGAGCAAACTCGCAGTGCACTATCCTAATTGTGTGGACTCGGGGAAACCACACGGCGAGTTTCCACTCTCAGAGATGGACATTCATTCCGCACCATCGGAACAAAGGTTCCCTGGCTACTAACTGTCCCCTAGGCCAGTGGATTTCTAGCGTGCAAGTGCATAGATTGAGCTTAATCACTGGGGGTTTTCGTCATCACTGTCTTATGACCCACCAGAGATTCGAATAAGGGGGAACAATGGCGGAACGGTCAGCTCGCGCCGAACTCAAGAACGGAGTCAAGCTCATACGAGTCGGGAAGCCGGCGGATGCCCTCGAGTATTTGCGCCTCGTTCCCGATTGGAAGCAACAAGACCCGTATTGCCTTCCTTTTCATGGGGTTGCAGTTGTTCGTGCCCAACGTAAATGGAACGCCTTAGTGGAACTTTGCGAGTTGACCTTAGGTTTGAAACACCCTGAAGTGCCGCCCGATTTGTCCCTGCCGGAAGTGGTTGTATCCGCTGGACGATGCGACGGTGCAATTGCCGTGCTTGATACGGGCTTGCATGATTTCGCTGAACACAGCACGGTCAACACTCCAGCCAATTGCAATCCAAGTTCGCCCAGTTTGAGTTCGGAGCCAACGCAGCACACGAGGATGACTAAGAGTCAACTTGGCTTTTCTGTGGTCGAGCTGTTGATCGTCGTCCTCGTTCTCGGCGTTCTTTTAGCAATGGCGGTTTCTTCCACATTGAGCATTGCGCGAAATTACCGAATTACGAGCGATGGGCGGGGTATAGCCGCCGAGCTTGTTGTGGGACGCATGCGCGCGGCCGCGGATTTTACCCACGCACGACTTTATATGGACCTCGACGGCAACACTTTTCACTTAGAGGTATGGAACAAAGCGGCTGGTTGCTGGAAGACCGAGGGGGATGCCACTGACTGCACCCAAACAACTAGCCCTGTGACGTCTCTCGCCCAAGGTGACACCTTCGGATTCGGTTCGATAACATCGGGACCCACGGCGGCAACAGGTGCGACCGCTCAGGCACCAGCTTGTACGGTAGGCGTAGCGGGTGCGACGGCGGGCTCTAATATCGCCAACACCGCCTGCATCGAAATGAATTCGCGCGGCTTTCCCGTGGACAGCACCAACAATATAGTCGCAAGCGACGCAATCTATCTCACGAATAGCCAGAAGGCTTACTCAGCCATCGCTGTATCGATTTCCGGCCTGCCGACGGCGTACAGCTACAATGGGTCGAACTGGATCCCATTTTAGAAGTCAGGAGTTTTGAAAATGGCTGGAGAACTCCTAAGGGCAACAGGAATCAAGTTGGGAACCCACGGCCGTGAAAATAATGGAGCATCAGAACGCGGCGTAACGTTGATCGAGACCATCGTGGCCGGAGCCATTCTGATTACTGTAGTCGTAGGAATTCTTCCTGTTTTCATTCTGGGTTTCCAAACCACTGAGCAGCAGGGGGGCATCGCGACTCGCACCACCGAGTACGCCCAGGACAAAATGGAATCGCTATTCAAACTCGACTTCAACGACGCCGCAACGGACACAACGGTCTTTCCCCCAAATGCCGTCGGGGGGAGCGGGCTTGGCGGTACAATGGCGGCCAATTCGACCGTCGGGGCGGTTCCTCCTGCCTCTCCTGTAGCTGGGTATGTTGATTATCTCGATTCCAACGGCAATCTCTTGACCACTTCAACGGGGGCGTATTACACGCGGCGGTGGAGTATCTCGATTGACTCCACGGCGACCCTGAAAACCATAACCGTAGTCGTCTCTTCTTTGCAAGCGGCCGGTTTGAAGGGTCTCGCGCCCTCCGCAACGCTGTCTTGCATCAAGTCAAGCGGTTTGTAGGCCGCCAACAAAGGGTCGCTAATATGATTACTCATTCCAAGGGCTGTGGACAACTTTGTGGACCGAATCCAAGGGCCACTGCCACGATGCGGACGCGC
>Ga0207098_10245_pt1 | contig 17930 bp, 10 predicted proteins | sample Alteio_BWMinHeat_84_FD_153548 | JGI IMG/M metagenome (GOLD analysis project Ga0207098, IMG submission 153548) | Enriched cells from forest soil in Barre Woods Harvard Forest LTER site, Petersham, Massachusetts, United States -... | ecosystem: Environmental > Terrestrial > Soil > Temperate forest >...
AAGCTAAACCAGCGGAAGCCCAGCGGATTGCTCACTTCGTCTAAAATCTCCCCGGTTTTTGGATCGGCCAGTCTGCAAACGACACGGTATAAATAAGGATCGTCAGGCGACCATAAGTGTGGGTTTTTAATAGCCTGAAGCAACCCCTGAAAAATGGTTTTTGCATTTGCAGCAGCGTGGGTGGTAATCTCATTACTGATAATCAGCTTACCCTCGCGGTCGTAAACTTCTGTAATGGTGCGTACATCGCGCTTTACGGCAGACTGGTTATAAAATGCGCCTCTGATATCAATTATCGCACCGGTTGCCGTTGTTGAAGCCTGCGACCGTCTGGGGATTTTAGCTTCGGAAGAGATACCGATAGTGAACGAGATCACCGAAAGCGAGGCATTCAGCACTAATTGCAAAAATATGCAGCGGGAAATGATCCGGCAAAACTATAACCACCCGAGTATTATTATTTGGGCGTATATGAACGAGATTATGCTTAAACCGCATTTCGACCGTGATTCGGAAAAACAAAACGCGTATTTCAAAAACATAGCCTCACTTGCAGGCGAATTGGAAGCATTAACCCGCAACGAAGATTCCAGCCGTTACACCATGATGTCGTGCCATGGTAGTTATGCCGCTTACAGTAAAGCCGGTTTGCTTGGCATTCCAAAAATTATAGGCTGGAACTTATATAACGGCTGGTATGGGCCCAATCTGAATGGCTTTGCCGATTTTCTGGATAAGTTTCATCAAGATATGCCGGATAAGCCTTTTATAATTTCGGAGTACGGCGCCGATGCTGATCCGAGGATACACAGCACCAATCCCGAAAGGTTTGATAAATCGATGGAGTATACCAATATCTATCACCAGGTATATTTAAAAGCTATTGAGGCTCGTCCGTTTGTTGCCGGTGGCGCGATATGGACGCTGGCCGATTTTAATTCGGAGCAGCGTGAAGAAACTATGCCGCATTTCAATAATAAAGGCCTGACGACTACCAACAGGCAATTGAAGGATGCTTACCTGTTTTACCAGGCTAATTTATTGAAGACGCCTTTTGTAAGGATAGGATCGCGTGGTTGGACGTTGCGCAGCGGTATTGCAACTGATGATAAATTGCAGTGTATACAACAGGTTGAGATTTATACCAACCAGCCCGAGGTTAAATTATTGCTGAACGGAAATGTTATCGCAACAAAAACTGCCGAGGATCATATCTGTAAATTTGATGTATCTTTTGTAAACGGCATTAATAAACTGGAGGCCATAGCCGGAACTTATAAAGATGAAGCTGAGATTGAGTTTTTGATGGAGCCTGCCAATTTAAAAAGCGCTGCTCTGCCATTTAACGAGATTAATGTAAGTGTTGGCGACAGGCGCATCTACGTAGATGCGCAAAAGCGCCAGGTTTGGCTTCCCGAAAAGGAATACCAGCCGGGAAGCTGGGGTTATACCGGCGGGCATGTATATGTGATGAAGGGCAACGGCAGGCAATCCTTTGGTTCGGATAAAAATATTACCGGTACTGATGACGACCCGGTTTACCAGACGCAGCGTGTTGGTTTGGATAGCTTTAATTTTGATGTGCCAGATGGCGAGTACGATGTTACTCTTCATTTTGCCGAATTGGAAACGCCTGTTAAACAGGAAAGTTTAGCTTATAACCTGGGCAGCAGCGGAGAAAGTACCGGTTTTTCAAGCCGGAGCTTTAATGTATTTATAAACGATAGTGAGGTGATACACGATCTGAGTAATTCGCAGGATTTAAAGCCTTTAGCCGCTTATGCCACAAAAATGCGGGTAACTGTAAAAAACGGACAGGGCATACATGTTGGTTTCAAGAGTATAAAAGGCGAAGCTATACTGAACGGCATACAGGTTAAAAAGGTATTATAGTTGGACATGACTACTACATTGTTAAACATCAATCGCTAATGAAAAAAGTAGTAAAGACCAGGAATTTGTTGATGCTGTTTTTACTGGGCGTGTTAAGCGTTCATTCGGCAATGGCTCAACGTATTATTACTGCCGATGCGAATAAGGTAAGGGGTTTGAGAAGCACTATGTACAATGAGTGTATTGGCGCTGGCAGGGCTGAAGAGGGCCTGCGCGCCGACTGGCAGCAACAATTACAGATAGTACAGAAAACCATGCCGTTTAAATACATCCGTTTTCATGGTTTGCTTTGTGATGAGATGCATATTTATACTGAAGATTCGACAGGGCGGGCGATTTATAACTGGCAATACCTGGATAGGTTGTATGATTTTTTGCAGAGCGTACACCTGAAACCTTTTGTAGAGTTAGGTTTTATGCCGCCTGCTTTGGCCAGCGGAACGCAGACGGTTTTTTGGTGGAAAGGTAATGTTACGCCGCCAAAATCATATCAAAAATGGAGCGATATGATTGTTGCTTTGGTAAAGCATTTGCAGGAGCGATATGGAGTTGCAGAAGTAAAAAGCTGGTATTTTGAGGTATGGAACGAACCTAACCTGGGCGGCTTTTTTGCAGGTAACCAGGCGGAGTATTTTAAACTCTATCAATACACAGCAAACGCCGTAAAAAGCGTTTCTTCTGATTATCGTGTAGGCGGACCGGCTACTGCTAAAAACGAATGGATAAAAGCGTTCCTGAACTTTTGCAGCACCAACCATGTTCCGCTTGATTTTGTATCGACACACGGTTACAACACGCTTTTTGTTTTTGATGAGTTTGGCAAAGGCAAACGCAAGCTGCTTGCAACAGATTACCTGTATAAAAACGTGCGGTACGTTCGCCGGGTAATGGATAGTACGGTTTATAAAAACCTCCCGCTGCATTATACCGAATTTAATTCGTCGCCCTCGTCGCGCGATCCTATTCATGATACATATCAAAATGCACCCTATATTTTAAACACGTTAAAGCATGCTGCAGGTGCCGCCGAATCGATGTCATACTGGACGTTTACTGATGTTTTTGAAGAATCCGGTCCTGCGGTAACGCCGTTTCACGGCGGTTTTGGTTTGCTTAATTTACAGGATATAAAAAAGCCCACCTTTTTTGCTTACCAGTTTTTGAGCGAATTAGGTAAAACTGAACTGGCTAATGCCGATTCGGCGTCCATCATCACTAAAGACGACAAAGGGTACCAGGTTTTAGTGTGGGACCTGAAGTTCCCGAAAAAGGAAACTGTATATGATGAAGATCATTTTAAGGATGAGCTACCCGCCAAAGCTGACGGTACGGTGAGTATCAGTTTAAATCACCTGTCGCCGGGGAAATACAGGGTTGAGGTTTACCAAACCGGTTATCAGCAAAACGATGCATTCAGCGCTTATCATCAAATGGGGTCGCCATCGTACATCAATCCCGAACAGGAAAAACTATTGAAAAGCAAAGCTACGGGTAAAGCTATATCTTCAACTCTTGTCACTATCCCGAAAGGAAATTACCAAACCAAATTGTCCATCCGTGATAACGATGTATTTTTTATTAAATTAATTAAACTTTAAGTATGCAATTAAATATATCTGCAATAAAATACGGATTGCTATTACTTGTTTTATCTGCTTTCACCAGATCAAACGCACAAGCTCAAAATCAGCAAAATGATATGAATGTGGTTTTTACCCGTACCCGCACTTTGCTGCTTTCGGATACCGCGTACGCTACCGAACAAAGCTACCGGCTCACCGATGATGTTAAATACGATACGGACGCCGATGGGTATTACCAAAAACTATCTGCTGATGGCAGCTGGCCCGATCTAGATTATCACACCGACCAAAAAAGCTCGTGGAGGCCATCATGGCATATGTACCGCATTATGTTGCTGGTAAGGGCTTATCACAAAAATAACGATGCTAAATACCTTGACGCGGTACACCGCGCGATGGCTTTCTGGATAAAAAATGATTTTCAATGCAGCAACTGGTGGCAAAACCAGATTGATATACCGTATGTGTACAGCTCTATTATTTTGATGCTGGATAAAGATGCCAATGCTAATGAATTGGCTTACCTGGATAATATTCTGGTAAAAAAAGTTCAGCAGAAAAACCCTACCGGGCAGAACAAAATATGGCAGCACGATATCGAATCGCGCATTGCGCTGATTCATCATGATGAAACGGCTTTTTCGGCAGCGATAGCCAATATGCAGTCAGTTATCAAAATTAGCACCGGCGAAGGTATACAACCAGATTATTCGTTTCAGCAGCATGGCCCTATGATGCAGTTTGGCAATTACGGGTTACATTTTATCAATAGCCTGCTTTTCTGGATGACGGTGACCGCCAAGACACATTTCGCCTTTGATGCCGATAAACAAAACATGATGTTTAATTACTGTTCAAATGGTTTGCGGTGGACGGTTTATAAAGGCGCAATGGATATTACGGCCATCGGCAGGCAGCTTCGCGAAAATGCCGCTGCCAAGCGCGGTAAAAACTTGCAAGAAGATTTTAACCTGTTCAGGTTGTTTGATAATGGGGATGTCTGCAAATATGCATTGGACGGCTTGACCGATGCCGCGCAGACCAATTGTAAATTGAATGGGAATAAAAGCTTTTGGCGCAGCGATTATATGGTGCAAATGAAAGGCGGTAATTACATGATGAGTGTTAAAACGCATAGCGCCGATGTTAAAAAGATAGAATCCATCAATTCGGAAAATCTGATGGGCGCTTTTTTAAATGATGGTGTTACCCAGGTGCGGCAAAGCGGTGATGAATACCGCGATATCGAGCCTTTTTGGAACTGGGCGATGTTACCCGGTATAACCTGTGATACCATAGTTAAGCCAAATGATGTAAACGTATTTAAAACCAATAACCTGGCGAAATTTGTGGGTTTGGTTTCGGATGGGACAAGCGGCGCCAGCGTTATGGCTTACGACAGACTGAATGTTAAAGCGAATAAGAGTTACTTTTTTGTGAACGATATGCTGGTATGTTTAGGCTCGGATATCGAATCGGCAGATGCCAAAAATGTGGTAACTACGGTAGAACAGTGTTATAACACAGGCAAGGTAGTCAAATCAGATAGTAAAACAGGCCCGCAATGGGTGTGGCACAATAATACCGGCTATTTCTTCCCCGGTAAGGGCATAGATATAAAAACCAGCGTGGAAATGCGCAAAGGTACATGGAAAACTGTAGATGCTGTGGCTGATGACAAGCAGCTAAGCAGCCCGGTATTTACTTTGTATATCCCACATAATCAAACTAATAGTTACGCTTATGTAGTTAAGCCGCAAACAAAAGCAAAAGATATGGATGGCTTATCAGCACATTTGCCTGTAACTATATTGTCGAATACCAAAAGCCTGCAAGCCGTGCAATCGGGTAAGGTAACTATGGCTATTTTTTATGAACCGGGTTTGTTACAGTCGGCAGGTTTAAAAATACAGGTTAACCAGCCATGTATGGTGATATATACCAACACGCCGGGTAAACCAGAACTCAGGGTTTCCGATCCATCGCGAATACAAGGCACTATCAATGTGATGGTTAATGAAAAAGCAAGAATCGCACAATTACCGCAGGGAGATTATTTAGGTTCGACTGTATTGGTTAAATAACGTAACGATTTAGCTAAGGATAATATAAGTTAATCAATAGCAAACATTGGCTAATTAAACAACCTGGTTAATTGCTTATTTCACAGTTTATAATACCAATTATAAATTGTTTATCGTATGTCAGATCAGGAAAACAAAAAAGTATCCCGTCGCAACTGGCTGGGTACAGTAACCACTGCGTCAATAGGTACCGGCCTGATGGCTGTTACACCCAATGCTTTTGGTGCCGAACGCCGGCATACTTTGGCAATTACAGGTAATGATACCGGCGTAAAAGTATACAATATTCGCGATTACGGCGCTAAAGGCGATGGTAAAACACTGGATACCAAAGCACTGCAAGCGGCTATTGATGCCTGTACGGCCGATCAGGGGGGGATGGTTCTGGTACCTGCGGGGGTATTTCCTATCGGTACCGTCGAATTAAAAAGTAACGTTACACTGCACATAGCTGCGCAAGGCAAATTATTAGGCACCACTGATGGCAAGCAATATTACGCTGCCGATGCTATCCCGCTGAGCGGCGATTCAACTCTTGGCGATGGTAATGTAGGTTTGCTTTTCGCTGTAAAGGCCGAAAATATTACCATTGAAGGCTCGGGTACGATTGACGGTCAAGGCTCACAATTCCGCAGCCCGATTAAAGGCGTTTTGCCGCCTGCCGGTATAAGCGGTGCACACCGGCCATACCACTTGTTGTTTCATCAATGCACGAACCTTACCGTTCGCGATATTTATTTATTGAACAGCGCGTTTCACTCGGTGAGGGTTATTCAAAGCGAGTTTGTAAAACTGGAAGGTTTACATATCCGCGGGCGCGTGGTTAGCAATAACGATGGGTTCCATTTTATCAGCAGTAAATATGTACATGTAAGCAACTGCGATGTGCAGAGTCAGGATGATGCCTGTGCGTTGTTTGGCAGCTGTAAATTTATTACCATTACAGGCTGCAGCTTCAGCACACGCTGGTCGGTATTTCGTTTTGGCGGCGGCGAGGCCGAGAACATCACCGTTTCTAATTGCCTGATCTATGAAGCATATGGCTGCCCGATTAAAATGCGTTGCGGCCCCGGATCACGGTTCGAAAATATTTCCTTCTCCAATATCGTGATGAAAGATGTAACCGGCCCGATTTCTATTGGTATAGGTTTAAACTCGAGGCCGGGTGAAGGGGATAAGGCACCGGGTATTGTGCGTAATATTTCTTTTAGTGGGATAACGGCTACTGTTGTTAAACCGGTACGGCTCCGCGATGTGGAGTTCGACAGCAATTATAACCCCGGCGAAGTATTCTCGTGTGTAACGCTTAACGCCATGGAGAATGTTTACATGGAGAATATCACCTTTAACGATGTGCATATTACTTTTCCGGGAGGAGGCACAGCAGAACAGGGTGCCGTACGCGAAGTGCCAAAAGTTGCAGGCGAATACTATCAAATGGGCGTACCACCATCGTACGGATTGTATGCCCGTAATGTTCGCGGCTTAATATTGCACAATGTAAGCTTAAGCATGGCCAGCTCCGACTTGAGGCCCGCCCTGGTGTTTGAACATGTTGAAGATGCAGCTGTTAATGGATTAAATCTGCAAGGAGATAAACAGGCCGAATCAGTATGCCGCTTTACCAATAGTACCGATGTGTTGATGACTGCGACAAGGGTAAAAGGTGCTGCACAGGTGTTTTTACAGGTTGAAGGCACAGATAATCATAATATTAAAATCGACGGTGGCGATCTGTCGAAAGCTGCTAAAAAACTGACTTTTGCCGCGGGTGCAACAGCACAAGCGGTGAAATTGCGTGAATAATTTTTATTGATCAAAAACTAAAAATACAAGATGAAGATATTTAATGTTTTGCTTTTCTTTCTATTGCTGGCAAGTCCGGCAATTGTTTTAGCCGATACCATCAACGTAAATTCTATTGATGCCTTGCAAAGTGCTATCAATAAAGCCAAACCTGGCGACGTGATTGTATTAGCCGATGGTGTTTATCCAGCCGCGACCGATATTGTTATCGATAGAAAAGGCACCAAAGACGCGCCTATTACCATAGCTGCGCAAACCGCAGGCGGCGCGGAGATAAGCGGTGCGGGTGGTTTTAGTGTGGTTAGTCCGGCTAAATATGTTATAATTCGGGGCTTTAAATTTACCAGTACATCTAAACGGACTAAAACCGGCGGAGGTACAAGTTTTTGCCGTTTTACGCAAAATATCTTTGAAACATCGGGCGAAGGAGAAGATTTGACCATTGCCGGCAGCGACCATGAGATTGACTACAATACCTTCCAAAATAAAAATGCGCTTGGACGTATGCTGGCTATCCGCGGAACGGGTAAACAAATAGCTGAACGTTTGCATATTCATCATAATTATTTTCAAAATTATACCAGCCAGGGCGGTAAAAATGGAGCCGAAACTTTGCAATTTGGCTTAAGCGGATTCAGCATGTCGTCGAGCAACAGCATTGTGGAGTATAATTTGTTCGAACGTTGCGAGGGCGAGGACGAACTGATCTCGGTTAAGGCTTCGGCAGTAACGCTGCGGTATAATACGATCCGCGATTGTAAGGCACAGTTTACCCTCCGTCACGGAAATCATAGCCAGGTTTATGGTAATTACTTTTTCAACACGCCAGGCCTGCGCTTTTTTGGCGACGATCATGTGATCTACAGCAATTATTTTGAAGGCTGCGGCGAAGCCCTCTATATCGGCAACGGCGATGGCGAAGTTGCCGATGGCTCACCTTTGGTATGTCATGATCGTCCGGACAGGATATTGGTAGCATTCAATACCATGGTTAATAATAAAGAAAACATAGTTCAGCGTAAACGCGATAAAGGACTGGGCGCTACTTATATTTCTATCGAATATAATATAATCCAGGGCGGTAAATCGGCGGCAGATATTTCGGGCCCTTTTGTAAATTCGGAGTGGAAGGGCAATATCCTGTTTAACGTAGGCGATGCAGGCAATATGCCGGCAGATGGCTATACAACCGTCGATCCGAAACTCATCAAAACAGCCTCCGGTGCGTATCATTTACAAGCGGGCAGCCCGGCTATCGATAATGCCAAGGGCAATTACCCGATGATCAATTTTGATATGGACGGGCAGCTCCGTACTGCCCCGCTTGATATTGGTGCCGACGAGGTAAGTAATGCTGTAGTTTTGACACATATTCTTTACCCTGCCGAAGTAGGTTATAATGCTAAACATTAAGCGGATAAGATATAGGATAGTGTTTGTATTACACTATTAAAAAGTGTATCCTTGCAAACAATTATTCCACCACCAATTATTTATGAAGAAGAAATTTTTATTAGCCGGTTTTATAACTGTAATAGGTATATCGGGCTCAAGTTTGGTTAACGCCCAGCAAAAATCTATTTACCACCAGGGTTGGATCGATTTTAATAAAAATGGAAAGATGGATGTATTTGAAGATCCATCGCAGCCGGTTGAAAAACGTGTTGCCGATTTGCTTTCGCAGATGACAGTTGATGAAAAAACCTGCCAGACTGCAACCTTATACGGATACGGCCGCGTATTAAAGGACGAAATGCCTACACCCGAATGGAAACAGGAAATCTGGAAGGATGGCATAGCTAATATTGACGAAGAACTGAACAGCCTGGCCTATAATCCCAAAGCTACCAGCAAATACTCTTACCCGTACAGCAGGCACGCCGACGCCATCAATACTGTACAAAAATGGTTTGTTGAAGAAACGCGTCTGGGCATTCCTGTAGACTTCACAAACGAAGGCATCCACGGGCTGAATCACGACAGAGCAACGCCATTCCCGGCACCAATTGGTATTGGCAGCACCTGGGATAAAGAAATTGTACGCCATGCAGGCGATATTGTTGGCCGCGAAGCAAAGGCTTTAGGCTATACCAATATTTATACACCTATTCTGGACCTTGCCCGGGATCCGCGCTGGGGCAGGGTAGTGGAGAGCTATGGCGAAGATCCGTTTTTGGTAGCCGAGTTAGGTAAACAAATGGTTTTGGGTGTGCAGGAACAGGGCGTAGCTTCAACATTAAAGCATTTTGCTGTTTACAGCGTACCCAAGGGCGGACGTGACGGCGATGCCCGTACTGACCCGCACGTAGCTCCGCGCGAATTACAGGATATGTACCTGTATGCCTTCAGGCGGGTAATTCAGGAAGCTCACGCTATGGGAGTAATGAGCAGTTATAATGATTGGGACGGCGTACCCATAACCGGCAGCTATTATTTTTTAACCGAGCTGCTACGTCAAAAATTTGGTTTTGACGGTTATGTTGTATCTGATAGCGAGGCCGTGGAATTTTTATACTCCAAACACCACGTTGCCACTGACATTAAAGATGCCGTAAGGCAGGTTTTTGAAGCAGGTTTAAACGTGCGTACTAATTTCACCCCGCCGCAAACATTTATAATGCCTTTGCGCGAATTAGTTAGTGAAGGCAAAATATCCATGAAGACCCTTGATTCGCGGGTTGCCGACGTATTGCGGGTAAAGTTTAAGTTGGGTTTATTTGATCACCCATATGTGCAGGACCCTAAAGCGGCAGATAAAATTGTTTTTAACCAGGATGCCGTTGAGTTTACCAAAAAAATATCCCGTGAAGAACTGGTATTGCTTAAAAATGCCAATAATGCTTTGCCCGTTAGCCGGAATAACATTAAAAAGATATTGGTAACCGGTCCGCTTGCTGCCGAAACTAACCATTCTATCAGCCGTTACGGCCCGTCGAATGTGCATATTGTTTCGGTGCTCGAAGGTATGAAAGCCGTTGCCGGGAAAAATATCGAGGTTAATTATGTAAGAGGTTGTGAGGTGGTAGATAAAAACTGGCCCGAAAGCGAAATATTACCCGAACCGTTGGATAAAGACGAGCAAGCCAGTATCGATTCGGCAGTTAATGCCGCTAAACAATCCGACCTGGTTGTAGTAGCCTTAGGCGAAAACGAAAAAATGGTTGGCGAAAGTAAATCGACCACCAGCTTAAACCTGGCCGGCCGCCAGTTAGATTTGTTGCAGGCTTTACAAGCGACAGGTAAACCAGTAGTATTGGTATTAATAAACGGCAGACCGCTTACCATTAACTGGGCCAATAAATACGTCCCCGCTATTTTTGAAGCTTGGTTCCCGGGAGCAGAGGGCGGTACAGCAATTGCCGAAGCTATTTTTGGCGATATCAATCCGGGTGGGAAACTCACCATGACCTTCCCGAAAAGTGTTGGACAAATAGAGTATAATTTTCCGTTTAAGCCGGCATCACAGGCAGGCCAACCCGGCAAAGGGCCTAATGGCGGCGGTAAAACATTAATAACCGGCGCGCTCTATCCTTTTGGCTATGGTTTAAGTTATACTACTTTTGAGTATAGTAATTTAACCATTACACCTCAAAGTCAGCACCAGCAGGGCGATATACAGGTTACTGTTGATGTAAAAAATACCGGTAAACTAAAGGGCGATGACGTTGTGCAGCTTTATTTAAAGCAGATGGTTAGCAGTGTAATTACCTATGATACCCAATTGCGCGGTTTTGAGCGTGTTCCGCTGGAGCCCGGCGAAACTAAGACGGTTAAGTTTACGCTGCATCCCGATGATCTTTCGTTGCTGGATAAAAATATGAATTGGGTAGTAGAGCCTGGTACATTTGAAGTCCGCATAGGCAGCTCATCCGAAGACATTAAGCTAAAAAAACAATTTAATGTTGTTAACTAAGCCTTAGGCTATCTTATCGTAATAGTAATTACAAATAAATAGGTATACGTTGTAACCTACATAAATAAACCTGCTGATGTTTAATGTATTACGGATACATATACATTAAGCAGGTTTATCTGTTTATTTACCCAATCGTAAAAAAAGTTAAATACAATTTTTATCAATGTAAATGCCCAAATAAACGATTTTGGCAAATCAGGTTACTTATCGTTAAAAAATTTATACTGTACACCTTCAGTATGCTTAATTGTTATAAAACTAAGCTTTATTATCAATTATAGTTAAATACCTCTCGTTTTTATGTCAAAATAGCTGAATTATAAGCCAATTGAATAAAATATTGACCTTGAAAAAATTGTGTAATTGCATCAACCAATTCACCAATTAACCAAATTAAATTATGAAAAAAAGAAGTGCCTTAAAAAGCGTTCACTAAAGTTTAGTGTCTTCGCAGCAAACAACCACCCACAGATAGCAATAAATTGATACCGACGACCGGCTTCAATTACTATATGTAAAACCAATTAACTTATTAAATAATCACTGAGGTATTCTAACTAAAAATTAGTAGTATGGAAAAAATTTGTACTCAAAACTTTTTAAAACCCGGCAAAAGATCAGCAAGCGGCTTAACAGCTTTCCGCCTGCTATTAATGATCCCGGTTTTGCTGTTGATGTTTTCGGCATCACTGTATGCTCAAAGCGCTATCAAAATTACCGGTACCATTGTTGACAACAAAGGCGAACCGGTAATAGGTGCTACCATTAAGGTAAAAGGCACCACGATTGCTACTGCTGCAGATGTTAACGGTAAATACACCATTAGCGTACCTAACGCACAAGCAGTATTGGTGTTTAGCTACATAGGCTTAACTTCTAAGGAAGAAACAGTAGGTAACCGCACCTCAATTAATGTAACTTTAGCCGATAACTCTACCAGCTTAAACGAAGTTATAGTAACTGGTTATGGTGGCACAGTTGCCAAACGTGATTTGACCGGCTCAATCGGTACTGTAGATGCCGCTGCCATCAAAGAAAGACAACCAGTTACACTTGAAGATGCCTTGGAAGGTCAGGTTGCCGGTGTATTAGTAGAAAATGATAACGGCGACCCCGCCGGTACCGGTACCATCACTATTCGTGGTATGGGTACCCTTAACTCAGGTGCCGGGCCGTTATATGTAATTGATGGTGTGATTAACACCGATGCCAACTTTCTGAACCCTGCCGATATCGCATCTATTGAGGTTTTAAAAGATGCAGCCTCGGCAGCGATCTACGGTTCGCGTGCTGCCAATGGCGTTATCATTATTACCACCAAACATGGTGTTGAAGGCAAGCCAACAGTAAACGCCAGCTATACGCACTTATGGGGTGTGATCGCTCACGCGTTGCCTACCCTCTCAGCAGAGCAGGCCCGTGAATATCGTGCAAAGGATAAAAATGTGAACGCCACCCTCGGCGGTGGTAACCTCGACTCGGTGAACCATTATCTGAATGCCGATAATAATTTTGAAGAATTGCTGTTGCGGACGGCTAACAAAAATACATACAACGTAGCCATTAGCGGAGGCCAAAAAGGAATGACCTACTATACCGGCCTGAACTATATCGATGACCAGTCGATCGTGATCAACAGCTACATCAAACGTGTGCAAACCACTATTAATGTCAGCTATCAACCCAGTGACAAATTTAAGGTAGACAATAACCTTTCTTTTGCCTATCAAACCGGCAACACCATCCCGCTGGGTACTACTATACAGCAAATTTACGAGCGTAATCCTTTTATATCCATTTACCTGCCAAGCGGAGGTTTAGCGGCTTACAACGAATCGAAACGTAACCCGGTAGCCTATGCCATGGAGCAGACCAACCAGGCCAAAACCTATTTGGGGCAATATAACACGGCGCTTACTTACTCTATTTTGCCGGAACTGAAATGGACCAGCAGCTTTAATATCAAATTTAGCAACCTAAGCACTCAAACGTTTACGCCAACTGCCATACAGACTTCTTCATTAGGCGGCAATGCAACCGACCTTGGTGGTACCACCAGCGATATTAAAGTAGAATGGCAGTTACAATCGTTTTTGAATTATATACACGTTTTTGCTAAATATCATACACTGAAACTTACCGGTGGTTTTAGCCGTGAAAACTCTCAGGACAATAGCTCCAGCATTGGCGATACCAATTATCTGAGCGAATTGGTGTTTACCTCTAATGTGGGTACGCTTAACCCAAGTACAGGTACTAACCCTACTATAACAAATGCTACAGGTTTCAGCACCGAATCATTGTTCGGCCGGGTAGAGTATAACTATAAAGAAAGGTATATTTTGACTGGTACCGTACGACGCGACGGATCTTCACGTTTCGGTCCTGAAAATAAATGGGGTAACTTCTTCGGCACGGGTATTGCGTGGCGCTTTAGCGACGAGCCTTTTATGGCCTGGGCAAAAAAATGGCTGGATGATGGTAAGTTAAGGGCCAGTATCGGTACCCTGGGTAACGATCAGCTTTCGAACAACTACGCGTTTATTAACCAGATCGCCTTTGGTGCATCCAACGGTTTATCTTCATACGCTGGTAATACTACTGCAGCGCTATTTTACAATTTAGGTAACCCTATCATCAAGTGGGAAAGTACTACCTCGACCAATATTGGTATCGACCTTACAACCTTAAAGGGCCGTGTTACCTTTACACCGGAATATTACATTAAAAACACCAACAATCTGTTCTACACCGCCAATCTTCCTGAAGAGACCGGCGCTAGAACAACTGCGGTTAACGTTGGCGCGATACACAACACCGGCGCCGAGTTCACGCTTACCGGTGAGCCGATAGTTTCCAAAAACTTCACCTGGCTCATCAGCGCGAATCTCACTTTGCAGAAACCGGCTACAGTGACTGAATTGGCCGGGGGGGTTCCTTTTTACCCTACAGGCAACTCGACCTCATCGCCTTACTATATCTACCAAGGCGGCCATATAGGCGACTTTTTTGTATTGAAAAACCAGGGTATTTATCAGTATGATGTATCGAACAATTATGCGGTTAACGGTGACAGGCTGACCCCGGTAGGCGTATCTGCCAATGGTACGGCAGCCGCCAGCTTCCTTGATAACGGTGTACCTTACACTGGTGTAAGGCACTCACTGCAAAGAAATGGCGCCGTATTAAAAGGTGGAGAGGTGATCTGGCAGGATACCAACAATGATGGCACTATTGATAACAGTGATAAAGTGATAGATGGCAATGCTACACCAAAAACCTATTGGGGCGTTACCAACACCTTTACTTATAAGCATTTTATGCTCACGTTTACTGTTAACGCGCAGTTTGGTAATAAGGTTTACAACGGCATGGCCAATACACAACAAGCAGACGTTGCTAATAGTACCTACTCTTTTCCAACGCCTGATTTCTTAAACAATACATGGCATCAGCAGGGCGACATCGCTAAATATGCCGCTATTACTTATAAAGATACAAATGGCGATATTTCCAACGGTATAAACAGTTTCTATGTTGAAGATGGTTCTTTCATCAGATTGGCCAGCGCAAAGCTTACTTATAATCTGGATCCAAAATTTGCTTCCAGGATATTTGCCCGTTCGGTATCAATATATGTTTACGGCGATAACTTGTTAACCTGGGCCAACTACACAGGCTTCGACCCTGAATTTAGCACCTTAGGCGTTAATAATGCCCTTACCCCAGGTTTTGATAACGGTAACTATCCGAAGAGGAGAGAAGGCGGTATAGGTGTAAACATTAGTTTTTAATTGAAGCAGCTATTTAATTTAACAACGAAAAGAGATGAAAAGAATAATAACAATAACCGCTTTACTGATTGCGGTGTTTATAGCTGGAAGCTGTACCAAGGATGTTACCAAACTACCGCAGAACGCGGCCACGGTGAATACCTACTTTCAAACATCAAAGGATATCACCTCAGCCCTATCGGGGATGTATGGGTCGTTCCTGTCAACCATGGTTAGTACCGGTGGCACAAACGGGGGAGGTAGTAACAACTATTTTGCATGGGGCGAGACACGCTCAGATAACTTTGCGCCAAGCGGTTACCCCACCACAGCCACTGAAAATATTAACAATAATGCCATTTTGAACAATAACGCATCAGCAGACTGGGCCGGGTTGTATCAAACTATATCGCGGGCTAATCTCAATATTGCCAATATCCCTAACGTGCCTAAGTACGATAATACGGTTACCCAAACCGCAGTTAATACGGCCATGGCACAATGCTACGCCATGCGCGCCGAATGTTATTTTTACATCGCACGTGTATGGGGAGGCGGCCCGATGTGGACAGCACCTTATCTTGATCCTAACTCACCAGGCATCAAGCCAAGGGTATCTGAACAAGTGCTGATCGACTCGGTAATTATTCCCGACCTTAACAAGGCTTATGCGCTGATCCCTAAAAGCCAGCAGCCAACCGTATGGTATATTGGCGAAGGTGCTATATGCGCCATTGCAGCTGATGTTTATATGTGGAGAGCAGGTGCGCCGGTAGCCTCGGCTCCGAACGGACCGGTTAGTGGCCCTATAGGCGGCCTGTCCGATTACCAAACCGCAATTACCTGGATACAACGGCTTTTTCTGTCACGTGCACCTTCGGGTACCGGCCCGGCTTATGCGGGTACTTCAGCCGCGAATATCGAATCGACAGCTACCTGGAAAAACGTATTCCTTAACCCTCCATCTTCTCTTGAAGCAATCTGGAGTTTGAACTGGGACGAAACCGTGAACGGTTGCGCATGTATCCCGATATCTATCCAAAACTCAAATAACCCTTACCGGGTTGATGGCGGGCTTTATGTAAACTGGCCTCTAAATACAGCAGATATACGTGTAAAACAAACTTTCGACCCTACGGTAACGGGTACAGCAGCCGGTACACACACCTTAAAATACTTTAATGTTGCTAATGAAGCTGCCCTTACCGCTACTATAGGCGGTGCTATTTCCTTTAACGTTTACGCAGTGATGAACCGCTTGAGCGACGTTTATTTAACCTATGCCGAGGCGTTAAACCAAACAGGAGACCTCCCTAACGCACTTAAGTATCTTAACTTTATACATCAAAGGGCAGGCTTACCGGCAATTTTGGCATCAGCGGTGCCTAACACTGCTACCATGCAGGCCGCTATTTTGCAAGAACGTCAGTGGGAATTATTTGCCGAAGGCAAACGCTGGTTCGACCTTGTACGTACCAACACCGTATCAGCAGTAATGTCGCCGATATTAGTGGGCCGCGGGTTCGCGCCTTTTACCGATCTTAATAAAGATTATTGGCCGATAAGCATTACAGCGATAAATGCCAATGGCTTACTTACTCAAAATTATAATTACCATTAATTAAAACCGAGATATGAAAAAGACATATATAATACAAACATTCTTGGTACTTGCTGTTTGCATAGCGATACTAACTTCGGGTTGCGAAAAGTTAAAGTTTCAAACCAGCGCTACCCGCAGCACTACCGATACCATTGACGCACATTTATACAAAACAGCATGGCAGTATATGCTGGCACGCTCAAAGGGTAGCGATACTACGTTTAAAACTTTTCACGATGCGATCATCTACTCGGGTATTGATACCACGCTGTATAGCAAGGTGAATTATACCTATTTCTTTTTAAATACGGCTGCTTGCAAGGATATGTGGGGGAAAATATTGATAAACACCAAAAAAGCCACAAGTTTTCACAGCTATTCGCCTACGGATCTGAAGAACTACTTCCTGTATTTAATCGTTAAGGGACAATATTCGCACTATAACCTGCCGATTACTCCAGTTACCGTACAAACGCTGGCACCTGCAGGCACTTATACTAATAATTCGGCTACGTTCAACATTCCGTATCCTACCGGCATTACCGCAGGAGGTATTCCGTCAAATCCTAATTCGATCATGACCTTGTATGTACTGAATACCACTTTGGGTAATACACTGGCATACCCCATCATCGTGAATATGAGCATTCAAAGTACAGCAACGCTAACATCGGCCACCAGTGGTAATAATGTATTGGTTACCACCAGCGATCTGTTAGCTACCAATGGTGTGGTGCAGGTAATGAGCGGTGCAGTATTCCCTACACCTTATTAATTAATTTAAATGTTAAGGCCTCCGGTACCCGGGGGCCTTTTTTGTTTTATTGCTTTGTAACATAAGTCTTTTATCGCTAACCAAATTTATGCAGCTATCTAAATATCTGTTATTTATCCCATTGTCAATGTGCTGTTATGACGCTTTTAGTCAAACCATCGATCCGAACCTAAAACTATGGTACAACAAACCAGCCCACGCATGGGAAGAAGCCTTGCCTTTGGGTAACGGTACTACAGGCGCCATGGTTTTTGGACGTGTGGGTAAGGAAAGGTTCCAATTGAACGATCATACTTTATGGTCGGGTGGGCCGGTTGATGGCAATAATCCTTTGGGTCTTGAGTATTTACCCCAGGTGCGCAAAGCAATATTTGATGGTGATTATGTTAAAGGTTCGGCCCTGTGGAAAAAAGGATTGCAGGGGCCATATTCGGCACGTTACCTGCCTTTGGGCGATTTGTGGCTGGATATGAAACTGGCCGATACCGTTGGTACGG
>Ga0207098_10247_pt1 | contig 17828 bp, 14 predicted proteins | sample Alteio_BWMinHeat_84_FD_153548 | JGI IMG/M metagenome (GOLD analysis project Ga0207098, IMG submission 153548) | Enriched cells from forest soil in Barre Woods Harvard Forest LTER site, Petersham, Massachusetts, United States -... | ecosystem: Environmental > Terrestrial > Soil > Temperate forest >...
CGCTTGCTGATGGAGCAAATCGATTACAACCTTCTGTTTCTCAAGATCAAAAGCTGACCTTCCTTCCCGGATACCAGGTGAGTTGTACATTCGTTGTCGTAACGGTCTGCTGGCCGGGGAGATAGATAGGTGCCTTATACTTCTCGTAAGTGAAGCTGCCGTCCACCTCGAAGTCCCTGCCGATTCGTTTAACCGCCTCGAAGGTAATGTTGTTCAGAGTAGTTCCGTATTCCGTGCCGCCGTTACGGATGAAATCTTTGGCGGTTTTATGATTGCGGTACCTTACCTGGAGCCATTCGTTTCCGCTCAGGTGATAAGTGAGCCACGCCTGGCCGCCCTTGCCCTCGCGGCCCACCCAGTCACCAAACAAATTTCCTTTGTTGGTGTAACCCTGCACCTGCACCGCCTCCCAGTACATGAATCTGCCGCCGTTGCTGGTCGACACGGGGGGATCGGTGTAGACAGCCTCCACGCGCATATCGAGCGCAGGCACGCCCGGTACATGGGAAAGATATAGCCCTGGCCGCCACGAGGCGCGGCGCGGTGCGTCGATTGGTGAAACGTCATCGTGGACTTCGCCATCGGCATATAGGGTGAACCAGTTGCGAACTCCGGGAAGCCGGTAGGAGAAATCGAATGCGCCGAAGCGTGCGCCCGGATCATCGCGACTGAACTTTTCTGCTTCGGTGACACCCGAGAGGCTAAAAAAGCTTTTCAGGAAGGAGTGGATCGTGATCGGCACGTGATCTTGTCCGCCCCAGATGACGGTGCGCTGGAAGCCGAATTCGAGGTTTTCGGTCGGCTTGAAACTCACTTTCTCGACATGGACCCACGGCGCGTTGGGGGCTACATGACCCTTCAGCGATCCGACCAGGAATTCGTAGCGGAAGGGACCGGTGATATAGGACAGCCAGGGAATCCGCAAAGGCTCGACTCGGTTTATATTGAACGAATAGATATTCTCGGCGTTATTGGAATAGGCGAATCCGGCGCCTAGGCCGGGGCCCATCCAATTGTCCTGTTTACCAAATGATATTTCGTGGTTGAGGACATGGTACGAGGCATAGAGCTCCATCCAGCGCGTGGTAGCGGTGGAAGAGATGTTTCCCGCCGGAATGGTCGCCTGGTTGAACGGGAGGCCCGAGGAGGGGTTGATATACGGGACGGCATCGTTCGTAGAGAGGGACTGTGCCAATGCCGGCGAGTACCCGATGGAGGAGGGCGCGTATTGAAACTCCCCTCGTGCGTAGAGCGTAAAGCGGCCGGCGATGGCGTAGGCGCTGGCTCCCGTGTAGTTGTTGAACCCGTTTGCGTACGGCCGCCCGTAATCGTTGACGAGGGTCGAGCCCATATGAAAACTATCGCGCAGCGGAGTGCCGGTCATGACCCGCGAAAGCGAATAAACCGACTCGATGCGCGTGTTTCCCTTCAATGCCAGGCACGGACCGGCCATCTCGTTGCGTAACTCGTGCGTAAGCGCCTCGTAAATCTCCTGGGCCTGATCGTTGAGGGGACTGGGGTCGGCATCTTCAATGCGAGCCGCGGTGTCTTCAAGCATGTGGTTGATGCTTTGCCGGGTCCACGGCCGCATGCCCAGGAACACGTGATTCACATAGCCCATTCCATAAAGGCGCATCACCGCGGGATAAATCCAGCTATCGACGGTGACAAACGGCGACCCCATGATGGCGGGCTCGCAAGCCGGAGCGGGAGGCCCTGGATTCGCTCCCGGCTGGCTTCCAGAACCGGCCAATGCGGCGCCGAAACCCAGTGGCTGCGGGAAGGGGAGTTGTTCAGCACAAAGTCCGATGGCGGTTACGACAAAGAGTCCTATTCCCAATGTCGCCACCCGAAAAAGGCCTAAAACTGCAGCCAAACCTCGCAACAATTCCATACCTCAATTTACCATCCGAGGCAGCAACCCCTCGAATTGTGATCGTGGTGTGGAACGTTCTTCTCTTCCTTCAAAAAAGAGGCGCGAAATCCATCATGTTTCGCGTATTCTCCACAATCAAGCGCTAACACCTTATCACGTTTGCCGAGCTATTTTCATGGAAGGCAATGAATACCCATCTCCAACTATTATAAGATCAGCGTTCTATTATAAGATCAGCGTTGGAGTGCTCTTGGAAGTTTATCTGTTCGAATGAGCGGAAGCGTGAGTATTACTGTCGTCATTCTCATGCATAATGATTCATTGCATCTTGCGCGAGCTTTGAGGCACATAAAGAGCTTCGCCGAGAAGATCGTCTTATCGATTCATTCTCGACCGATAACACGCTCGATATAGGAAAGTCATTCGGTGCCAAGGTGTTGGAGCACCCATTTCAGAATCAGGCGCGGCAGGTCCGATGGGCGCTCGACCATATCCTCTACCCTTCTGCCCCTTTTGGAAGGTGTGGCCGCGACTTTGCAATTTTTAGACAGAAATTATCGGACTGGTGTGGATCGTATAGAAAAGGCCCATTCAGAGTGGGGTCGAGGGCGACTGAGTCTAAGCAAGGAGTCTCACAGTGTGGCAATGGATGTTGGGCACGTCGGCAGCCGGACTTATTGGGCTGATAATGGGGGTTGGACTCGGATATTACTTTGGAGGGCACCGCGGCTGGGACTATGGTTATCGTGACTGCTGGAATAGTGAGAAAGCCGAAATTCCGAAAGGCTCTACCATCGCGTCGCAAGAATAGGCTTTCCAACGCGTCGTAGTAATAACTTTTGTTCATTCGGGTAAGCTTTTGCCGGTTGTCTAATTCCGCAACTTGATGGCCGTGATGCACAGCCAAAGGGAGTGGACCTGGGCCGTTCACCGGCGCCGGACGAAACCACCATCTTGAACTTCCGTCACTTGCTGGAGCGGCACGATCTGTGCGCAGCCATGCTGGATGCGGTCAACCATTACCTGGCGGATCGCGGCATCCGCATCGGCACGATTGTGGACGCGACCATCATTCACGCGCCGTCATCGACCAAGAACGCCACATGCACTCGGGACCCGGAGATGCACCAGACGCGTAAAGGGAACCAGTAGTATTTCGGGATGAAGGCGCACATCGGGGTGGACTCCAAAGAGGACCATATCCATTCGGTGCGCTCCACATCGGCCAGTGTGGCCGACAAGCACATGTTGCCGGACCTCTTGCATGGTCAAGAGCACAAGGTGTGGGGCGATGGAGGATATCAGGGGCAGGGGGAGACGATTCGCGCCGCCGCGCCGCATGCGCAGGACATGACCTGGCGGCGGACCAGGTACGGCAAGAAAGTGGATGAGGTACAGCGGAAAAAGAACCGGACCAAGGCCAGAGTGCGAGCCAAGGTGGAACACCCTTTCCGCATTTTAAAGCGTGTCTTCGGATTCGTGAAGGTACGCTTTCGTGGCTTGAAGAAGAACCACCATCACCTGTGCGCCGCCTTCGCGCTGGTGAACCTCTACATGTACCGCAAGCGGCTGGCCACTCTGGGGTCGTAGTGTGTCCGGAAAGCGAAGCAAACACGCTCTCCAGACAAAAAACAGAAACCATGAGCCTCAACAGTAAGCCTGGAACGCAGCGCTGACTCAGATTCATTTGGAAGGCTGCAAAAACTGAACCTTACTCAGAGGTTCCTTAGTAGGCAGTGTCTGATGAATCCGACTAAGTACTTCCATGGACACTCAGATTTTATGGGTTTTGAACAGGACCGAAATAAGACCTGCCAGTTCAACTGATAAATCCCGAATTCGGGGAGCTCCAAGAGCAGGTAACCGTCCGCCATTGATCGTGGAAGTGGATGGGTTGCGGGTCGCGTTTTCGATGTTGTCGTAGGTGAGATGGAAATCGCAGCCCAAATCCAGGTTAATTGGAACTCTCATACCGATCCCGCAACTGCCCGCGTATGGCTTGATTTCCATACGTGATCAGGTCATATACGGCGGATCTCCCGGGCTGCTGACGTGAGTCCGCCAGGTTCGTGGACCGCACTTGAGCACATGGCCATGGTGGAATAGCCGGTCCAACATGGCAGAGACGGCAGCACCGTCACCCAGCAAATTGCCCCAGTCATCAACGGGCCTGTTGGAAGCGAGAAGTGTGCTGGCTCGCTCGTAGCGGCGCATGACGATTTCCAGTAACTCTTCGGCGGCGGTGGGCGGCAGTTTTTCATGCCGTGATCATCGATGATGAGCAACGGCACCGTCGAGAGCAGTTCCATCTCTCCGGGACTGTCTCTAAGTAGCTAAACAATCATGGGCACCGCGACCACGTTTGCGGTGTTGAGCGAGTGCGTTCTAGCATCGTGCAAAATATGCGATTGTATCGTATATTTTGCATATGTGGATTTCACGCGCTGTCGAGCCGCGCCTGAAACGCTCCGCCAAGACGCGGCCCGTGGTTGTATTGACTGGAGCCAGACAGACGGGCAAGACTTCTACCTTTCTGCGCCTCTTCCCGAATTATGCTTTCGTGTCTCTCGATCTTCCCGCCGAAGCTGAGCAGGCAGAAAAAGAGCCGAGTAATTTCCTTCACCGTTATCCACCGCCAGTCATCATCGATGAGGTCCAATATGCCCCAGGCTTGTTCCGGTACCTGAAAGTTGCGGTCGATGCCAGCCGCACGCGCAATGGGCAATTTCTCCTCACAGGATCTCAGAAGTTCACGCTGATGAAAACCGTCTCGGAATCCTTGGCAGGGCGCGCGGACATCGTGGAACTTGAAACCCTGTCTCTCTCCGAGATTCGGGAGGCCTTACCGGAGACCAGACTCGAAACAGCCATTGTGCGCGGAGGGTTCTCGGAACTCTACGCCAATCCCGAGATTGATTCGGTGGCATTCTACAGTTCCTATCTCGCAACATACCTAGCTAGAGCGGGATGTCCGCTCCCTGACCAACGTTGGCAGCCTGCGCGACTTTGAAAGATTCCTACGCGCCTGCGCGCTTCGCTCCGCGAACCTCTTGAACAAAGGCAGACCTGGCACGGGATGTCGGTATTGCTCCTTCGACGGCGAATCATTGGCTGTCCCTGTTGGAGGCTTTCGGTCAGGTTGTACTGCTTGAGCCGTGGTTTTCGAATCGAACCAAGTCTATCGTCAAGAGTCCCAAACTTTATCTCGCCGACTCCGGCCTGCTTTGTGCGTTGCTGAACATCCGTTCCGAAGAAGCTCTTCGCCAATCGCCAACGGTAGGCGCGGTCTGGGAAACATTTGTCCTTGCCCAGCTTCGCGATCGGGAACGCCGCGCCGGCCAGACGGGCAGCTTGTTCTTTTGGCGCGACCGAACCCGCGAGGTGGATTTCGTGGTTGATGCCGGCGGACGCCTTGAACTCTATGAAGCGAAGTGGTCCGAGTTGCCAGATGCCAGCGATACAGTGAATCTAGGCTTCGTGCGCAACGTGGTGGGCAAATCGCGGGTGGCCCTAGCAGTGGTCATCTCTCGCACGCCGAACAGTTTTCCGCTCCCGAACGGTTTTCGAACATTACCGGTGACTGAACTTGGATAGAGGATCGCTGCGATTTCCATTCTGAATAGCAGCTCATGTTTGGCCGCCGAGCAGGTCCACCCGGCGGCCTATATCGGCTAGCTCTGACTATCTGCGGTGTTGACCGCACGTGCGGCTGGTCCGAACTTGTTTAGGAGAGCCAATAACGCACCGGCGAGTCGTTCCAGGGTCACTGATTCAGGCAGAGGAATGGACAATGCCGAGCGGTTCGTCCGCGCATCCCGCGTGAATAGCGTGGGCAAGAGCTGGTCAGGTGCCTTGCCGGAGCGCAGGGGACTGCCCAGATGTGCCATCCGCAGTGATCGAGTCAATGAACCTCAGCCCCGCTTCGATGAACGAGGCCGCCGCAAGTGGACGCCGCTGCCGTTGGGCGGTGATGCGGATGCCGCAGAAACACCTGCCGGTCCGGACATCACCGCACCGCCGAATTTCGCCGGCTGTCATGACCATATGCCGGCGCCTCGGTAAGCGCAACCGGAGCCGCCGGAGCCACTAGTTACAGCCATATGCTGCCATCGGCACAACTCAAATTCACTAGATCGACTGTGACCGAGCACAACAGTACAGGCGAATCGCGCGAGTATCTACCAATGGATAACTAGCGAAATGCCACATTCTCACCCGTGTCATGCGAGCTCATCCTTTCGAGGAGTCGAGGTATGGCATTGACTACTGAGTTGCTGTATAACTACGTCTATATAGACGGGAGGATTTCATCCCCAACACTGCAGGGGCCGAGTGTTCATGAGTGGCAGGAGCCAGCATGTGACTATTGCTCGAGAATTGCGGTTTCGTTCTTCGGAGGTCGCGATCCGGCGCGATTCCAAGAGCGGCGATGTAATCCTCTCGGAAGTTCCGAACCTCGACGAGGTTTTTGCCGCCCTCGATGCTGCCAAACTGCCCTATGACTTCATGAGCGATGCAGATCGTGACCCGCGCCCGCCCGAAAACCGGCCATTGTCAAATTGGGCCATCGACCTTTAGCTTCCGCCGCCAGGTCTAAGCCCTCGCCTTTCAGGCGAAGAGGTTCCAGCATCTCGTTTGGTCTGCACAGGGGCTGTGGCTGTGAGTTTGCCAAACCTTCGAAGGTAATAATCATCCAGAGCAGCGATGACGGAATTTGATCCCTGCTTTGCACAGGAAGCGATCGCCGGGTGGCTGTATCCTAGTGTCGACAATGCTTTCTCGTTGCCCCCGTTCCCATGTTGCAAATGCGTAATAAAAGGTCGGTTCAGGCGCCAAACGCATCGGCCGGTGCGGAGAGCAGTCGCCTCTCGCCGGAGGACGCGGCGCGGGTGCGGGAGTTGATCGCGGGGCGGCATTCCAAGGCGGCCCTGCAGGTGGCCAAAGACCTGCATAAGCGCGTCACCACAGCGGATTCCGAGGCCCTGCTGGTGGATGCATACCGGGCCCGAATCGAAGACCTCACCAGGCTGCGGCTGACGATCGAGGCCAAGGCCCTGCTGGCGATCATGCGCGAGCGGTTTCCGGCAGCAGTTTCGGGATGGGCGGATCTTGAGCAGGAATTGTCCGTGCTCGATGGCCGGCTTGATGGGATTGTGGGGCCGTTGATGAATCCGGACCTCACTGCGGAAGAGCGCGAGCGTATCGAAAGCTTCATCCGGCAGCACGTCGACGACCTGCCCGCTTTGGCCGCTGTTTCATCCCTGCCTCCCGAGCATTCTCTGCGCCTCGCGGCTTCGGCGCTGGCCTGTGCGTTCCAGGCCGTGACGGCAGGAAATTTGGACGACGAGCTTCTGGCGCTGCCGCAAGTCTCGCGACGCAGCCCGCTGGCCCCCTGGAAGGCACTGGTGCGGGCCGTTGCCTGTTACTACCGACATGAGGACGCCGAGTGCAGAAAATGGCTGGTTGCGATCCCCGAGGATGCCGTGCCAGCGCGCCTGATTCCTGCGATGACCGCGATGCTCGGGACGAAAACCGAAGTCCGGTTCACCGCGGCCGAGACGGCTCTGATCGAAGCCGCCGGCGATCATGGCGCGGCTCTGCGATCTTCTGTTGCAACTATCGAGGCTGCATTTGCGGCCAGGAAGCGGCAACCTATTCTGGATGGGGTGCGGGCCATTGCGGCAGCTAGCATCGGCCTCGAGCCCTCTCTGCGCGAGCGGCTGCGCCAGCATATTGCCGTCCGCTGCGTCGCTCAGCACATCGAAAGCCGGGCTGTGGATTCGGCCCTGGGAGGCCCGCCGCGGCTGAACGCATACTTCTACCGGCTACTCGCTCGGTCTATCGAGCTGATGGGCTATGCGGAAAGCTCCGCCGAAGCGGTCTTCGTATGGGAGGAATTTCGCCGCGCCGCCATCCGGGATAAGTGGTTTGAAGCCGGAGGGCTGGAGGATGGCGTTCTCTCGCTGCATATGGCGGAGATGGTTGCGAGGCTGCCCGCCGACGTCGTGGAGGAAATGGAGGACGGTGAAACCTTTCTGAGCAATTCTGGCAAAGGACGAAGGAATTCGGGTCTGCCTTCCGCCGGACAGCTTTTCGACCGCGCCTGCCGTGCTGACGCCAGTGCCGAAAGCTTTGACGCATGGCTTTGCTGGGCCAGGAAGCAGAAAAACGGGAGAGCCGCCGACGAAGTGGCCGAGCGCTGGAGAGAGGCGCGGCCCGGGGAGATTCAACCGCTGCTTCACCTGATGGAATCGGCGGAGAAGCGCAACGCTCTGAAGAAGTCATTGAATTATCTGGAGGAGGCGGAGAGACTCGATGGTTTGAATCCGGCGGTGCGGAGAGCCAAGGCGCGGCTCCTGCTCTCGTCCGCTGTGCGACATTTGCGCCAGGGTCAGACTCACCTCGTACCGGCGGAGATCGAACAGTTGCTGACGGTTTCGGAAGTACGTCCGGGAGATGTTGCCGCGCTGGCGACCGCCTTGCACTGGTGCTGCGCGGCAATCGATAAAAACCATTCTGCGCGGGAGGATTGGGAGACGAAATTGGGTCGATCGATAGGCCCGGTCGCGGCGCATCTGGTGGCATCGGCGTTAGTCAGGGCAGCGCAATGGCGGTCTCAACTTTTCGTTCCTCCGCTTGATACCAGGCATACTCCTCGCACGGAACTGGTCGCCGGCGCAGTTCGCGCTTGCTTGCTGGGCGATTGGGTGGGGCTTTCCGTCCCGCTGCTCTTCGGCTGGACGGGGGAGCTGATCGAGGCGCTGAACCAGCCCGCCATGTCTGTGGATGCCTCTGGATTACTTGCGCTTGGAGAAGCGGCGCTGAACGATTCCGCGCGCGAGCTGGCCTACTCCGTCTCCAGCGCGGGAATGTCTCTCGGCACTGCCAATGCGCGGTTTCTATATCTGCGCGCCCGCGCATTCCCTGCATGGATGGAAATACGGCGAGAGGGCTGTCTTGCGGCTGCACGGGAGCTGGCGCGGCCCGAGCGCGAAACGGAGCTTACGGGAAGAATTCTGGACCGCTTGAGCGGACGGTTGCGGCTCAGCGCGAAAGCCGAAGCCCTTTCCGCGGAGGTAGTGGACGCGATTGTCGCGGAGGAACTGAAGCTCAGGAAGTATCCCACTGTTCCGCGCGACGACCAACCACGCTACGCGGCGCAATTAACCTCGGCGGCCGCGTCCGGGTGCGACTGCCCCAAGTGCCGCGCCAAGTGTGGTGAAGCGATAGACGATTGGGACGACGCGGATGAGGAGGACAGCTGGGATGACGACCAGGACGACTTCGATGATCCTGCGCTGCAAGAGATGCCAACCGTACTGGCGGAGATTGTTGAGGCCTTACCTCCCGCGGACAGAGAGCGAGTATTAGAAGCCATTGAGGCAGGAGAGGATCCCATTCAAGTTCTCGATAGAATCGATCAGGCGGTCCGAAAGATGGCCCCCGGATCGGCGTCGCGCCAGTCCAGGTGGAAACCGTTAAAGGCGGCGGACAGCAAGCCCCGGAAGCAGGCAATTCGGGTGCCCGATCAACCGCCAACCCAGGGCAGATTGTTCTAGAGTGTCATGATGAATCCCCAACCGACAGTAGATTTCAACCCTTATGCCGTGCTGACGGTGGACACCGAGGCGGACGACGAGCGCATTCGGGCCGCTTATCTGGCGAAACTGAAGCAGTTTCCGCCAGACCGGTGTCCCGCTGAATTCGAGCAGGTCCGCGACGCCTACGAGCTGTTGCGCGACCGGCGCCGGCGCGCGTTATACACGTTGTTTTCCGTAAATCCGGAGGCGCCGCTCCAGTCGCTGATGGGTGGCATGGACAATCAAAGGCGATTCGCCGGTCCCGCCCCCTGGATGGCGGTGCTGAAGCGAAGATAGGTGGAAATGGATACCGATCTCTCCTCACAGAAGTTGCCGACCGAGGATCGCGACCAGGAGCGCGAGCGCATGGTGCGCACTCTTGCGATTTGGCTGGACCGCGCGCTTGAGGACGAGCAGCCTGCCGACGGGCTAACCGCTGAGCTGATCTCCGCACTGCGGAACGGCGATCCGCTCCCGCCGCTGGAAGGCGCCGAGCGCGGCTGCGATCTCTATGCCTTGTGGGCGGCGACGACGGCTCTGTCGCAGGAAGTGCGCGTGCAGGGACGGTTATTTAAACAGTTGAACGACACCTTCGCTGAGCCCCCGCCAGCCGGTCGGACAGAGGCTGGCAGAGTGGAACCAGGCTCAGAACCACCTTCCGAACCGTGCACAGAACCGGCCGCCACCCCGCAGCCGCGCAAGCAGGAGGTCGATCTGCTGCTCGACTTGCGCGATCGTATTGAGCGCGGAATTCGAACCATGCGCGATGCCACTCGAGAACTGGCGCCGGCCCGGCTTCCGCTCTTGGCACGCTGGTTGGGTGTGGGCCGCCACTATGCTCGTCATGCGCAGGAGACTCTCGACGCACTTTCACACGGTCACACTCTCACGCTGGACCGCGTGGATGAAGCGCTTGTGGCCTGTGGCGTCGACCGGATCGTGTGCCTGAACTGTCAATTCGATCCGCAGCGCATGACCGCGGTGGACATCGCGGATACCGGCGATGTGCCGGAAGGAACGGTGGTTGAGGTCTATCGCGAAGGCTACGAGTGGAACGGGAAAGTCCATCGTACCGCACAGGTGAAAGTGGCGCGTAACACGGGGGATCGGCATCAATGAGCGATTCAAGGGAAGAAGTAATCGTCGGGATCGACCTGGGCACCACCAATTCTGAAGTCGCCGCCTTCGTCGACGGCGACGTCAGAATTCTCGGCTCGGGCGGCAAGGAGATTTTGCCTTCGGTGGTAGGCATCTCTCCCGTTGGCGAATTGCTGGTGGGCGAGGCGGCGCGCAATCAACTTATGCTGTATCCGGAGCGCACCGTGCGCAGCATCAAGCGCAAGATGGGCAGCAATGAGACTGTTGCTCTTGGCGATCGCGAGTTTACGCCGGCCGAAATCTCCGCTCTAATTCTGCGCGAGCTTGCCTGCTGGGCCGGACGGAAGCTGGGCCGGCCAATAGAGAAAGCGGTCATCACCGTTCCCGCATACTTTTCCGATGCTCAGCGGCAAGCCACGCGCGAAGCTGCACGGTTGGCGGGGCTGGAAGCCGTGCGCATCCTCAATGAGCCAACGGCTGCGAGCCTGGCTTACGGTGAAAGCAGCCGCCACACCGCTATGGTCTACGACCTGGGCGGAGGCACCTTCGACGTCTCCATCGTGGCTCTGGAAGGCGAGGTCACGGAGGTACTCGCCAGCCACGGCAACAATCGCCTGGGCGGCGACGACTTCAACGATCTACTCTCCGAACACCTTCTCAGGGAGTTCCAGGCCAGACATGGCATCGATCTTCGCATAGGGCACCCCGTAGCCCGTGCCCGCCTGTGGTGGGCGGCTGAGGAGGCCAAGCGGCGCCTCAGCTTCGATCCTGAGGTCACCGTCCGCGAGGAGGCATTGGCCACGGTTGACGGCAAGCCCTTGCATCTGGAACTCGAAATTACCCGCGAACTATACGAAGCGATGATCCGTCCGCTGGTTGAACAGACCCTCGGACATCTCTCCAAGGCCCTCTCCGATGCCCGCAAGGGCCCGTCGGATCTGGGCGCGATTCTGCTTGTCGGCGGTTCCACGCGCACACCGCTGATCGCGCGCATGATCGAAGAACGCACCGGCCTCACACCGCGCGGCGAAATCCATCCCGACCTCTGTGTGGCCCTGGGCGCCGGCGTGATGGCCTCGCGGCTGGCCGGCCATGACATTGAGCGCGTGCTGGTCGATGTGACGCCTTACTCCTTCGGTGTTTCCTTCCTCGGCGATCGCGGCGGGGTGACCTACCCGCACTGTTACAAGCCCATCATCTCGCGTAACAGCCCGCTGCCCATTACCCGCACCGAACGCTTCTATACCAGCCATCCCTACCAGGAAGAAGTGGATGTGCGCGTCTACGAGGGCGAGGACGAGGACGCCTTGCGCAACATCCTTGTCGGAGACTTCACCTTCAAGGGCCTTACTCCGATGCGCGACTTCAACGAGGTATTCTGCCGCATGAGCCTGGACCTGGACGGCATCTTGAACGTCACCGCGATCGAGAAGCGTTCCGGCGTCTCGAAGCGCATCACCATTGCGCGGGCTCTGGAAGCCAAAAGCGAAGCCGAAGTTGCCGCTGCTCGCAAGCGTCTCGAGGCGCTCTATGCCACCCGCCAAGACGATGAGCTTCTGGATGAGTATCTTGGAAGGGATTTCGATGAGGACGGGAACCCGCTCGAAGCGGGAAGAGACGACGAGTCTAAGAGCCCGACAACGAATGTCGTGGCGCCGGCAGCGGACGGCGATGGCTGGAATGCCGCTGCTACCGAAGGACGGCAGATGATCGAGCGCTCCCGCCAACTGCTTGATCGCATCCACGAAGAGGACCGCGAAGAAGTGATCGAACTCAATCAGACCATCGAATCGGCGATCGACGGCCGGGATGCCCCCGCCCTGCGGCAGGCTCTCGACAACATGCGCGAGCTGATGTTCTTTATAGAGGGCCGCGTGTGAACGGCGACCGGCGGCCGGCAGCCGCGTGTCCTGTTTGTCGCGCCCGCTTTCGTTGTGCGGTCGCCTGTTCGCGGTGCGGCGCCGATCTGACTGCTCTGATGCTCCTCACCGCCCACGCTTACCGGCTGCGCCAGCAGGCTCGTCACCTCCTGCGCGAGGGCGACTGCTCGAAGGCACTGCACTGCGCCGAAAAGGCTCAGCGCTTGCAGGCCACGCCCGAAGGCCATCTCCTGCATTGGCTCTGCGCCGCCACGTGCGGGCAGAACCCGAAGCTCTCTGCCTTCGACTCGCTGGCGCGCGATGCATTTGCATCGGGTTCGTATGATCGGAATGTATTTCCGGAGGGCAGAACGGACGAGTGAAGGAAGACCTAGTCTTGACCCTGCCCCGTTTTCAGGACCTATCCGTCGTAATCTCCGAATCGCCGTCCATACGCTCCACCCTGGATCCCGACGCCTCCTGCTGCAACGATTCAAACCTTCAACCGAGTTGATTCCAGTACCCGCGATGATGCTGTGACGCCGCATCTACACACGTACCAATCACGCCTACATACGTCTGTCAACGCCAGGAACCTGCTAGAGGCGAGTCCAGGCGCTCAATATTTGCCTTTCCACCGAGCGCGGCGATGTAGATGTTGGCCTTGCACGCTGCATCGGGAACACGTAGGGCAGGTTGCAGGCCTGCGGGCGGAGGCGTCTTCACCGGCGAGGGTGCCTCGACCTCGTCGGCTTCGGGCCTGGCAGTTTTGAGATACTCCTCCATTATCGGTCTTCAGGTTTCCGCTTTGGGTACCGAAGATCGCCTGTATGCCGTCGCCCACAACCACTATGCCGGATGCACCCAGCGCCTTAAGCTTTTCCGGGTTGGCCAGGGTTACGTCCTTGAGCTGTACGCGCAGGTGCGTGATGCAGGCGTCGAGGCTGGCGATATTGCTGCGTCCGCCAAACGCGCGCATCAACTGCAGAGGGAAGTTGTTGGCGCGCACGCTGTGGACGGCCTTCGCAGTCTCGTCTTCGACCTCACGTCCCGGCGTGAGCAGATTGAAACGGCGATGGGGAACGTGAAAACGCCGCAGTACATCAATGCCCAGAACAGGCCCGATCACCCAGAGCCACAATGCGTTGTGAGACTTGGGAAAGAGCACGATGTAGTCGATGAGCCCGTGCGAGAACGTGAAACCGTTCCTGATGTCCAGCACAATGCAGAGGAAATATGCAGCCCCGGCAAGGAGTCCATGAACCGCATTCAGAACCGGAGCCACAAAGAGGAACGCGAATTTTCCCCGCCGTGGTTGGCGATGGCCCCATGTGTGGCAGCGTGATCTCCAGCTGTCGTGTGGGCAGCGGATCGTCCTCTCGGAGTAGTACGCCGCTCGAGCTCTTCGAGCATCATTTTGCATAGGTGGGTCACAGTGGGTTACCTTCTGTGCCCCACACCCTAAACCGGCCAAATCTACTCTACAGCCAGCACCGCAGCGGCCGCGGCGCCTGCGGCTTCGTTCTCACCGCCAACTGACTCACTCGATTTTCGCCCCGCAGGGGCGACAATCTCTCGAAGGTTCGGATTGACCCACCACTCGCCAGGAACTCCAAAAGACCATCGGGCGACACGCTTTGAATGCTCATCCGTGCTCGCGCAAGCCCTGGAAGTACGCCGGTTATTGCTGCGGACGAGGGATGAGCCACGAGAGGAGTACCGTCGCCACAAAGGCACAGCCAGCTGCGGCGCGATGAAGCTGCTACGTCTGCGGGTCGAATGCCGGCCAAAGAGATCTCTCGATAACTTAATGCCCTTTCTTATTAATTCGTGCTATTCTCCCGATGCGTAAATTGAGCAGGGAGCTAGTGCCTGCCTTCCCCAGACGGATGTTCGCGCTGCTTGCCAAAGCTTAAGCGGAACGGCCTCAGCTTCACGTCGCCATGCCGTCATTCTCGGTAACCACGGGAGCATTGCTCTCAAGGCCTCAGATCTAGGTCGACGCTTAGACTCCACTCAATCTTCACTGGGGAGGACGTGACATGCGCATTTTCAGCCTCAAATCCCTCGCTTCTATTTCGACTCTCCTTACCGTCACCACCATGCTCGCTCTCACCGCGGGCACGGCCAGCGCAAAAAGCAAGTCCGTCGCAGCCACCGGGCACGGTCCCGCAACGACGCACAGCCTGCGTGGAAATGTGATGGGCGCCCGTCAACCGGTCGGCCTGTCGACCATCGAACTTTGGGAAGCCGGCACCACCGGCCCGGGTACAGCGACCCGCCTTGCCAGCACGACAAGTACCAGGGCCGGGAATTTCATCATTGCTTCCTTTGCCTGCGCGCATACCGCTTCTCAGCTGTACATTACCGCCACAGGCGGCGATGCCACCACCGAAAACATTCCCAATCCTCATATCGCTCTTGCGCTGATGATCGGCGAATGCAACAGCCTTCCATCCAGGGTTGTTATCAATGAACGCACTACGGCAGCTGCCTCGTATACGATGGCGCAGTTTGGCGAGCCCGTGAATCCGAGTCTTTCGGCGAACGGAATTCCCGGATCTACGGCCTATACAGGCCTCAACAACGCCGCCAACCTGGCAACCAAGATCGTTAATCCGGGTACTGGTACCCCCGGACCCTTTCTCACCACATCCCCGAACTCTCCGAACCTCCTCAACACCATCGCCGATATCCTCGTCTCGTGCGTCAACTCGCTGTCTCCCTTTACTACCTGCACCAATCTCTTCGCCGCGGTCCAACCGCCGGCAGGAGTTGCTGCGCCTGTCAATACATGGGAAGCCGCAATTGACATAGCCCGAAATCCCGGAGCGAACGTCGCCAGCGTCTACGACTTTGTAAATCAGCTTCCAAGCGGAGTCTCGGCGCCATTCGTCCCGTTTCTTACTACCGCGCCCAACGACCTCACACTGGCATTGTCCTATCCCATCCCAAGATCCCGCAGTCTCAGCGGTTTAAGCTTCGACTCCGCGGATAATGCCTGGGTTTCGGACGATACAGCCAATGCCATCTTTGAGATGAACCCGGCCGGAACATTATTGTCACCTGCCGGGGGCTTTACCGCGGGCGGTATTCTCTCCGGTCCGCGCTTTGTTTTTCATGACAGCGACAGTCTCTGGATTACCAGTTATAGCAACAACACCGTCGACGCCATCGACGGGGCGGGCAATGTCGTCTTTAGTTCACCCTCGTTTATTTCACCCTTGACGTTAGCCGTCCCCCTGGGCCTGGCTACCGATTCCTTCAATAACGTGTGGGTGGCGAATAGTATTGACGATCATGGCGTTACGATCTTCAACCCTGCAAGCGGGTTCGCCTTGATCACAACCGACGGCAATCTCTTAAGCACGCAATTCATAGCGGGCGATACTACCGTTTCACCCAACATTATGTGGGTTTCTAGCTTCACTCCCACCGGACGCTTCCCAAACAACGGCCTAACCAGAGTGGTTAGGGTCGTGAACAATGGTCTCCCCAATGGTCTCCCCGGCGATCTCACTTTTAGCGACGTAGTTCTGCCCACAAAATTCCCTGACGGCCCGCAAGGAATATCGGTCGACAATGATGGGAACGTTTGGACGGCACTCGCTAGCGGTCCTGCAGTGAAGATTAGCAATGCAGTACCTCCCACGATCGCTCTTGGACCTCTTTTCGTCGGCGGCCTGAGCTCGAACAACGCTGCCCTTGGCGTGGCAACGGACAGCAATAACAATGTCTGGATCAGCACACAGGACAGCATTGTTGAGCTTGATACGGATGGCAATGCTTTGAGTCCGTCGACCGGCTTCACCGCGGGCGGGTTGTACAGGGGGCTCGGTAACGGCGTCGCCATTGATCGTGGCGGCAATGTGTGGACCGTCAACAACAAGGCTCCCCGCGGCCTGATTGAGTTCGTGGGAGCAGCCGGTCCGGTGGCCACTCCTCGTGTAAGTGGCAGGCCCCTCGCACCCTGACACCCAAACAAAAGCGCCGGAGCTGGACAACGGCTCCGGTGCCTTCTTTGCATATTTATCTCTTTTGTGGAGCGAGCATCTGGTAGCGGCTCCGACCCCTCAGCGTCCTGCAAAAGGCCGGAATGCCTTAGGAATCGCCGCCGCAACTCCCCTGGTCGTCATCGCCGTTCTTCTTTCCGTCGCAAGGGTTGCTGCAACCTTTAGTGTCGGGTGCCATCGCACCTTCCGGCGAGACCGGCCTTCCTTGTGTCCGAGGGGTGGCGACCGGCGCGGCTGCTCCCACAAATTCCGTGATGGTATTGTTGCCCGCATTCGCGATCCACACGTTGCCGCTGCGGTCGACCGCGATTCCGTTATATGGAGCGTTGATCGCGCCGAAGGCCTTGAATCCGTCTGCGGGGCTCAGCGCCTTGCCTAAGGTGTTAAGTTCCGTCACGCTGTTGCCGCTCTGATTCAGCACCCAGACGTGATTGGAGCTGTCGGTGGTGATTCCGAATGGGCTGCTCGAAGACGTGATGCCTCCGACAGCGATCGGTCCAATGACACCCTGATGTTTGTCCTTATCCTGCGCGCTCTCCGGCTCAGGGTCGCCATCCCTGGTGGCTCCCTGGAGAATCTCGGTCACGCTGCCGGGTGTGTTTGCGACCCAGACATTTCCGCAGTTGTCGAGGGTTATTCCACCCTGCTGTGCCTGACCACTGCCGGGGATGTGAGTCCCCTTCAGTTTCGACTTGCCGGGATAGTCCGGCGTGGCATTATCGTCGCCGTCGTCTCCGCCATCTCCACCGTCTTTCGACTTGTCATCATCGATGATTCTTGTTACGCCTCCGTCGCCGCTATTGCTCGCCCAGATCAAGTTCGGCGAAAGAGTGGTGTCGGCAACCAATTCGACCGGCATGTCCAGGCCGAAGCGCTTGCCTCCCACAAAGAAGGAAAATACGCCACCGGTCGTGCTCACGCTAAGTTGCTTTTTCTTGTCGGAACCTTGGTTGTCGGCAACCCAAACAAGGTTGAACGAATCGAGCGCGAGACCCTTTGGACCGAAATCGGTTGAGCTATTTCCGAACGGGCCAATAACCACCTTCCCTGACGTGTCGACGGCTTCCACGGTGTTATCGAGGTTATTCGTGATCCATAGGTTCTGGCTGGTATCAAAGACGAGGCTTTCCGGGCCATTCAACGTGCCGCCCGCCTTGTAGCCTCCGTGGGGCGACAATTCCATTCCCGTCGGATCGATCTCCGTGATGCTGTCCCCATGTCCGTTGGCGATCCACACATTTCCTGGTTGATCGATCGCAATCTCTTTCATCCCGTCCAGATTCCCGGGCTTGTAAGTCAATGCCAGCAGGAAGCTATCTGGAGTAGTGGTCAGGAGCGCTTTGTAAGGCACCGATACAGGCAGATGAGACAGGAGGTTGAACAGGTCGTCCACATGCTTCGC
>Ga0207098_10241_pt1 | contig 17734 bp, 10 predicted proteins | sample Alteio_BWMinHeat_84_FD_153548 | JGI IMG/M metagenome (GOLD analysis project Ga0207098, IMG submission 153548) | Enriched cells from forest soil in Barre Woods Harvard Forest LTER site, Petersham, Massachusetts, United States -... | ecosystem: Environmental > Terrestrial > Soil > Temperate forest >...
AGTGTTCGGAACCGGGCCTGGCTCTTAGCATGGCACAGAACGATAAAGGAGGAAGCCAAGCCATGTCCTCGCCGCCCGCGGTACCCGACCGCTCGCCCGACCCGCTCGGAGGATTGGTCCGACGCGTGTCCGGTTTCACCATCGTGCTCAGCATTCTTTTGATCGTTTGCGGGTTCCTCGCGATCCTGCTTCCGATCGAGATGTCCTTTGGGGTCGTGATCGTAATCTCATGGCTGTTGATGATCAGCGGAGTGGTTCAGTTGATCCACGCGATCCGGGGCCGTACCGTCGGGAGCAGGTTCTGGACAGGGGTGATCGCCCTTATCCATTTCGGCATGGGGCTCTTCTTCCGGCTCGATCCGGGAATTGGCATCGCGGCCCTGACGTTGGCGCTGATCGCGTTCTTCATAGCCCAGGGAGTCATCGGCATCGTGGCGTGGTTTCGGACCCCGGAGAGCGGCGCGTCCGGCTGGCTGCTGTTTGAAAGTGCAATTACGCTACTCCTTGGACTGATGATCTGGCGCCACTGGCCGAGCGGTTCTCTCTGGGTGATCGGCACCCTGGTCGGGATCAACATGATCATGTCCGGGACGACGCGCCTGATGCTCGCCCTCGCAGTCCGCCGGGCCACAAAAATCGTCGAGCAGTCGGCCTAGTCCAATGAATCTTCGCAATCACGTTTGCATGGCTACAGGCACCTTGCGGCGCATCCTCGCCATCCTTGCTTTGACCACGATCGCCGTTGCGCAGGCCCCATCGCGCATTCAGGCAGACATCTCGGCGGGAAATCTCGCCACGCTGCGATGGCCGAATTTCCGCGATTACCAGCCCTGGCTTCAGAAGTTCTATGAACCGGGCGGGTTCGCTGCCGTGTGGGTTCAGGGAGGAGGTCCTTCTCCGCAAGCAAGGGCCATGATCGACCAGTTCCGCAATGCGTGGATGAAAGGACTTGAGCCCGAAGACTATGACGCATCGCGCTGGGATGGACGCCTGAGTGCTCTGCAAGGCGCGGGCGCCGATCCTGCAGATTTCGACGTCGCGCTCACGGTTTGCACGATGCGTTATGTCTCCGATCTGCGCATCGGCCGAATCAATCCGAAGCACCTGAAGTTTGACCTCGATGTCAAAGACAAGAAGTACGATCTGGCCCAATTTGTGCGCGACAAATTGTTGACTGCGTCCGATGTTTCTGCAGTCATCAACAGCGTCGAGCCGCAGTTCGATGGGTACCGGCGAGCTCAGCAGGCGCTGGTGCGTTATACCGAACTGGCTCGTGCCGATGACGGGGAAAAGCTTCCGGCGCCAGGCAAGCCCATTGATCCGGGCCAGTCCTACGCCGGTGTGGCGCGCCTGGCGCGATTCCTGAAACTCGTCGGCGATCTTCCGCCAGATGCGCAGAGTCCGGGCTCGGACACCTATGACGCCAGTCTGTCCGAGGGAGTCAAACGGTTCCAGCGGCGGCACGGCCTCGATGATGACGGCCGCCTTGGTCCTTCGACTGTCAAGCAGATGAACGTGCCACTTGCCGATCGGGTTCGCCAATTGCAACTTACGCTGGAACGGTGGCGCTGGCTGCCGGAGGGATTCACCGCGCCGCCGATCATCGTCAACATTCCCGATTTCCGCTTGCGCGCCTTCGATGAGAACAACAAGATCGCGCTCGAGATGGGCGTGGTGGTCGGGAAGGCGATGCGGACGCAGACACCCGTATTCACGCGCGATATGACGTTCATCGTACTTCGCCCATACTGGAACGTTCCCCCCGGTATCTTCGCCCGCACCATACTGCCCGCGATCAGGAAGGATCGCGGCTATGTCGCCGCGAAGAGATTCGAAATCACTACGCAAGATGGAAAGGTGGTTACGTCAGGAGCCGTTTGTCAAATCTTGGCCCCAGGACGCGATCGAGACTTCATGAGCCATCCTCTTTTTTCTCCTTTCCAGCTTCGTTCCGTCACTTTTCCTAACCGCGTTGGTGTGTCGCCGATGTGCCAGTACTCGGCTGAAGACGGCTTTGCCAACGACTGGCATCTCGTGCATCTCGGCTGCCGCGCCCAGGGCGGCGCAGGCCTGGTGATGTTGGAAGCCTCCGCAGTCGTGCCCGAGGGCCGCATTTCGTCCTCTGACCTCGGTATCTGGAAGGACCAGCACATTCCGGCGCTCGAGCGCATCGCCTCCTTCATACACTCGCAGGGAGCGCGCGCGGGAATTCAGCTTGCGCATGCGGGGCGCAAGGCAAGCGTCACAGCTCCATTCCGGGGCGAGCGCCTGCTCACGGCCGAAGAAGGTGCATGGACTCCGGTTGCTCCGAGCCCCATCTCCTTCTCCCCCAGGCGCGCCATGCCCCGGGCACTCGATCGGCCTGGAATCGACGCCATCGTCGCGGCTTTCGCACAAGCGGCACATCGTGCTCTTACAGCCGGATTCGATCTGGTCGAGATTCATGCGGCGCATGGCTACCTGCTCCACGAATTCTTCTCCCCGCTCGCCAACCAACGGACCGATGCCTACGGCGGCAGCTTAGAAAACCGGATTCGCCTGGCGCTGCAGGTAGTTGATGCTGTGCGCAGCGAGTGGCCGGAGCACCTGCCGCTCTCCGTTCGTATTTCGGCCACCGACTGGGCAGAAGGAGGTTGGACCATCGACGATTCGGTCGAACTGGCGCGGGCGTTGCGCGGACGGGGGGTCGACATCATCGACGTATCCTCCGGGGGAATGGTTCCTGACGCCAAGGTGCCGGTCGCCCCGGGTTACCAGGTTCCGTTTGCCGCCCGGATCCGCGCCGAAGCCGGAATTCCAACGATAGCGGTGGGCATGATCACCGAGCCGACCCAGGCCAACGCGATCATCGAAGGTGGCCAAGCCGATTTCGTGCTGCTGGCGCGCGAGATGCTGCGAGATCCGTACTGGCCATTGCACGCCGAAGCGGCTCTGTCAGAGCCGGCCAGTTGGCCGCAGCAATATCTGCGCGCAGCCCCACCGTATTCCCCGGCTCGATCGCCCGTCGAACAGCCAACCGGCTCCTTGACTGCGGCGAGGCTCTGAGAAAAAGTTCTGATGTGCCCGGCACCCGGGTGCACGGAATGGGTCAAGATCGCGGAAAACCGCGTTTTTTTCCTTCACCTTAGCGGAGCCGGTCCCTATACTGCGCTGAGAGAAGCGTCCCGGCGAGAGGAAGGACTCTTCGATTGGTGACCAATGGCCTCACAGCTTTCCCGCAACCGCGTTGTCGACTCGCCCGACATCCCTGATCGCCTGTATTTCAAGATCGGGGATGTAGCCCGCATCTGCGCTGTCGAACCGTACGTCCTTCGTTTCTGGGAAACTCAGTTTCCCCATCTCAAGCCCAACAAGAGCGGAACCGGCCAGCGCCTCTACCGGCGCCGCGAAGTCGAACTGGCGCTCGAAATCAAGCGCCTTGTTCACGGAGAGGGATATACGCTCTCAGGCGCCCGCCAGGCCCTGGAGGTAAATCATCGTCGAGTGGAGGCGAAGCCCGCTGCCGCGCCGGAGTCAAGCCCGGCTTCGAAACAGGCTGCCAAACGGCCCGATTCGTTCTCCGCGACGGTCGGCAACGTCCGCACCGAACTGCGCCAGATTCTCTCTTTGCTTTCGAACCACCAGCCGCGTCCCCCGCGCCAACGTGCGCGATTGCTCTCGGTTTCACCGGATTCCGGCAGTCTGTTTCCTCTTTAGGGATTGGCGGCTTGGAGTGGCGTCCGCAATGGCAGTACCTGGCCGTTGAACCGGTCGGCGGTGCGCCGGCTCATCTCAGTGCCTCCAGGGGGCCCTTCCAAGGTAGTGGGGTGGTAGACGTAGAGTAGCCAAAAGCAAACGTCGTTACTCTCCCTCAAAAGTTGTAAAGCATTGTAAAGTCGTTGTAGCACTGAAAATAGTGCAATGTCTGCCGCGCCAAAATGCGGTTTAGCTGGCGTTTGGCGTCAACCGCCTCCGGCAGCACTTAACCCACCGCATGCACCATCCTCTGCCCTCACTCTCTGGCCACACCATGGGCCCGATGAGCTGCGTATTGGAGCGATGGAACCCATTGTTCATCGTTGAATATGAACAAATGTTCACTCGTATCCTCGTTGACAGGCCCATTCCCGCTTGCGAAAATCGAGCCATCATCTGCGGACTGCCGGGCGATATATCTCGTTGACGCATTGATTCTTTTTGGATTGGTTCGTTCTAAAGAAATTTCTGAATTTCGGTCTCCACGCCCCTGCGTCAGCCCGATGCCAGCCGTTTCTCGGTTGTCCCGCCCCCCTTGGGGTTTGGGTATTTTATAGGTCCTTGCGGGCCGGCATTTCACAAGCGGATCTTGAGTCTCGTTGCGGGCAAATCAGGCAAAAGATCCTTTGCCGTTCGGACAGCAGGCCATAGTTTTGCGCCGGCCCGTCTTCCGTCGCGCACATAAGAATTCGATAGATGAGGGCCACGGAAACACTGCATGGGCCACACTAACTCCGCCGAAACGCACGCTGACCTCAATCGAATGATTTTGGAAATTGTTCTCCGCGATTTCGAATCATTCGAATCCATCGTCGCCAAAATCTCGAAGGCCAAACCCCATGTTGGCTCCGACGAAGTCAAGGCGCTGTTGCTGGCACTTTTAGCGGACGATTTATTGGGGGCCTATCTCATACACGCAGATCCCCCCTATTTCACCCCGGTGGACACCACTCCAAATACCATTGAATTTTATTGGCTCCTGATCACCGAAGAGGGCAAACGGCATCTCCAGGCCCCTTCCAAACAGCAAGCCAGCTTCCTGCAAGAATAAGAAATGGTAGGGGATAGCGGATACCGAGCCCCGGCACACTCATCCATTTTCGGCCCCCATTGGATGGTTTCGATTCATCTTAGGTGCAGGCTGTCTCACCCCAAAAGATGTAGATCAAATTGCCAAGGTGTGATTTGTGTCACGGATGACAGGAAGCAAAATGGTCTCACAGTTTAAGTTTCCGACATTTGCAGTTTTTTGGTTGTCCCATTGAGTTGTCGAGGTGAAGGCAAGTATGGCAACAGCACGCTTAGGCGGACCCAGCAGTGCGTCCGCTCCGGGGATTTTGTCACCAGTTAATTCCAACAGCGCCGAGCATCTTGTCTTGATGTGTGCTTCTGCGCTCTTCACCGGTCTGACCCAACGGGATTGCATGGAAATCGCCTCATGCGCTCGAGCTCGGACCTTCGCTCGTGATGAACTCCTGTTTATCCAGGGGCAGCCGGTTCGCAACCTGATGTTGATTCAATCCGGGAGTGTCAAGCACACCCAGCTCAGCTCCGATGGCAATGAAGTGCTCATCTGGATGAGCGGATCGGGTGACGCTATCAACCTGCAAGCTGATTCAGCCACCTGCAGCCACACCTGCTCGGCCCGGGCCATGGAGCAATGCAAAGCCCTCGTGTGGGAATACAGCCGGCTGCAGACGCTGTTGGCCCAGCATCCGAGGATTCGGGAGAACATCAGCAGGATCCTTTCCGGACGCCTGCGAGAACTCGAAGAACGATTCCGGGAAGTCGCCACGGAAAAAGTGGCCACACGCCTGGCGCTTACCATCCTCAGGCTCCTCAAACAAATCGGAAAGCCGACCGACGAAGGTATCCAGATCTCTCTGAGCCGAGAAGAGTTGGCGCAGATGACCGGCACGACCCTGTTCACCATCAGCCGTGTGTTGTCCAAGTGGGCGGAGAAGGGGTTCATTACCCCGGGCAGAGAATCGGTCGTGGTGGGTGACCCAACAGGGCTGAAATCGGTCAGCGACCTGGACGCTTAGGGCCGTACAAAGCCGGCGAAGATTGCCTTTCACCGCGGCCGCGTCACTCGGTCCGCAAGGCGACCATCGGGTCGACACGCATGGCTCGGCGCGCCGGGAAATAACAGGCGGCGAGCGCGACGGCAGTCAGCAAAACCAGTACGGACCCGAATGTCACCGGGTCCGCCGCACTAACCCCGAACAGCAGGCCGCTCATGACACGCGTGAGCCCAAGGGCGCCTAGCAGCCCCGCGAAGATGCCGGTCAACGCCAGTCCCATCCCCTGCTGAAAGACCAGGGATAGAATCCGCCCGCGTCGCGCGCCGAGAGCCATGCGGATGGCGATGTCGGCCGCTCCCTGGCTGACAAGAAACGACATAACCCCATACACCCCGATGGCAGCCAGGATCATGGCGAAGCCTGCAAACGCCCCCAGCATGGTCATGGCAAATCGTTGCCGCGCCACCGAGTCATGGACCCTCCGGTCCATGGTGGCGATATCAAAAACGGGCACTTCCGAATCGAGGGCATTCACCTGGTGAACGATGGCATCTGCCGTGGCCACCGGATCGGAACTCGTACGCGCGACCATGAACATCGTTCCCGCGGGCTTCTGCCCTTGCGGATAGTAAACAACCATGCGCGTGTCGAGATCGAGGCCGTACTCCTTGACCAATCCCACTACACCGGCAATCGTCGCCCATGGCTGCTTGTTGCCCTGGCGGATGCGTTTGCCGACGGCATCGCCCTTCGGCCAGAATTGGTTTGCCATCTTTTCATCGATAAGCACGACGGGCTGCGTTTTCTCCGTGTCTGCCGCAGAAAATAGCCTTCCGCTCAGCAGCGGAATTTGCATCGCGGTGAAATACCCCGGTGTGGTGAAACGAATGTCCACCTGCAACTCGGGCTGGTTGGGAGGGGGGACATATCCCTCGATCTCCATGCCTCCCCAACCGACCGATGGCGTAAGCGGCAATGACGTGATCGCCCCCACGGCACTGACTCCCGACAGATGCCCCACCCGCTCTTCGAGAGCCTGATAAAACTGGACTCGTGCGGCGCGTTCCTTGTATTTCGGTCCCTCAGCCGAGACCTGCATCGAAATCACGTTGTGCGGATTGAACCCGGGCGGCACATCCGTAAGCCTCACAAAACTGCGCACCAGCAACCCCGCGCCGGCCAGCAGGGGCAGGGCGATTGCTAGTTCGGCGATGACCAGCGCGCCGCGCAGTTTGTCGTGCTTCACATGCAGTCCGCCCTTGACCGACCCCCTGCCACCCGACTTCAGGCTGGTGGTCAAATCGACCCGCGAGGCGCGAAGAGCCGGCGCGAGGCCGAATACGATTCCGGTCACCAGCGAAACCGCGAGGCTGAATCCGAGCACGTTGAAGTCGATGCCCAGTTCGTCGAGACGGGGAATGTTTCCGGGATGCATGCGGCGCGCAATGACGAGGCCCAGGTCGGCAATGGCGAGGCCCGCCGCTCCGCCCAGCAGAGCCAGCAGGATGCTTTCCGTCAGCAGTTGCCGGACCACCCGCGCCCGTCCGGCACCCAGCGCCGTGCGAATCGCGATTTCCCTTTGCCGAACCGCGGCCCGGGAGAGCAGCAGGTTGGCCACGTTGGTGCACGCGATGAAAAGGACCAGCGCCACCGCTCCAAACAGGATCAGCACCGCGCTGCGCACGTTGCCCACGACCTGCTCGATGAGCGGCACCACGCTGATGGTGAACGAAGGATCGCGGTGCTTTTCCTGTCGAAGGCGCGCCGCAATGATGGCGATGTCGGATTGCGCCGTCTCCATACTTACGCCGGGTTTCAGCCGCGCCAGGATGTTGTAGTTCTCCGACCCGTAGTTGGTGGCGTCCTTGGCCTCCGCGGGTAATGGCAGAAAGATGTCGGGCTTGTCGATGCCGCCCACGGTGGGGATCACTTCACGGTTCAGGCGGAAATCCTTCGGCAAAACGCCGACCACCGTTGTCGCTTCGCCATCGAAAGTAATCGTGCGGCCGAGAATGTTGGGGTCACCCGAGAAAACCCGCTGCCAGAGTCCATAGGCCAACACCGCGGTTTTCGCGCTGCCCGGCTTGTCTTCCTGCGGCAGAAACAGGCGGCCCAGCATGGGCTTTGCGCCGAGCATGGGCAGCAGGCTGGCAGAACCGGCAATCGCGTCGACTTTTGCGGCTCTCGAAAGACCGGTGATCGTGGAGCCGCCTCCAATGGCGATTGCAGTCTCTTCGAACACGTGATTCTGCGTTTGGATATCGTGATATTGTCCCGGCGAAGGCCAGTCCTGGGGAATCCCGATTCCCGGAGACCGCAGCCACAGAATGGCCAGTCGGTCCGCGTACGGATAGGGCAGCGGCTTGAGCAAAAGCGTGCTGGTGACGCTGAAAATTGCAGTGTTGGCTCCGATACCAATGGCCAGAGAGAGCACGATCATGGCCGTGAGTCCCGGTGTGTTTGCAAACGAGCGCATCGCATAGCGAAGATCGTGCGTAAGATCCTCAACAAGCCTGGTGCCACGCGAGTGCCGGTGCCGATCCAATGTGCCTTGCGGCACGTCCAGCCGTTCTTCACTCATGGTTCGGTTTCCTTTTGCCTCTATAGCGAAGAAGGTATCCGAACCTTGTGTCGAAGGGCAAGAATCAGGTTCTGTGGCCCCCGCAGTGCGCAACCGGCCAGGGATTCCTCAAGTCAAACAGTTGCAGGTGCCCTGCGCGACCGGCATCACGATCGGCTCTGGAATAATTCATAGACCAGGAGACTTTCCATGTTGAGAAGGAACTTCCTCTCCGGATCATTCGCACTGGCGATAGCAGCCTCCCGGCGAGGATTGGCGGGGTCGAACCAGGCGCCGAAAAGCATTCTTGAGTACGGCGCGAGGCCCGACGGCAAGACCCTGAATACCAATGCAATCCAGCGCGCCGTCGACGATGCGTACCAGGCCGGGGGAGGAACCGTCCACGTTCCCTCCGGGACCTTCCTGACCGGCAGGATCGACCTGAGGAGCCGGGTAACCCTTTATCTGGATGAGGGATGCACGCTTCGCGGCAGCACGTCGTTGAACGACTACGATGCCGGAGACGGAGGCGGCGAAGGCCGACAGCGCCATCTGATTTTTGCCCACGACACGGAAGGCGTGACCCTCGCTGGTCCGGGACGCATCGATGGGCAGGGAAAAAACTTCTGGGAGCCCTCCGGCAAAACCCCGATTCCGGCCGACGAGCAGTGGGCCGACTTTTCATCCCGGGTCCTGAGCCCGAAAAAGTCCGGCCGCCCCAGCCCGATGCTCTACTTTGTCAACTGCCGGCAATTGCGAATCGAAGATGTGCGGATCGAGAATTCGTCTGGATGGACGCTCCACGCGCTCAACTGTGATGACCTCAACATCAAGGGAATCGCCATCAAGAACCCGGTAGTCGGTCCAAACACTGATGGAATCGATATGACCGGGTGCCAGAACGTCCTGGTGTCCAATTGTTCAGTCGAGACGGGGGACGATGCTGTCTGCCTGAAGAGCGAAAATCCCTACGGGCCGGAGCCGCGCTTGACCAAAAACGTGGTCGTGACCAACTGCCACCTCACCACCTGCTGCAACGGGTTCAAGCTGGGCACCTCTTCCGAAGGTGGATTTGAGAACATCACCTTTTCGAATTCGGTGATCTACAACGACGAAGTTGAGCTCAAGGCGCGCGTCATCTCCGGCATCGCCCTCGAAGTAGTCGATGGAGGCTGGATCGACGGCGTAGTGGTGAGCGGGATCCAGATGCAGCGGACGCGTACACCCATCTTTATCCGCCTCGGAAATCGCAAGCGGTCCCACGACAATCCTAAACAGGGCATCCGCGGCGTGAGCATGGACAACGTTCAGGCCTCGGAAGCGGTTCTCGCCAGTTCCATCACCGGCCTGCCCGGCATGGAGGTGCAGGATGTGACGCTCTCCAACATACACGTCGGCAGCGTGCTTCCGAGCCGCCCGGAATGGGTGGGCCGCACGGTGCCCGAAAAGGAGGCCGCCTATCCCGAAGCCAAGATGTTTGGAATGCTGCCGGCTTCCGGGCTCTATGTCCGCCACGCGCGCGACCTGCGCCTGAACAATGTTGAGTTCACCGCTCCCGCGGGCGAAGCCCGGCCGACCATCATCTTCGACGATGTGATCGGGGCGCGTGTAACCGGGCTGAAAAGCGCCCCCATCAGCGGAGGAATGCCGCTCGTCCAGGTCATCCACTCCGAAGATGTGCACCTCTCCGAGGTATCTCCCTCAACAAGCACCCTGCCGGAGAATCCCTCTGCGTCAACCACCACGGTGTGAGATTCCCCGGCCGGACTCACGGCCCAAAACTGGCCGGTGTGCAGGCTGACGTGCTTGCCGGCGTTGGCGGAGTCGGCGGCGTGGCCCAGGGAACATTGGTGAAGTCGAAAAAGTCCAGCAGGTTGGGCTGCGCCGCATCGCGCAGCGTCAGATGTGCCGAACTCCCAATAAAGCGGTTCTCGACAAACTTGATGATAGCCGTGTGATCCATCGGAATGTGCGACACGTAGTGCCGTCGTGTAAACGGCGAAATCACCATGTTGGGCACCCGGAAGCCCAACTGCGCGCCGAATCCGTTCACCGCCGCCGCATCTCCGGGATTGGCTCCGGGATCCGTTGAATCCAGGTCGCAATGCAGCGTCGCCGTTCCCCCGGTGGGCACGCAGGGGAAATAGTTCGGATTGGTGTCGGGATTCACCGCAATCTGCGAAATATCCGGTATGGCTCCCATTGAAGGGCTGGTGAAATCGTTGGAGTGACCCGGCACAGGAGGCACGTGGTCATAAGGTCCGCCGCCCTCGTCATAGCTCACGAAGAAGACTGAATCCTTCCAAGCAGAGCTGCTCATCAGCGAACCGACAAGACTCGCCACCTGCGCCTGGCCGTTCAGAACCGGCTGCTGCGACCCAGGATGCTCATCATTGTGGCCGTAACCGGCTTCGATGAAAGCAAAACTGGGAAGCGTGCCATTGGTGAGATCGGTGAAGTAAGTCGCCACAGGCGCGATATGAGTTGGATCGACACAGTACGAGTTGGACGCGTCCCCCACCGCCACGCTCGACGACACTGTTGGTGCCACGCATGCGGCTCCGGTCGGGTTCTCATAAATGTACCGGTAAGAGTAGGTCAGGTTAGAGAAGTGGATGGCAGGATACACACTGTTGCCCGAAGCAAGGCAATCATCCTGATCGAGGCAAAGACCCTCGGTCACCGTGTAGTAGATCTTCCAGGTAACCTTGGCCTGGTCAAGTTCCTGAAAAATGTTCGCTATGTTCAGTTGGGGAAGATGGTCATTGCCGCCCGGGTCGTGTACCAGGCCCTGCGTCGTGCCGCCGGTAAAGGTAGCCAGGCGGTTCGGAACGCTCTTGCTCGCCATCGGCGAGAACCAGCGATCCGAGATCGCGAATTGCGATGCCATGTAGTAGTAGTAGTTCAGGAAATCCTGGTCGTAGTACCCCATGGACCTCTTCCCTGTGAGGTCGGTGAAGGCTCCCGAGCAAGTGGCGCTTGTATTGCAGTACTTTGCGAAACCCTCAGCGGTATGCACGAAGCCGCTCATTTGAATCGGCCGCGTACTGAGGAAGTTGTAGCGGTTCACATCGCCATAACTTGAGAGCCAATCGGACGACTCGTCGTCAATGCACGTGCTGGTGAATTTGAACGGCGGGTATGATGTTCCCTCGTCATCCATGTTGCTGATCGTTGCCAGCTTGTCGTCGATGCCGTCCACCGTATAAGTCACGCCGTCATCACCGACGTCCCAGTGATTGGCAATCCTGTATGGGTTCAGCATGCCGAAGTAGTTGTCGAAGGAATGGTTTTCCTGGAGCAGGAAGATCACATGGTCGATTGACTGGAGACTTCCGGCGGGCGTGACTGTTACCGTGGCCGCCGCCGTCGCATTGCCTCCGGCGCCCGTAGCCGTCGCAGTGTACGTGGTGGTCGCCGATGGCGTCACGGGTTGAGTTCCCCCCGTGGATTGCAGGGTGTAGTTGGTTCCGTCAGAACCTTTCACGGTGACCTGAGTTGCATTTATTGCCGCGACCGTGAGCGTTGAAGAATTGCCCGCCACGATAGCGGTGGGATTCGCCGAGATGGTGACCGTTGTCACGGTGACCGTCACCATGGCTGAGACGCTGACGCCCGCCCCTGTCGCGGTCGCGGTGTACGTGGTAGTCGCGGTTGGGCTAACAGCTTGAGTCTGCGTGCCCCCGGTCGGGGGAAGAGTATAAGAGCTGCCGTCCGATCCGGTGACGGAAACCTGGGTAGCATTGGCAAAGCTTACCGTAAGCGTGGATGAACTCCCCAACGGGATCGTCGTGGGGCTGGCTGTGATGCTGACCGTTGGCGGCGCCGGGTTGGAACTCACCGTCACTGTTACGGTCGCAGACACTTTCCCCCCCGCCCCTGTCGCAGTCGCGGTGTAGGTGGTGGTCGCAGTTGGGCTGACAGCTTGAGTGCCCCCGGTTCCAGAAAGAGTATAGGAGCTGCCGTCCGATCCTGTGATGGAAACCTGGGTCGTATTGGTCGCGGTTACCGAAAGCGTGGATGAACTCCCCGACGCGATCGCGGCAGGATTAGCTGTCATGCTGACCGTAGGCGGAGGAGTGGTGGAGCCGGTTACAGTCACGGTTGCGGCGGCCGACACATTGCCGGAGACGCCAGTTGCAACTGCGGTGTACGTGGTTGTCTTGGCCGGGCTCACGGCCTGTGTCCCACCCGTCGAAGTGAGCTGATATGAACTGCCGTCCGACCCGCTGACTGTTACGGTGGCGGCATTGGCAGCTGTGACGGTTAGAGTGGACGAGGCTCCAGCGGCAATTGAGACGGGCGATGCAACGATGCTGACAGTGGCCGGATTGACCATGTTGACATGGGTTCCACCGCAGCCCGCCACTAGGAATGCAAATAGGAGACTGCCGACCCGGTACGAAAGGAACTGGCGGGAAATTCTGGAAAAGTGCGCTGAAAGCAAGTCTGTACTCCATTCTGTCGCTCAAAAAAGCGCACAGGGTCCGCTAGGCGTTCCGGGCACTCGGAACGCAATCCGTCCGGCGACGCGCCGCAGGACTTCCCGATCAGTGACCCAGTTCAAAAACGAAGGTTTGTATGATTCAAGATTTGGCGGGCTCTAGCCAATCCATCGCACCCGCTCACCATGGTTAGATACGCGAATGACGTTGGATAGATGTCTGGCACGGCAGTATCCGAGGTAACTCCCCAAAGTTATCGCTGCCCAAAGGCTCTTGGCAAGTCCCGGATCCGAGACAGCAAAATCCTCGCCCCGTCCGCTCCTCTCGCGGCGAGCAGAATGGGATTTGAAGAGAAAAGGCCGTCATGAAAGCTATTCGTGAATCCAAAAGATCCCCGTAACTACCGCACTTTCTTTTTCACCCGGCGCCACCGCGAAAGCTTTGATGGTCAACGCTGTTCCCTTGACCATAATGGGGGCCCGATACACCGGTGACGTATCGAATGGCTGCGAACTATCAACCGTGTAGTGCATCGTCGCGCCAGGGGTGTCGCATCGTAAACTGACGGCCGTGTCCCCTGCAAACAATCCCGGCTTGGGAGAAAACACGGGCTCCGCGGTTATGCTGGCGCGGTCAGTCTTCTCCGTTGTGATCGCTGTTTGCGCACTCGTCTGCGCTGGCTCGATTCCCAGCACTAGGGCCTCAAGATACGCGCGTTGAAAATCATGAATGGGCCAGCCCTGGTAGTTGCTGTTCCAGTCGCGTATTAATGCCGTCGCATCTTGATAGGATTTCATGACGTTGGCTGACTGCTCGGGCCTGACGGCTGCGATAAAAACATCGATGCGCTGCGTGTTGAGTTGGTCTGTGATCGTAAGCTCGTAAAGTCCGGGAGAAGGCAGGGGAAGTGTGATGGTCGCGGCGTTTTTCTCGAGGAGGACGCGCGACTGGCGCGGCGATGCGGGATCGAGCGGTCGTAAGTCATACGTATAGCGGCCATTGGGCAATTTCGCGGCGAGTCCTGCAATGTCCACGCGGTTTCCCGGACCGAGCGCCGCCAGGGTCTCCTGGCGCGCCAACCGCGGCCCTTGACTCTGGCCGGATTCCTGGTCCGGACTGCGTCTGGACAGCACCGCGCGAATGCGCGCCAGCATGTCGACTGCAAACGGATCGGGCTCGCGATAAAGGGACGGCACCCGAAAACCGCGTTCGCAATCCTGGGTGAGAAAACATTCATACAGGATGCGTTGACCGTCGGGTAGAAAAATCAGGATCGAATGATCGCCGGCTTCTTCAGTGGGTTGCAGAAGAGACCCAGGCGGAATGGCCTCTCCAGTGAGAATCTGCCGCCCCTTGCCTTCGATTTGCCACCGGCCTCGGACTTGCCACGCCACGCCGAGGCCCGCTTCTTTTGGCGGTTGCGCTCTGAGGGCGGTGGCCGAGAGAATCAATATCAACAGACACAAACAAGAAATGGTGCAGTAATAGACGTACTTTCGTGTAGCCGGATTACAAAGGTTACAAAAATTGGTGCCGATGATCACGCGCATATGGCTTATTGTGCCGAACCGCGATGTGAAAGTCGACCAGATGTTGGGGGCAACATCTCCTTGCAAAGCACCATCTAACCAGATACGCCGCACCTCGCGTAGTTGGTCGCGTCGAAAGAAATCACTTCAATACATCTGCTCATCGTTGCACGAGAGGCGTCACGATAGGTCCGGAGAATGTGAAGTCCCAGGATCGGATTGCCTCCGTGTGTCATTTTGAAAGTCTAAGGGCTTCATCTCGCTCATGCGCGCTTGATTGCGCTGCTTTGATTCATCTGTTTCTCGCCCTGCGGACAACGCGTTGTTCATCTCCTTGCCATTGGTGAAGGTGTCGGTGTATGTCTGAAGATTCTAGGTTTATCTCGTCTGCTGCCCGCCCGCTGTCCCATTTCTCCTTACAAAGTCTCAAGAGCCTTCTCACGCGCCGGGCGCTACTGTTGGCTTCGTTCTGCGTTTCGGCGATGAGCCTGTTGGCCCAGACGCCGACTCCCGTGCCCGTCCCGACCTGGCGCTACGACTTGACCCATGCCGGGCAAAATACCAGCGAGACGGCTCTGACGCCGGCGAACGTCAACCCGACTTCGTTTGGCAAACTGTTTTCCCTCCCTGTGGACGGCACGGTGTACGCCCAGCCCCTGTATGTGCCCAATCTGAAGATGAGCGACGGCCTGTTCCATAATGTGGTGTTTGTGGCCACTGAGAACGATTCGGTCTACGCCTTCGATGCGGATTCAAACACCGGTGCGAATGCAAATCCCCTCTGGCACGCCAGCCTTTTGACGGCCGCGCATGGGGCGGGACCGGGAGCGACCGCAGTGCCGTATACCGATACAGGTTCGCCCGACGTAGCTCCGACCGTCGGCATCACTGGCACTCCAGCCATTAATCTAGCCTCCAACACGATATATCTCGTAGCCAACACCAAGGAGAACGGCGCTTACTTCTCGCGGCTCCACGCAATCAACATCATCACCGGCGCGGAACAGGCGAATAGCCCGGCGAATATCACCGCAACCGTCGCGGGTACTGGCACCGGCAGTTCGGGAGGACAGCTCTCGTTCAGCGCCCTGTGGGAAAATCAGCGCACCGCCCTGAATTACTACAACGGATATGTATATTTCGGCTACGCCGCGCATGGAGACCTACAGCCGTGGCATGGCTGGTTGTTCGCCTATAACGCCACGACGCTGGCGCAGAGTGCGTTTTTGTGTCTTTCGCCCAACGACTACGGCGCCGGCGTGTGGGCCTCGGGCGCAGGCATGCCCATCGACGAAGACGCACCCGGCGGACGGATGTTTGTGGCCACCGGCAATGGGCATTCAACCACTCCGCCGTACAACGGAACCACCGAGTTTGGCGAAAGTATTATCAATTTCAGTCTCGCGAACGGCGGCCTGAAACCGACCGACTCGTTTACTGCGTTTAATTATCAAACTCTCAACGACGGCGACATCGACGTCGGGTCGGGAGGCGTCCTGATGGTGCCGGATCAGCAGGGAACGCACCCGCACATACTGGTGCAGGTCGGCAAGGAAGGGCGGATCGTAGTGCTGGACCGCGACAACCTCGGCGGCTACGCGCCGGCGACAGGTACATCCAACACCAATGCTCTACAGGACATCCCCAACGCGAACAAAGGTCTGTGGAATACGCCCGCCTATTGGAACGGCAACGTCTACATTTGGGGCAGCGGTGATACGGGCAGCGGCAAGGATGTCCCAAAGATGTACAAGTTAAATACCGGTGTGATGGACACGACGCCATCCAGCCAGTCCAACATCCTTTCGGACTTTCCGGGCGCTTCGTTTTCAATATCCTCGAATGGCACCGCAGACGGTATTGCCTGGGCGGTGCGCTCGGACGAGTTCGACTCGAGCGGAGCGGCGGTGCTGTATGCATGGCCCGCGACCGACCTTACGACTCCGCTGTATGAGAGCGACACCAACGCCGCCCGCGACGCTGCGGGGCCGGCCAGCAAGTTCTCGACTCCTGTGGTGACGAACGGCAAGGTGTACGTGACCGCCCAGGGGGAAGTCGATGTGTACGGCCTTTTCAATGGAGAACTCAACGCGGTTGCCCCCGTTATTACCCCCAATGGCGGAACATTTTCCGCGAGCCAGAGCGTCACCCTTTCCACCACGACTTCGCCCGCGGAGATTTTCTACACGCTCGATGGTTCTACTCCAACGCCGGCGTCGACACTCTATGCAGGCCCGATCACGATCGACACGGACACAACCATCAATGCAATTGCGAGCGCACCGGGATATATCCAGAGTGTAGTGAGCAGCGCTACTTTAACGTTTACCTACCAGACGCCCCCCGTGACATTCAATCCGGCCGCCGGGACCTATCTCAACGCTCAGACGGTGACGATTTCAGACAGCGATACGAGCGCGAAGATCTACTACACCACCGATGGTTCGGCCCCGTCGGCATCTTCGACCCTGTATTCAGGACAGATTGCGGTCTCAGCTTCGGAAACCATCAGGGCGATCGCCATCGATTCCGGTGAGCAGCCCAGTAATGTCGCCACCTCGGCGTACGTGATTCAGACCGGGGCAACGTCGATCAATTTCGCCAGTGGCTTCCCGTCCGCGGCAGGCTTGACTCTGAACGGCACAGCGATCGCGGCAGGCGGCGCTCTCGAATTGACGACTGGCGGATTGAACCAGGCGGGGAGCGTGTTCTGGAACGCGCCGATTAGCGTGCAGAAGTTCGTGACAAACTTTGATTTCCAATTGTTGAATGCGCAAGCGAACGGCTTCACCTTCACCATTCAGAACATGGGACCGACGGCGCTGGGTGGAAGCTCGGCCGGCCTCGGTTATCAGGACATCACCAAGAGCGTCGCCGTCAAGTTCAACATTTACAACTACATGAATGGGGGAAGCAATTCGACCGGCGTATACACCAACGGGCAACCACCTTTGGTTCCGGCCGTTGACATAACCCCCAGCGGAATCCAGTTGGCCACCGGCGATAAAATCCAGGCGCAGCTCACCTACGATGGCACCACCCTGACCCTCAACCTGCTTGACACGGTAACAAACGACAAGTTCACGATGTCGCAGGCGATCAACATTCCCTCAACCGTGGGCGGAAACACCGCGTACGTTGGTTTCACGGGAGGCACCGGCGGCCTTTCAGCGACCCAGAAGATCCTTGACTGGATCTACGCAGCGCAAGCGGTGCCGCCCGCATTCGCACCGCTGGCCGGAACCTATAGCGTTGCGCAAAACGTTGCCTTGAGCAGCGTGGTCGGCGACGCGGTCGTCTATTACACCACGGATGGATCGACGCCTGGCGCCGCGTCTACAAAATATTCGAGCCCGATTGCAGTCGCGGCGTCGGAAACGATTAATGCTATCGCCATCAGCCCGATTCTCGGCAGCAGTAGTGTGGCGAGCGCTGCATACG
>Ga0207098_10249_pt1 | contig 17671 bp, 15 predicted proteins | sample Alteio_BWMinHeat_84_FD_153548 | JGI IMG/M metagenome (GOLD analysis project Ga0207098, IMG submission 153548) | Enriched cells from forest soil in Barre Woods Harvard Forest LTER site, Petersham, Massachusetts, United States -... | ecosystem: Environmental > Terrestrial > Soil > Temperate forest >...
CCCTCGCTGGGCATAGATCCCGCTGCCCGATCGGCGAACCATCCAGTTTGCCGCAATAGTCTCCTCTTTTGGGTGCGCGATTCTCAATTGGTCACTGTCTTGCACGCATTGGACGAGGTGCCCCATCTCTTATAGGAGAGTACGCGAGAACATAATGATCAGACTCCTTTTGCTTGGTTTGCTTCTCGTGGCGCCGGTTGCCTCTGGCGCACAGCAGAACAATGTTCCTCGTATCGAACCCAGTGACTGTATCTACAAGGCCGACGACCTCCACAAAACTCGCTGTGGGTTTCTGATCGTACCGGAAAATCGCCATCATCCAAAGGACCGCACCATCAAACTGCCGTTTATCTATGTGGAGAGCAATAACCCGGAAAAGAGCCCTGACCCCGTCCTGTATACCGGCGGCGGCCCGGGTGTGAGTTCGTTGCATCCAGTCACTTCGATTGCCCGGAGGTCTCTGTTACGTAATCGGGACTATATCGCATTCGAGCAACGTGGAACTCACTTCGCACAGCCGAACCTCGAATGCGAAGGCGAAGGGAACGCGATTCAAAACGCTTACCTCGAACATCGGTCTGTAGATGATGCGGTACTTTCATCGGTCAGACAATGCCGGGAGAAGCTGATCAGAGAAGGTATTGATCTTTCCGCCTACAACACGGATGAAAGTGCAGCAGACATCGAAGACCTTCGCCGCCTGCTTCACATTGATTCGCTAAATCTCATGGGTATCTCTTACAGCGGCGGGCTGATGATGGCTGTCCTGCAAAAGTATCCCGAGCACATCCGCTCGTTGATTCTGGACTCGCCTCTCCCGGAGTTTGTAAACATCGATGAACAGGAGTTGGCCAATTTCAATGAAGCGCTGACATCCGTGCTGAGTAGCAACGACAGTACCCTTCTCGACCGATTTAACAGCTACTTCAGTGGCCTCGGCGGCAAGGTGTTTACAGTCAACTATCAGTTGAAGGATGGCAAGACCGTAACCCTGGACTACGGTCGCAGCGAACTGTTGAGCATTCTCCACGACAAGGTGGAGGACTACGACGGGATAAAGGAGCTGCCTCAGATCATCAACGACATGGTCGATGGGCGTCAGGAGCCGTATGTGAAGGCGCATTTCGACGGCGTGTTCTCGGGAAGCGGCTCGATATCGGGCATGCGACTGTCAGTTTATTGCTCAGACAAAATGGCCTTTGAAGATCCAGCCATCATCAAGCAGCAAGAAGCCGTTATGCCCTGGCTGGCCGGCTTTCACGTCAATGATGTTTACGGCGCGGTGTGTGACGCCTGGCGAGTGAAGCCAATAAACGAAACTACCAAAAAGCCCTACTACAGCAATGTTCCTGTACTGCTTGGGGCAGGCGGCCTAGATGACGCATGCAGGCCCTTGTACAACGACCTGATTCATCATTATTTCCCGAACAGCCAGCGAGTGCTCTTCACCAAACGTGTCCACGGCCCGCTGCTGAACTCTCTAGAAGGGGATCTATACATCGGAGAGTTCTTAGACAAGCCTCGGGAGCGTCTCCAGGGAGAAAAGGACATCGAGACGTACTGATTGTAGGGTGTTCCTCTGACTTCGCTTGCATGAAACCGTCCGGCTCCTAGCTGCCCAGCATCCGGTGTAAATTGAAGCCTTCAGGCCCTCCGGTCGCGAGCCAGTTGCCACAGCCGATCAATTGAAGTTGACTTTGGCGTTCCGCGTCGTCATTATGTTGATACTCCATATGTGGGAGAGAGCCATGACGCCAGAAGTCGAGTGGAAGAAGGTCAGTGGGGAGCTTTTGATCCTGTCTCTGGTCGAGGCCCGGCCGAGACACGGCTATGAGATTTCCAAACTCATCGAGCAGCGCTCCAATGGGGCTGTCCGCTTCTATGTTGCCTCCCTTTATCCATTGCTGTATCGATTGGAGAAGCGCGGATGGATTCAGGGCCGATGGGTGGAAAAGAGCGGCCAGCGCCGCCGGCGTTATTACCGCCTCACAATCGTGGGCCAAAAGGTGCTGGCCTCGCAGCGCCGTGGTTGGCAGGCATTTGTGGAGGCAGTCAACCGGATCACGGAGGCAGAACATGCTTGACTGGAGAGAGGAAATTGCCAGGCGGCTCTCGTCTCTCAAGCTGGACCGAACTCGCGAAAACGAGATTATTGAGGAATTGTCGCAGCACCTCGATGACCGTTATTGCGAGTTGATCTCCGGGGGCGCGGCGGACGACGACGCGCGGCGCGATGTTCTGATGGAACTCAATTTCGAGGACCTGGTGGCGCAAGAGCGATCCAGGCTAGTGCGCGAGACTTCGCGAGAACCAGGAGCGCCTGAGAAAAGTGGGCACGGCTTCTTTGCGAGCCTCGGGCAAGACATGCGCTACGCACTCCGCCAACTCCAGCGCAACCCTGGCTTTGCTGTGGTGGCGATCATCACTCTCGGGCTTGGTATCGGCGCCAGTACGGCGATTTTCAGCGTCATCGACAACGTCCTGCTCGAGCCGTTTCCTTATAAAGATGCCGGTCACATTATCTATCCGCGAGTTCATGGTGCTACGCAAGGTCCGGATGAGGGGCGCCAGGGATTCAGTTCGGATGAGCTTCTGGACTTTCTCCGGCAGAATCACTCGCTTGACGGCGTGATCGGCACAACCGACGATCCCGTGCTTTACAAACATGGCGCGGGCGTTGAATGGCTCTACGGAGCCGACATGACACCTGGCTCGTTTGAGTTCTTCGGTATGCCGGCGTTGTACGGTCGGGTCTTCCAACGTGCAGACTACCAGTTGGGAGCTCCGCCAGTATTCGTGCTGCGCTACAAGGCATGGAAGGCGCGCTTCAACGGTGATGCAAATGTGTTAAACAAGGTTTTCGTGCTGAACGGGACGGCACGAACTTTGATTGGAATCATGCCTCCGCGCTTCGGCTGGTATGACGCAGATGTTTGGATTCCGAAGACGCCACATCCCGGAATGTCGATCGGCTTTGCGGGATTGCCGGAGCGCTGGTTCATCCTGGGGCGGCTCAAACCTCGCGTGTCGCTGGCGCAAGCGTCGGCAGATCTGAATGGCATCGTCAACCCTCTAGCCAAACTCCGCCCGCAGGATTATCCCGCCCAGTTTCAGATGTTTGCAGTGCCGTTTGGTCACTCGGGTGGGGAGCACCTTGAGTCCACGATGTATACGGCTTTAGGGGCCGTCGGATTGCTGCTGCTGATTGCCTGTGTGAATGTGGCGAACCTGATGCTGGCTCGAGCAACCTCGCGAGAAAAAGAGTTCGCGCTGCGCGCGGTGCTGGGAGCAGGCCAGGCTAGACTGGCACGACTGCTGCTGGTTGAAAGTCTCGTACTGGCAATCGGTGGAGCAGCACTGGGAGTATTGATTGCGTGGGGTGGGCTGAAGTTCATTGTCGCCACGATGCCACCGGATTCGATTCCGGCGGAGTCAGTGATTGGACTGAACGCGCTGGTGCTGGCTTTCACGCTGGTGTTGGCAGTGTTGACTCCACTGATTTTCGGGCTGGCGCCGGCACTGCAGGCAGCGCGTCGCGATCTGAACGATCCACTGCGCGATATGGGAAGGGGCGTGATCGGCGGATTTAGGACGGCGCGCTTGCGCGATGCCGCAGTCGTGGTGGAGGTGGCGGTGTCACTGACGCTGCTGGTGGGCGCGGGACTTTTGATGCACAGTTTTCTGGCGATGCGCGAGGTGAACCTGGGGCTGCAGGCAGATCACATCTTCAAGACGACGTTGCTGTTGCCGCCAGATCGCTACAAGACGGCAGAGCAGGTGAGCGCGTTTGTCCGGCCCGTGCTGGCACGTGTGAATGCGATTCCTGGGGTAACGGATGCGGCGGAGTCGAGCTCGGTGCCGCCCAACAACAGCCGGGACACCAAGATCGAGATTTCCGGCAAACCGCCCGAGAAGCAATGGCGTGCACAGGTGCAAAACGTTAGCGAAACATACTTTCAAGCTCTCCGGATTCCGTTTGAGACGGGGCGAGGTTTTACCGAAACCGAAATCAACGATGCGAGAAAAGTGGCCGTGGTTAACCGGAAGTTTGTGTCGACGTATCTATCCGGCGAAGACCCGATCGGACGTCGAGTGAGGCTCCTGGAACTCGAGAGCGTTGCCGATTTGCTGCCCTCGTTTGAAATCGTGGGAGTGGTCGATGACGTCTCAAATCAGGGTGCGCCGGGCTATGGCAGGGGCGGCCTGCAGGCCCCGATTGAACCGCAGGTGTGGATACCGTACACCGTGACAGGATCTGGAGAGCGGAGCTTGGTCGTTCGGTCGGTACAAACCCCGATGTCGGTGATGGAAGAGGTGCAGCAAGCGGTATGGGCGACGGATCCAGGTGTGGCACTCATGTATCCCGACGCATTGGATCAAATGATCAGCAGGAGATGGTATGCGGGCCCTCGATTCGCCTTACTTATGATGATGATTTTCGGCGGTGTGGGACTGATTCTTGTGACGGTGGGCGTTTACAGCGTGCTGGCGTACACGACGGCTCAGCGGACCCATGAAATTGGAGTCCGCATGGCTCTGGGTGCAGAACGGGCGAACGTGGCTCGCCTGGTGATCGTGGAGGGTGTGCGGTTAGTCCTGGCGGGTGTTGGGGTTGGACTGGTCGTTAGCCTATTGCTGGGGCGAGCTGTTGAGGCAGAGTTGTGGCCGGGAGTGAAACCTTATGATCCGGTGACCTTGGCGAGCACGGTTGTGTTGTTGCTGGCAACCGGTGTACTGGCATGTTGGATTCCGGCGAGCAGAGCGGCACGGGTGGATCCGATGGTGGCGCTGCGATACGAATAGCGACTGTCGAGGAACGGTAACAGATCGGGAGGATTCGAGCCAGCCGGTCGCAATTGGTGCAGACCGCGACCTAGATTGATGATTTCAGGGAGAGGCGCTCATCCACGGCCGTTGCAGCTCAAAATCGCGTCTACCGGTTGGATGGTGGCCTACTCTTCCCCAATGGTGATCTGGATCACGGTTGAGTAAGAGTCGGCGGTGATACACCCGCGATTGGAGAAATGGGTGTGCCCGGATCGAGCAGCAGGGGTGGCCGAAGGCGAAGATCATATCAATTTGAAATCAGCTTGTTAAATAAAAGTAATAGGCAACCAAGCCAGCACCAATGCGTTCCGGAAAATTCCGGCGGCGTTCAGGCGATCATTCCGGGGCGCGGAGCAAGCGCCATGTGGCTCTCCTGTGAAACCCAAGACGCCATCGCGAAGGCGGTCGGGTGGTGACAACAAAAAGCTGCGGACAGGCTGTAACGCTGCTTCCTTTTAGAACACACTCTGTGCAACACGCTGCAAGGGCGGGTCCTTTTAAAACACGCGCTCTTCAGCGAGCCGTGAAGCCGTGTCGTTTTCAGAACGAGTGGAACGACACATTCGTCAGAAACCGACGAACCCGTTCACTTGCACCGAGACGGCTGCGCTCAGGCAAAACAACTTGAGCAGGCCACTTCCCCCATCTCGCTGACGCGCCTCGCTCCGTAGAGAGCGGACTGCAGAGGCTCAGTCAACTTCTGAAAGGAGTACGTGTATGCGTCGAACACTAATTGCGATCTGTCTCGTAGCTCTGGCTGTCGTAGTGTCAGGAACCCCCGCCCTCGCCGACCCTGGCCGGGGAGCTAACGTTCTCTGCTACGTCTGGGCCAACAACCCGTCGCCAGTCCTAGGCGTGCCGTACACCCCAAGCCCGACCTATTCGTTCAACGCGGTCGGCCGGGCACAAGCAAACAGCGTCACGAAGGTCACGACCGGCGTGTATTACGTGACGTGTAAGGGCGTGGGTGGGGGTGCACTGTTCGCGGGCAGCGGCTCCTGGGGGCCCGGAGGACATGTTCAAGTCTCGGCGTACGGTGGCAATCCCGATCAATGCCACGTTGGTGGGTGGGGCACAGGAGGTGCAGATTTTACGGCTGCGGTCTATTGTTTCGCCCCAAACGGTGCGCCGTCGGATAGCGCATTCGATTTGTTGTTCGTCTGGTAGTTCGGAAGAGGCTTACGCCGTGTTCATCTTTTCTCGCCTTCGCGAAGGGTGAACACGGCATCCTCAGCGATTCGAAGATGGATTTCGTCGATCAAAAGATCAGTCCAGAAGCTGATTGCGCTTATAGAGACCAAGGGTCCGGCGGGCTCCTATAGAAATCTGCACTTTAGGACAAGCAAGCCACATGCTGTCATTTCCGATGTAGTGATTCTGGTAGTGTGGTGGGCGATGCGTACATGACCCCGAGGTCATATACGAGTGGGCGGTCACTCGACCAAAACCGGCAACAAAGGGCTTCTACACACGAAAAGTTGACCAATGTGCCGTGAGTTGCATTCAATTTGAAGATGGTTTCTCGACGTGATCGATGACGATCGTTTCGACGGATCCCTTTGCAGGTGTGAGTTTCAGCCCGATTCCGTGGACTGACGTGAGAATCGAAGAGACGACATCGTCACGCGTAATCTCTCCGTGCGGATCGCTTTCTTCGTTCTCGAATTTGAAATCGAACGATCCTGAAATGCCGGTTTTGTCGATGACCGGGCGCTCCAGATAACGGCTCAGCCGTTGAGCCACGAGCTGCATGGAAGCGTTCATGCCTGCGACGCCCGTCGGACGGTATATCATTCCACCCTCGATGCCGCCTAGCCACGGAATGGCATTCGGGTCTTTCGGAGTCTGCAGCTTGAGTTCGCCGTTGCCGCGCTCCAGTAAATAGACGGGGCCTTCTCTCGTGTCGTCGTGGAACTTCAGTTGGAATCGGTCGACGAGCAGCGCCAGCAACATCTGGCGCTGCTCTTCACTTGGAGCGGACTTTGGTGAGGCTGGATTTGATCGAGCAGAGGATGAAGACTTAGGAGGCTTAGCTTCAATATCGAAAGAGTCTCCAGAAACCAAATCCTTCCAGGCTGGGCCGCCCGAAATCTGGAACTGTTGGACATCGAATGCCCTCATGATCAGATACTCTAGCCTGCAGCCATTGCACCGCACTTCCCCGCCCGGGTAGATATAAAGCCCGTTCCTCTCCCTTTGGTTTGGGCCTGACAGTCGCACTGAGGCGACTTCGAACTCCGGTATTGTGGGCTGCGCACGCTGAGAGGGACTCTGGGTACTTGCCACAGTCGAGTGGGTGAGTACAATAGCAAGCGTCATGGGCACAGTCCATCGATTCAGAGTGGTCATCTCGTTGCACAAGCCGGATAATACTAGACAACCTTCTCTATCTCAACGCTCACGTCCCGCGTCCTCGCCAGAGTCCAGTTTTCTAATCGAGAGCGGTTAGTGGGCCACTCGGCAGTTACAAGTTTGACACTATTCCCTTCTATGTATTGATCAACCGGTTATTTCAGGTTGGGCGGTGACACGCCCGAAGCTCAAAATTCCTGGATGTTCGATGGACTGAATTGGGATTCGGCGTAAACCGAGATCAACCGCTCATGGCGACGTACAAGGGCGTTCCAACCAGGATGTTCCTTCCTTCCTCCGGATCCGCCCACGCCCCCCCCAACGGGCCGTACGCTAGTCGCTTTGCAACAAACTCCAACTCCTGCAAAGGTCCTTTCCCGTATTTTGTAGCCACGTACACCGCCGCTAAAGACCGGTCCCCGAACTCCGATGGGATGTCCACGGGAAGGGACTCGCCCAATTCCCGCCGCAACTGCAATATGAAATAGGGCAGTAGGGAATGTAATCCCGCTTTTGTGGGCCCAACCTCGCCGATCACATGTGCGGCAGAACCGCCAAGGCCAAGAACCGTTCTCTCGGTGGTCGCCCCGAAATACACCAGCGGACTTAGACCTAAATCCGGAAAATGCGGGAATGAACACGGCCCCCAGCGCATCGGCATCGCTCCGGCAAAATATTGCTTCGGTTCGTCGACGGTGCCGATCTGGCCGACTTTTGCGAGATCCGCCAGAACGGCCTCTAACTTAACAATCGAACCCCGGCTAGCATCTCTGCCAGATCCTCCCTGGGCGTACAACATATCGACCTTGCTATCGGAGAGGTACAGGTAGTATTTCGGAGCTGTGGGGGCCTGCAACTCAGGGATTTGCGCCGCAGAACCTGCAGGACCAGGGGCTGGTGCTTCACGAGGAGCCCCTAGCACCTTCAACAGCTTTCGCCATTCTCGGGCGTGATTGCCGGGGTCGCTCCAATCTATGGAAATGAGGCCCCGAAGCCACTCAGGCAGTTGGCCAGAGCGAAGCACCAGCGGAATCAGCCCTGGCTCACTGCCGGAAGGGTCAAGCCGTCGTGCCATCAAACTCTCAAAGGCAACCATCCGGTTTCCATCAAAGTAATCAGGGCTAAGCACACACAACACGCGGCGACTCTCGTGACCCGCACGAGTCATTTCGAGAATGACATCACGGCCAGGAACAAAATCATCTACGTCGAGCAACACTGAAAGGCCCGCGTTCCGAAGTGAGGGTGCCAGTTGCTCCCGAACCCATCTCTGGTCGGGATCTACCCATCGATAACTTATGAATACGTCGTGCATTCGATTCTTTTACTCTCAAAAGTGCCCGAACGGCAGATCCTGTTTTCTGGTGATACGGCACAGAACCCAAGCGCCGTGCCAAGCCATCTTTGTCCGAGGGCTACGGGGAAAACGAAGGCCATTTGGCCCCTGATCACACGACCGTGATATACGCTCGGAAAACTAACAAATTCGCAGGGAAGAGTATAGCGGGCGGTCTGCAGCTTGTCATGCGAATCAAAACGATCGTTCGATCTTTGCACGACAATTCCTGGAAAACGGCTAACCCGGAAATAGCCGTCGAAAGAACAGGCCGATACGCTCATCGTTCTGGGTTGCACCCGGCGCTGGCATTCCGGTCGGGTTGTGGTCGATGCGTACATGACCCCAAGGTCATGTACGAGTGGGCGGTCACTCGGGAGCTTGAATCTTCTGACACGTCAGGAAGTTTGAGAATGCGTCCTTGAGTTCCTCTTCGATGCGACCCCACTCGGAACGTGGAGCGTTCCTCGCTTCCTTGGACAGATCCACAATGCGCCTCAAGGGCTCCGGCGGTTCAGACAGTTCGCACAAATGGATGCGAACGTGCGAAGCCTCGTCGAACACGTTGGATGGTCCGTGTAACGCTTTTTGCGCGGATTCCGTGGCCATAATTAGCCGGCCTGATCCTTCGTGATTGGAGCGTTTACGCCCATTTCGCAAAAGGCAGAATCAACGTCATGTGCTCCAATGTCCTCGGCTCGAATAACGCTACTGCCCTGTATCGCCAGACCCGCAAGTCTCCTCAACGCAGGGCCGTCATAACCTTCTTCGAGCGCGTCGGCGGCAATTCGCGGAAGCTTCCAGTACTGTAGATCGCCAAAATAGTACTGAATCGCAAGTTGCTCACAATCAATGGGCATGGGGTGGAAGACCTCGTCTAATTGAGGATAAAACTGTGTCTCGGTCGAGTGGTGGACCACTCTTCGCTATGCCATCTGTTCGCCTGCCCCTGATCCCGATCCCGTGCCGGGAATCCGGGTCGATGAAGAGTCGGCGGTAGTACACCAACTATGCACATGAACGGAATGGAAGTACGTACTTACGCGAGGACACAGCTCTATCCCTTGCACGGGTAAGACGCCCCATTGTTGACCGTCATTACTTTGAATGTGCCTTTCGTCCAAAAGTCGGGCGCGTTCGGGTCATCATTGGTTCCCGGTGGCGAGAAGTCATCGAACCACAATGCCCCATCCTTCACCGTAAATCCGTGCGAGTTTCCCCAAATGTCATCATCAGACGCGGCAAGAATTTCGCAGCGGACGCCGCTATCGAAAATCTGGTCATAGTGGGCAAGGAATTCAGCGCGTGATCGGATTCGCGTTTTCTTACCGTGAAGCTGCACGAGGAGGGGGTACTCGATCAGACGCGACATCCCTTCTCGGTCGTCCTTCTTCAGTGTGCTTCGTAGGTGACGAAAGAACCGAACGGCCCGTGAATAATCTGGTCTCTGAGAATCATTCGGCTGTGCGGACGCGGTCAGGCTCCCGAGGATAAATAGGGCAGCAGCAATAGCTTTCATGGCGTCCATGCTACTTCACGTCGACAATTCCGCAGCAAGCTCTCTGTTGGTGTATTGTGGACGACTCGGACCTTTGAAAGATCTTCGCCGCAGATCCCATTGCGCCAACCAAAAAAATGAGTAGGGGAAGAACCGGTGATCTGCCCTGAACCCGGAATTCGGTGTTCTCGCCACGCTCAGGCATCCCAACCGGGCAAAGGTTGAGAGTGTTCAGACCTCTATCGAAGCCACCATTGGCCACCATTCGGGACGGGGACAAGAGTGGGCCATTTGATGGTATAAACGAGTTCGGCGTCAGGTGGAGGTATCAGCCCGGGTGGTAACCGTAGACAATCCAAATATCGGGTTGAGGCGGTCGCCTGGGAGAAGGTTCGTCCAAACAAAGCCAAATGACAACCGAATTGGAGTCCAGAGTTGCCGCACGTTTTGGAGTTCTCCCGAACTTCTTTAGACTCACCACGGACGATCCGAAGATCACAGAAAACCTGTGGGGATTTGCTCAGTTCGCATATCTGGACAACCCATTGCCTTCTCTCCTGAAGGAGAGATTGTTTGTTTACTTATCCCTTTTCTGCGAAGTCCGGTACTGTATCGCGAGACATCTTGGCTTCTTGCTAGGTCTGGGTCGTCCCGCGGGCGACCCACAGTGCCTGCCGCAATCGATCGACGAAGTGTTGCCGTTGCTAAGAGGAGATCTTCCTTTCAAGTCCGATCTGGATCAGCACCTCGCTTTATGTGAAGGGCTGGACATGGGATCTTTCCCCCCAAAGCCAGACAGCGCTCAGGAAAAGGCGGTCTTTGTATGCGCAGCACATGTCTTCTTGAGAACTTCCGATGCGTCGAGGGCGCTACATGCCCTCAAGTGTGCCTTTGATGGCAAGACGCTGGAATACACCAAGCTTCTTCTAGCCTTTATCCGCACTGCCCACTACTGGACCGAGATACATCCCGAACTGGATCTGGAAGACGACATCAATCAGCTTCTGGCTACCCATGAAGCCATCGCTGCGTGTGTCCTTGCAGACCCGGCCCAATTGCCGGAAAACAAGCTTGCTCGTCGCATGTCAGAAGATCTGATCTCCTTGCTTGATTTGAAAGAGCGACATCTAAGGCTCGAACAGGACTATGCGTTCCTTGGCACGGAACATCAGAGGGCAGAGGATCGCCTGTCTGAAAACGAAACGATGCTGCAAGAGAATTCCAAGCGCCTTGGTCAACTTGCGGCCATTGTCGACTCCTCCGACGATGTGATTCTGAGTAAAGACCTAAATGGCATCATTACAAGCTGGAATGCGGCTGCCACACGCGTTTTCGGCTATTCGGCGGAAGAGATGATCGGCTCGTCGATTCTCAAGCTCATTCCCGAGGATCTTCACTCCGATGAAAAGATCATCATGGAAAATATCCGAGCCGGACGGCGAGTCGAGCATTTCGAGACAGTGCGTCGCACTAAGAGCGGTCAATTGCTCGATGTTTCCCTCACCGTTTCTCCGATAAGAGACGCGCACGGTCGGATTATTGGCGCGTCCAAGATTTTGCGCGATGTCTCCACGCGCAAACGTCTTGAGCAAGCCCTGTTGCAGGCAGAAAAGATTGCCGCAACCGGCCGCATGGCGGCGACGATCGCCCATGAAATCAACAACCCTCTCGAAGCCGTGATGAACTTGATGTACCTTCTTCGTCCAATGATTGCCGACCCGGCAGGTATCAGTTACTTCCAGTTAGTCGAGACGGAACTCGGGCGTGTCTCGCATATCGCCAAACAGACGCTCGGTTATTACCGCGAACATGCAGCGGCAAGCAGTGCCTCAATCGGGGAGATCGTTCTCCACGCAATCACAATTTATGAGCCACGGTGTACAGCTAGTGGCATTGAGATCAGGAAATCGATCAATTCATCAAGAAAAATCATAATCCGGCGCGGGGAGATAATGCAGGTGGTCTCAAACCTGATCATGAATTCGATTTACGCCATGCAAGCGGGCGGCGTTTTGGCGATCTCGGTGGAAGATGCGATAGACCCCGGAGATGGCATCATCTTGACCATTCAGGATGACGGCGTCGGGATTGCCGAGGCAGATCTGCCAAGAGTGTTTGAAGCCTTCTTCACCACTCACAGCACCGTGGGTACCGGCATCGGCTTGTTCGTTGCAAAACAGTTTGTTGAAGGCCATGGGGGCCAGCTCGAGATTGAAAGCACGCAGAATGAGGAAGACCACGGTACGACAGTTCGCGTCTACTTGCCGATATCCACGACGTATGACCCGTCCAAGGGCGGATGAGCGGTCGCCACCTTAAGCTCAGAGTTCTCATTCTGCACTACCTGCGCCAAGTCCGAACATCCGTGGCGCTCTGAGTGTATTGTGGCCTACTCTTCCCCTACCGCGAGCTAAATCACGAGAACAGACGGTCCATAGAGACGACTACGACGGCCTCTTGAGCGGATACCTGGTATGGGGGTCAAAATAGCTCCGATGAACGTCTCGGAGACCAACACCAACGCTCTTTTGCATACAAACGCGAAATGAACGCTGGGGTATCTAAAGGTCGCCTTCCTCTCGTTCAACGTACCATTTCATTTGCTTCAGTCGGGCATCTGTCAGATCGCGTGCCTCATATAGCCGCAGTAAGCCCTCCATCGTTCCACCTCGAGCGGAGTCTGCCCGGAATGAGCACTGAGCGTCCCGATATGCTGCCCAGCGAGACTGTGCATCCTCCAGAAGGTTTTTGCCCTCCTCATCTTGACGCGCTGCGAGCTGCTCCAATACACAACTCAACTCATTGTCGAGCTTTTTCCATTGGTTGTCGGCGGCCTGCTGCATTTCGACATTCGTTCGGGGAAGCTTGCCGAATAGGATTTCCGTGCATGCCTCCTTGGCTGCATACGCGAAATCAGCAGCCGCTTTGACCATGACTGTAATATCATCTACTGCGCAGACGCCATGATTTGGGTTCTCGTGAACGAGTATGTGTCGGATGCGAAACAGGCGGCCCAAGACCACGACCATCGCTTCGGCGTCCGATATGATTGGCTCCTGCCCGTCCCCTTTCCATCGGTCAACAGTCCTCGAAAGGCAGAGTACGAACGATTCATTTATGAGGGTTTCAAATGCTGCGGCCATTTGCCCAAAGCTGCTCAATGACACAGAGTGAGCGATAACATCTCCCAAGGTGATCGTACGACCTTGGATTTCACGAACTAGTTCGTAGTCCGGTTTGGGAAGGTTCTTGGTGAGCGCTATACCCCTTCCAAGGAACGGTTCTCCCCGAAATCTACAAAAGTGGCGATCCACGCTCGCGCGAACACCTCCCGCAGCGTCACAGCCCGGATTGGGAAATATGCGGCTGTCTCCAAGTCCTTCTGCGGGAAATCGTCCCACCGATCCCGCAGTGCTCGGAGGTCATATTGCACCAGCTCGACATGCCGCTGACCGCGACTCTTGATCTCCAGGATTTCTGCTACCCTGTCTCGATTCGCCATTTGGATTCGATTGTAGGTCACCTTACGACGAAAGATGTTTAGGCGTTGGCGTCGATACTTCTTGCATTCGGGAATCGCTCGCCAATGTTTATGGGCCTATCGTCGCCGACCCAGTTTAACTACCTGAATACTATGACCATCTGGGTATGATCTACTTGGTTACTGACGACACTGACGAGTCGGCGGTCACCCGCCAGCGGGTCGATCTTTAGACAGTGCGATGACCAGTGCAGCGACGACCGAGATAAGTACAGTCGCGCCAACTAACCGAGGAAACCAAGCTCCGCCTCGCGTGTTCCAAAGTGCAAATACCAGCCATAGACTTGCCGCTGAAACGACAAACCAGCGTCTTCGCCGACTCCAGGCGGGGATGATTTTCTCGGCTTGACTCGAAGAAGGAACAGTAGTCCTCAGAATTCGATAAATGACCACGCCGAAAGAAACCATCGCAATGATACAGAGAATCCCAAAGACTCTTGGCGTGATGACATCGGCAACGACCAGAACAACGAATCCGATCAGAGCCAAGGCATAGCAAAGAATGAGACGAATTAAAGCTTTCGGTAGCTTCTGTTCCATATCGGCGGATGTGATCATTGTGTCACGATTCGGCGGTCGCGCGTGGATGGTGGCCGATGCGTACATGACCCCAAGGTCATGTACGAGTGGGCGGTCGCTCGCCAGAGACCCGAGGCTAGTTCGAGGATGGTTTTTCGATGTGATCAATGACGAGAGCTTTCTCAGAGGCTTTTGAAGACACCAGCTTCAGACCGAGTTGTTCCTCAAGTGCCGTGAACAGAGAAGGCCCAGAGTCAGGGGCAACGGTGCGATTGTCGGGAGTCCACTTCAAGTCGAAATCGAATTTCTTCTCTCCGAGGCCGGTTTTGTCCACGATCAGACGCCCATCGGCAGGGATAGCATGGAGAAAGTTCTCAATCGCTATGGCACGAGCTGTTATGTTTCCATTGCTCATGCGTTCCATAGCTTTCTCATCTGCTGCGGATTCCTTCATCTTCAAACCGCCCTTGGCGATCGTCAGATCGTACACAGGCAACTCCTTTGTCTCAAAATGCACCTTCAGTTTGCATCGATTAGTAAACATGGCTTGCAACATGGGTTGCTCCTGTTTCCACCGCTCTTTATTGGAAAGGGTTTTCCATTCATCAGCGGTAACAGCGTCAACCCTCGCTTCGATGTCGTACCGGTCCGATTTGGCCCACGATGGCATTCCGACAACCTGACCTTCGTTGTAAATGCCGTAAGCGCCCTTAATCAGAATGTCGAGAGTGGTATCTATGTATTGCTCCCCGTTGGGCAAAACTTGTATGCCTCCCGATGTTCCCGATTTGTTTGGCTTGATAGAGACAACTTCAAAGAGCTTCGCGCTCGAACTCGGTGGAGCTTGGTCCTGTGAAGCACTTCCAATTGCAAAACTAATAGCGAGTAAATAAACGAGTATTCGTGAAAGCCTCATCTCATAGCCTCATTAAGGCAGATGCGTTCGCAACAACCGCCAGTGTTAACAGATTGCACCGCTATTGATCAAACAGTTATTTCCGGGTTGGCGGTAATGCAGGAGCGAATCATCACATGGCCCAAGAGCAAGATTTCCTGCAAGCCATGCTTCAGTTGCCGTTCCACTAGATGTGAGGAGAACAATCGTGACAATTCAGGCATCATGGGGCCCGGGCCGCACCGCAACGTTACAGAATCACTTTTGGCAAACAATTGTCGTAGTCGTAGTTTGCGCAGCGGCGAGCCTTGCGCAACCGCAAACCGGAGAAACGGAAGCGAGGAACCCCCACGTTCAAGCACAACCGTCGCGACTGACATTCGATGTGGCCGCCATCCATCCCGCAAACCCCGGGGCGAGCGGGGGCGGAATTAAGCCGCTGCCCAACGGAACCGGATACATAGTGCAAAACATGACCGTGAAATCCATGATGACCGTCATCTATCGCATCCCTGCCGGACGGATTCAAGGTGAGCCGGATTGGTTCAGCACCGCTGCGTTCGACTTGGAGGCGAAAGCGGATCGAGCATACGGTCTCGATGACCTGCACACCATGTTCAAGAACCTGCTGACAGATCGCTTTGGGTTGAAGTTTCACACCGAGACCCACCAGGGCCCCGTTTACGAACTGATGGTGGACAGGTCTGGCTTGAAGATGAAGGCAGACGGCGACGTCGGCAACCTGAACATCCCCATCATCCCCAGCGGGCCGGCCGAATTCGTCGGAACCAAGGTCCCGATAGGGTACCTTTGCTGGTTTCTCGGGCAGCAAATGCAGAGCGATCCGCGGCCCGTAGTCGACAAGACGGGACTGACCCAGGTTTATGACTTCACGCTCGCTTTCATGCCGGAATTGCCTCCTGGCGTTTCAATTGACGCATTGCCGCCGGAGATGCAGAACCGGCCTAAAATCCAGGAAGCGCTCCAGGAACAGCTCGGCCTCCAGCTGGAGTCGGGGAAGGGGCCCGTGGAGAGTTATGTGATCGACCACGTGGACAAGCCGACGGAGAATTAGCGGACGGGCACGATTCGTAAGGCAAGTGACGTGCCTTGACGGAAATGTTTGCCATCGGAGGGCTCCGATTGGATTGTGGCCGATGCGTACATGACCCCGAGGTCATGTATGAGTGGGCGGTCATTCGACCGGAACCGATCGTCACATGCGTTTTCCCTGAGACTGTGATAGACCTTGGGTTCAATGGTGAGGGAGATGGGACGAAAGACCTGTGCTCGTCATCTGATTCGTATTCTTGTTGCTTCGATGATGCTGCTTGTCGTCATCAATGCTCGCGCTCAGACGGTTGAACGAGCTTACTGTGGCGAAGACGGAAAGGCGCACGTGACGTATGCAGATCATTCGTCGAAAACGATCCCGCCCGAAGCGCAGCAGATCGGTTGTACAGACATTGCAATCGCAGACGATCACCGCACATTCGCTTGGTCAATGCAGGTTGAAAACTGCTGCACGTCCTATCCGATCTCAGTCGCAGTGATCGCCATGAGAGATGGGAAGACAACCGTGCTCCGAAGCGACCAAATGGTTTGGCAGTGGCATTTCATAGATAACGGAAATCGCATTGCTATCTTATCCGGCCCTGTTCACGGGACTGCAACAGAGGCCGATCTCTACGACGTGCCCACGGGAAAGAAGCTCGCAACATGGGAAGGTTCGGGTGGTGTTCCTGAATGGGCAGGTGGTTGGGAGGATCAATTTGGCTCGGATGAAAACCAGTGAGCTGCTTTCTAGCACTACAGGAGTTTAACTAATCTTTTGCTCGCGGGAGAGTTGTGGGCGACTCGTCCCTATGCCGTCCATTCGCCTTCCCGGTGCTGGCCCTTCGCGACTGCCCCGCACCGGGTAGGGGAAGAGTTATACATGGGCCTTCCACCCATATGAATGAAAATCGGTTCGAGTCGGAAGTGTAGGATCGGACCGGCGCGGAACGACAAAGACCGAGCCTACTCTGGATGAGTTGAGGCCGCGCACTTGCCCCGGTTCTCATGCTGGACGTATCGTGGGCTAGTCATCGCCGACAGCATTCTGGATGAGTGGCGAGGCGATCCGGAAATAACCACGAAATGCAGCTCTTCGACTGCGTCCGCCGCGACGGACTTCGCTCAGGATGACAGCTCAATTCTCAGGATGCGGCAAGGACAGAAGCCCGTTATCGAGTGAGAACCCCTCGAATTCCGTCTGCCTGCTGCCAGACAATCACGCCGGGCCGCCGCGCGACTCGGCGGCCGCGCTCAACTGCCGGCGAAGGTCTCCGGCAAGGCTGGCGACCATGCGCAGCTTCTCGGCCACCGGCGACGCGGATTCACTGCTGGAGAGGGCCAACTGCGCTTGAAGCAGCAGTCCGGCGACGGTGGTCTTCAACTCCAGTTCCACCGCGGCGGCGGCCGCCCTGCGGGCCAACAACTGTTCCCTTTCCCGGCGGTGCAGGGCGGCCCGGATCTCCCGGATCAGCCGCGCCGCTCCCGACACCGCGAAATTGATCTGCAGAGGGATGGCCAAGCCCGCCCGCTCCCAGATGGCCTCCGCCGCGGCCGGATCGCACCCCGCCACGGTCTCGTCCACCACCACCGCGGCGAACTCCCGCTGGCGCAGCAGGCCGAGCGCAGCCTTGCGCCCGTCGGCTACTT
>Ga0207098_10037_pt1 | contig 17593 bp, 11 predicted proteins | sample Alteio_BWMinHeat_84_FD_153548 | JGI IMG/M metagenome (GOLD analysis project Ga0207098, IMG submission 153548) | Enriched cells from forest soil in Barre Woods Harvard Forest LTER site, Petersham, Massachusetts, United States -... | ecosystem: Environmental > Terrestrial > Soil > Temperate forest >...
GGCCCGGCCTTAAAGCAAACACAATACTGCAAGCTTAAAGGCGTGGTAACCGGCGATAAAGCCAAAGGGCGGCAGTGGGCGGCAGACCATGGTTTCCCCGAAAAAAATATTTACAATTATGATACCATGCATCAACTGGCCGATAACCTGGATATCGACATTGTGTATGTGGTAACCCCCAATGGCCTCCATGCCCGACACGCCATCATCGCTGCAAAAGCGGGCAAGCACGTTATTTGCGAAAAGCCAATGGCAAATACCGTTGCCGAATGTGATGCCATTATAAAGGCCTGTAATAGTGCAAAAGTGAAATTATCTGTGGGCTATCGCTTGCATTTTGATCCGTACCACCAGGAGTTAATGCGACTGGCGCGGGATAAAGACTTTGGCACCTTTACCAAAATGACTGGCGATCGTGGATTTATTATGAATACCAAGGTTTGGCGGGCCGATAAAAAACTGGCAGGCGGCGGGCCTATGATGGATCTTGGTGTTTATATTATCCACGGGGCATGCATGGCTGCCAATGGCGTGGGCCCCGTATCGGTAACAGCGAGCGAGATACCCAAAACCCGCCCCGATATTTTTAGCGATGTAGAAGAAGGGATGAACTGGACCATGCAGTTTGCCGATGGTGCCGAGTGTACCGCTTTTACAAGTTACCGCCATAGTGCCGACCATTTCAAGGCCGAAGGCGCCAAAGGATGGATTGAGTTTAAAGAACATGCTTTTACTTACCGGGGTATGGTGGTTGATACCAGTCGCGGTCCGCTTAATTTTACACCTCCTTTTCAGCAGGCTTTACAGATGGACGATTTTGCTCAATGTGTGATAAACAACAGGCAATCTATAGTTCCGGGTGAGTTGGGGCGGCGCGACCTGGTCATACTTGAAGCTGTTTATAAGGCAGCGCAAACAGGTAAAACCGAAAAGGTGATTTATTAATAGTTTGGTGCGACTAATCGCAAAATATAAGCGCAAGCCCGGCAATAGCCATTTTGATCTTTTTTATAGTTGGGGATTATGTGTTTTTATAAAATACTATGGATCAAGCGGCTCGTAAGGGTTAATCTGCATCGCTTCCGGAACTGGGTAAAACTCCACCTCCGTTTCCGACAAACGCTTTCCTAAATTGTAAGGCACATATTTTAATTCTTTTTCACATCTGTCGGCCATCATCAAAATCCCATCAATTTGCGATTTATCAGTGATCACCAGGCCGGGTTTCTTAGCAGGAATGCCATACCGGTACATTAGCCTTACAGCATTACGCATGTTGGTGGTGGTATGCCTGGCATGGGGTTCCATTATAATAGCGTGTTCGGGCACGTGTAATACTTCAATCATATAGGCCTTCATTTCTTCGGCCTCGCAATATTTTGTTTTATAAGGATGCACCTTGCCGCCTGATGGTATAATATACGGAGCTTTACCGGCCAGGTATTCCTGCACGCCCAGGCGGCACCTTAAGATTCCCTCGGCGCTTAAGGGTGTAGCCGGCTCATCGGGACCAGCGCCCGGAATCATGATCACAGAATAAGGGTATTTACTCCAATTAACTTGTTTGATGTGACTTACAGCAGCCTTGTTAACAGTTAAAGCCATTGGTTCGTAATTAGCAGGATCAGACCGCTCGTTTATCTGCAGGTATAATAGTGCGGCGTGCATCGTCGGTTCATAAAACAAACGTGTGCCTCTAACATCGCCAATTAGTGTGGTGTTAACGTTATACAACAAGGTGGCATATCTTTTATTATGGGTATTAAAGCTGATGGAATCGATCAGTGGATAGTTGGGCTTTTTACCATCGGCATAAACAGCGATGGTATAGTTAATGCCTGCGGCATCCTGCTCCCAGGCTTTCACTAAAAGTTCGGGAGGCGATATTGCTTTATACAAGCTGTAGGTATAAGAAGGAGCCAGCTGCGTTTTAACCAATTTTTCTAAAGCGCTCCCCGGTTTGCAAAGTGCGGTAAGTTCGGCGCTTACTGTATTAATTTCATTTGCTGTAAATTTCACAGCATCAGTAAAACACGCAGCATCCTTGCAATCAGTTAAGGAGGAATTTAAAGATTTCAATTTCGCTTGCGTAAGTGCAGCCAACTGAAGGTCGGCCTTCAGTATCTGGCTAACCTCTTTATCCTGTTCGAATAAAGTGAGCAGGTAATAATTTTTAGCCTGTACCCAGTTTTCCGAAGTGATAAATTTTTGAGGCACGTTTGTTTGTGCACCGGCACATAAACCTATTAAGCAAGCCAATAAAAGCAGTAAATAATTTTTCATACAGTTAAGCTAAACACTACAAAAAAGAACATTATATATGAAATAAAGACTAATATTATATTATTTGTGCGGTTTTTTCTTTTCGCAAATATTCCGGCAGCATATTTAAAACCGGGCAGCGAATTTTCCATGAGGCCAAGGTCATGGTATATTGTAAGCTTAACCTGTATTTGAGATTATGAAATGATTAAGGTTTTATATGTTAAAAAGTTTCAGGTAATATAAAGAGTAAAGTTTTGAGCGGCAATTTAACAGAACGGGAAAACAATGGCCTACGACGGGCGCGCAATTCGTTCCGCCACATCCTTCCCGCTGCTTAAAGCGGCTTCAACAGTGCCCATTTCGGGCCCGTTATACAATGCTTCTCCGGTAAAATACAGGGTGTCTTGTTCCGGTTCAGTTAATATTTTTCGTGCCTCGGCGGTGGCAATGGTGGCATAGCTATAGGAACCTAAAGTAAAAGGCTCAATCGTCCAGTTCATAATTTTATAAGCGGCCAGCTTTTCGCGAAGCTGCTTAAGCGACATATCATAAATATGTGATAACGATGTTAAACCCAGGTTTAAAATCTCCTCCTCGCTGGTATCTTTCAATTTAGCGGCGGCGGGCCCTCCTATCCAGCCGGTAAGCAGCGGTATGGTGTGCGGCTTTTGTATCCACCATGTGGGAATAGCTTCGTTGCTAAATAGGTAGCTCATCTTTTTAATATCGGCTGTGGCACCTTTTTTTATTGCGTGTGTATCCCAAAAAACCTTGTCAAACTGTAATAGCAGCTTAATTACGGCTCCCATACCCATCTGTTGTATAGCTTGCTCCCTCACGGGGATGGGCGGATTAAAAGTAATGGCACCCGATTCGTTTTTACCGGCCTGTAATACGCCTAAAGGCAATGCAATAACAGCTTTAGCGGCTTTAAACTCCCGGCCATTTACCGTAACAACCTTAACCGTACCCTGTTGCCAATGTAATTCCTTTGCAACGCTTGATAAATGGATAGTGCCGCCATGTTTAATAATTTCACTTTCCAGGTAAGTAATCATGGCACTGTAGCCGCCTTTAACCCGGTATTGATCTTCCTCCTCACTTTGCAGCTCGCTGCGCATGGCAAAGGCGCTAAAGCGCGATGGTTCGGCCGTATCATAGCCGGCCGCAAAGTTGCGCAACGTGTTACAGGTCTCTGTATATTTTTTTGCCGAAAGGTGTTTAGCTAAAAACTCATCCAACGTAATATCTTTGGTTAAAGCGTTCAGCTTTTTGATGATCACATCATAATGGATCAAAAACTCACCGGCTTTGCTAAACCTGCCATCGGCATAACGCCACATATCACCGGTTGCATCAGGGTGAGGTATTTTGGCCTGCTTCAATAAATCAAGGGTAACCGGCAAATGGCCGTGTACAAACTCGGCCCCTAATTCAACGCCCTGCTTAAAACCATCATCCGTTAAAGTACAAATGCGACCGCCGGTACGGTTTCGCGCCTCTAAAACGGTTACCTTTTTGCCTTGGCGCGCCAACTCCCTAGCCGTCATCAGTCCGGCTGCACCCGCACCTATAATGATGATATCTGCCTGATCTTTCATATCAACTGTAAAGTTATCACTTTATACAATCCGGCCGGGCCCAATGTTTCTTAAATTACCGGATTTTCGCGATTCCCTGCACTCGCTGAATTGATTGCTTACAACAACCCACAATTTAACTCTGCCTTAATACCTGTTTGCTATTTTTGGGCTTATCCCGATCTATGATTACTGCCTCAAAATACCACGTTCCCGTCATTAAAAAAAATCAACCCGACGATAGCTACAAATTTCTGCCTTTGCCTGCACCTACGGGTAAGTATCCCTATCATTTGGCTTTAAAAGATGTTTGCCCGGAAATCACTGACAAACAGATCGTATTTCACATGGTAGGCGATACCGGCAGCGTACGCAGTACCGGCTTTCAGCGAATGGTTGCCGGTGTCATGGCCGGACAATACAAACCAGATTCGCTTAACCACCAGTCGCAATTTTTATATCACCTGGGCGATGTGGTTTATAATTACGGGGAAGCTGAACACTATTATAGCCAGTTTTTTGAACCGTATAAAGACTATCCCGGTCCGATACTGGCTATTGCCGGGAACCATGACAGCGATGTAAATCCCACCGGCGCCGTTCCTTATCAAAGCCTGGATGCTTTTACCACCGTGTTTTGCGATACAGTTTCCCGGCCAGTTATTTTCAGCGGGGATGCACCAAGAAAAAGCATGATACAGCCGAATATTTACTGGACATTGGAAACGCCGTTGGCTACGATAATCGGGTTGCACAGCAATGTGCCGAAATACGGCATAATCACCAGTGAGCAACGGAACTGGTTTATGGAAGAATTAAAGGCCGCTGATCTGGAGAGGCCGGGGAAAGCGCTGATTGTTTGCCTGCATCATGCCCCCTATTCTGCGGATGTTAATCATAGTTCCAGTCTGCCTATGATCGAATTTTTGGAAGGCGTATTTAACGAAACAGGTACCCGGCCCGATATTGTTTTCAGCGGGCATGTGCATAATTACCAGCGATTCAGCAAGGTTTATGGCGATGGTATAACCGTACCTTATATTGTGGCCGGAGCCGGTGGTTACGATGAGCTTCATGCTATCGCTCCGACAGATGACGAACGCTTTACTTCTGATAGCGCTTTATTTAATGGGGTTAACCTGGAGCATTACTGTGATAATAAACATGGATTTTTAAAGATCGCCATTGAAAGAAACTTCACGGGCTTAGACTTGGCCGTTGAGTACTATACCTTACCGCATGAAGAAGCAACAGCCCAGGAAATGACTGCAATACCCGAAGATCGACTGGTGCTGCATCTTTGATGTTTGCTGATAATTATGTTAATAATTTGTAATATTCATATATTAATTTCCATGATCTTGTAAGGGCTTCCAATTATCCGAGCCACTTAAAATATTTGCTATCGTATATTTCCCGGCCTCATCCGCAGTGAGTTGCTTCGACCAATTGACCCGGGCTTCAGTACGCGCTCCATCGCCTTTACTGTTGTATTCGGCATAAAAAGCGGTTTTTTCGTTTTCGGGGTTATTCCAGTTATGCCAGCCTATGGGAATAATATGATTATCCATCTGGCATTCAATATATACCACCCTGGCAAAAGGCCGCCACGGCCTGCCCAGGTAAACTTTGGTAATGCCGGCATCAGCAATCAGCCGGCAGTTTAAAAAAACATAGCCATAAGGCTGGCGCGGTGTAGTTGACGCTGCGGTAATATAAGAGTTTGCCAGACTTTTCACCGTACAATCCTGAAAAACCGCTGTAGCTGAACCGAATATAAAGTCGGTGGTACCTTCTATCCAGCAATGCTGGTAAAACTGCCTGCTGGTATCGTTACCTGTGTACAAGGTATCCTGGTTGCCAAGCAGGCGACAATTCCTGATCACGCAGCGATCAGCTTCCACATCAAGCGCAACCGCCTGGCCAACTCTGCCCGCACTATTTTCAATCGTCAGGCTTTCTGCCGTAAAATCATTCCCCCTAACAAGGAGCGTGTACGAATTAAAGGTGGAAAACTTGTCCCGGCCAGATTCATCCTTTCCACCCGGAATCGGTTTACCAGAGTAATCCGCATTGCTGATTACTGTATTGCCAGCATCATCGCCTTGCAAAAAAACTTTGGTCTTTGTTGCGGGAATTACTACTTTTTCGTGATAAATACCTGCCTTGATATGAATAGTAATCTTTTGCTGGGATAGATCCCTTACGGAGTTTACCGCTTCCTGAATTGTTTTAAAGTCGCCCGATCCATCTAACGCTACCGTTATAGAAACAGGGTAATTTTTTTGCTGTGCAAGCAATGTTAAAGAACCGCACAACAATAAAACAAGCATGCATAAACATCCTTTGTTTGTCAAGGTTTTTAGTCTCAAGAGGGAATTGGATTTAGTCATTTTTATTAAAATCATTTCATAACATGCAGTACCGATTTATCTGCACCATATTTATAATCGGTCCGGTTTTCAACATCGGTTATATTTGAATTTTCTACAACGATCTGTTTACAACGATCGCCATTGATACCAAAAAACAACATAGGCGAGGTAATTGATCGCACCTGACTAAAAGTGAGCGACTGGCTGTTTTCTATATTAAATAACGGTTTGGTATCAGCACATTCGAGCAGCACATTTTTCATACTGATGTTTTTGGCCTCTATAATATCGGCTCCACGCTGCGCTTTAATCGTTATGTTTTCCAGGTAAATATCTTTGATACTCATTTCCGGCAATCCCCTGATCAGCATCGCCCGGCTCGCGCCTTCGCATACCAGGTTGTTGATATAAAAATTTCTGAATTGAGGTGTTCCTTCGTTCACCGGCGGAATATCTACTTTTCCATTCGTTTGCGCCAGGGTGGGAACCTTTGCATAATAGTACATATCAAACAGGATGGCATCGTGGCCGATATCGCGCATGTTAATGTTTCTGATAAATATGTTTTCCACTATCCCGCCGCGCCCGCGCGAAGTTTTAAACCGGAGGCCATTATCCGTTCCGATAAATGTACAATCCGAAACAAAAATATCATGCGCACCGCCAGACATTTCACTGCCGATAACAAAGCCACCGTGAGCTTCGTAAACTACATTATTTTGTATTACCACGTATTGGGTAGCCTTACCCAGTTTGCGGCCTTCTTCGTCCTTGCCCGATTTAATACAGATTCCATCGTCGCCGCAATCCAGCGTACTGTTTTGCACTTTTACGTACGAGCACGATTCGATATCCATACCGTCGCCATTTTGAGCATTTGGGAGATTGCGCACATGTACTCCGTCAAACGTCAATTGTTCGCACAAACGTGTGTGCAGGCACCAGGCTGGCGAATTCTGGAAAGTGGTATTTTGTAAAAGCACCCTTTTGCAATTAGTTAGCACCAGCAAATTTGGCCTGAAAAAGTCTTTCATTTTTTGCATATCGGCCATGCTTTTTTCACTAACATCATTCCCTTTAGCATTCCGGGCACCCTGTGCATAGCTTTCGGATGGGTACCAGGTATTGCCATCAGTGCTAAGTACTCCCGTTAAAACGAGCTGTTTCCAGGCGGCCTCTGTAACTACGGCCTTACCCAAAGCGCGCCAAACCTCTCCATGTCCGTCAATAACGCCATCACCGGTTATAGCCACATCGGTCAGGTCATCACCCGAAATAGGCGGTTGATTACGAATAGACCGGTGCCCTTCAAAATTGGCTTCAACTAAATGATACTGACTTTTGTCGGCAGTAAATTGTAATAAAGCCGATCTGCTGATATGCAGATTTACGTTACTTTTTAAAACAATGGGTCCGGTTATCCATATCCCCGGTGGGATGAGCACCACTCCGCCGCCTTTTACATTACAATCATTGATCGCCGCATTAATATTTGAGGTATTTAAGGTCGATCCATCAGCTTTTGCTCCATACTTCACAATATTAAATGTATCAGCTTTAAATGTCGGTAAATCTACTTTTGGCAAATTATCCCAAGAGTAAGGTTTGGTTTGTGAAAAAGTAGGAAGAGATAAAACGATGGACAGTGCCGTTGTTATAATAATAGATTGGCGTATTTTCATGATTGATGTTTGATGCTGAATAAATCCGGCGCGGCAGTTAAATACTGTCCGCGCCGGGGTAATTGTATAATATAAGAGAGCCGTGTTAAATGGCTCTCCCGGAAATTAATAGGTCCATCTTGGATCGCCTATTGGGGTACTTACGTTACTCGCAATGCGTAAAGGTGATGTAGGAGGAAGCGTAAAATCGGTAGTGGTGGCTGTCCAGCCCAGGTTTATGCTCTGGTTACCTATCATGGTAATATTAGACGTAGGGAAAGTTAAAGCTGCAGGCGTTGCAGCACCGTTTGTAAAATTAAAGGTATTGTTATTGTTAAAAACAACAGCCGAGCCTACGCCGTTTGCCCTTAAAACTACATTATTAACAGTTCCGGCCGGCCTTGGTACGTTGCCAATAATACTGTTTGTTAAATTAAATTTAACCGGGTTGGCATTGGCATCCATTAACACATATAAGCCTGAGGCGCCAAAATTATTGATCGTACAATAGTCAAAAGTTATGTTTGGCGGAGTAGTGGTGAGCGTTGTTGAACAACTGAGCAATTCGCGACCGATATTATACATGGTAGTTTTACTAACGTTAAGCGTATTAAACTGAAGTTTATCAAGGTGCAGGAAGCTATACCCCAGGGTAGAGCCCATATCGTATATTACGCAGTTACGTATAGTGATATTATCCATGCTTTGATCGCCGCCATTGGTACCCCGGTTTGCGCGCAGAAAACTTGTGGTTGAACCGTGAATAATACAGTTATTCATGGTAGCCTGTGTAAACGCGGCTTTATCACCATCGGCAGTTAATCCTACCGGATTGATAAAATACAACGAGCCGGCGGTTGTGCCATCCAGCTCAATGCCAACAAAGTTGATCCCGGCACCGGTACCCTTTATATCAAATTCCTTATAATTTACTTTAGTATTTGTAGGATTATTTGATGTAGACCTGATGGTGATGGTTTTTTGAAGTACAGTAACATTGGTTGTAGTCGCGGTATAAGTACCCGGGTTAAGCCCGATAACGGCATTATTGGCGGCCGCGTTAACAGCGGCAACCAAATCAGCACCCGAATTTAATATCACACTATATACCGGGGTAACTGCTGTTGTAAAGGTAAGTATGCCACGGCTCGTTGAATTATTAAACAATTCGGCAGAGTATGTTGTATTGCCGCTTAATCCCGTGATCGACTTAATGCCTGTACTTATTTCGGTACTGCTGAGGGTGAGGCTGCTGGCTGTGCCGGAGGTTGGTGTCAGTACAATTTTAGTAACATTCGGCGAAGTTTTCCATCGCAACACCACCGAATTTTCAGTTAGTTCAAGCTCCCTTATCGGGAAAAATAATTGTTCGCCGGTTAAATTAAAACCTTTTTGTGGGCTCCATTTTGATTCAGGCTGATCCTGATAAGCATTGGCCTTTACACGCACGTAATAAGGCGTTCTTATTTTAATGGTGCTTTGGGTTACTCTTATATTTAAAGAATCTACAACTTTTGTGTAATCAACCGTAGCAAAAGTTGAATCCCGCGAAAATTGTGTAGTGTAATTTAAATTTTGGCCGGAGCTGAATAAAGATGCCGTCCAGGATATTGTCGCAACAGTATCCGAAGCAGATACAGATAGTCCGCCCGGCATAAATAGCCGGGGTGGGGTCAATCCCGCATTAGGGTCGTTTTTTTTACAGGATACTGCAAATAATACAAAGCAAAGCAGTAATAACGCGACCGGATTTATTTGTTTTTTTAATAGTTTCATAGCGTTTTATTTTAATATCCGTAATTCTGGATGATTTTTGTATTTTGTAAAAGCACGGTCGACGGGAAAGGAAAAACCTCTTTTTGATTCGATATAAAAAATGTCGCAAATCCGGTAGATGTTCCGCTGATAGCAGCCTCGCTAAGGTCTTTCCGCCAATTATAAGTTGTATAACCGGTTGGCGCCGTACTGGTACCTAAACCTGGCTGAAACAATGATGTATTGGGAGCGCCGCCATAATTGTTCATTGATCCCACCTCTTGGGTAGAATTGCTTACTGCATAGGGTACCGGTTTATTATAAACATACAGCGGTACATTGTTATAAGGTGCCTGGCCATTCATTAAAGCTTCCATTTTTGCGCGGGTTTCGGCGAATTTGCTGCCCATCAGGTTCCAGCGCATCAGGTCATATTTCCGGATGGCTTCGCCTCCAAATTCCAGTAAACGTTCTTTCACAATAGCCTGGAAAAAAGTAGGGTAATCTGTCGGGATGGCCGGGATAGCACTGGTATGACCTACATACGCCCGTGTCCGTATTTCAAGCAGAGCGCTTTGTGCCGCTGGAGTAGGATTTTGGTTGATTTCGTTTTCGGCTTCTGCAAACATTAATAACACATCGGCAAACCGTATAACCGGCCAATGAACACTCAGGTATTGGTTGATGCCGGTTGAGGTTGTCCATGATTTTCTGAATTTTCCATCGGTCATGTTGGTCAGTGTATTCATGATCATCATGGTGTTGGCATCTATCTGATCAACATTGATGGTCACATCCCGACGGCAATCGGCTGACGGATCGAACTCATAATAATAAGTCGGTATACATAAAATGCCGCCTCCGCCTTGTCCGTATGCTGATGAGGTGTTTATACGCAGTCCATTGTAATAACCCAATTTGTCGTCAGTATAGCTGCCTCCGCCGTAGGCTCCTATCTCAAACATGAGCTCGTTGGTTGGGTCCTGACGGGTTGTACTATGCAATGTTTTAAATATGTTTTCATATACCGGGTTAAGGTCGTGTTCATCGCGTCGCGCCATCAAGTCTGCGCATTCCTGATCGGCTATTTTATAGTAATCGAGGTAGTTGGCGCTGCGCGTCATGGTGTGTGTGGGTTTATCCATCATATAACCTCCACGAAACAAGGCGATCCTTGCCCTCAAGGCTTTTACGGCCCCTTTGCTAAACCGCGTATCAGGAAAAGGCGAGTCACTTCTCCAGGGCAACAGGCCTTCTGCAGTTTTCAGATCATCTAAAACATGGTCAAGAACCGCAGTGCCAGCCGTTACAGGTACATCAAGCGCAGGTTGATCGGATGATGGTACCCATTGCGCAACAACGCTGCCCCAGTTTCTAACCAGTACAAAATGGTAAAGTGATCTCAATGCCAGCGCCTCGCCCAGGTATCGGCCCATTTCGGGGTTTCCGGTTGGCCCTGAGCTGTACAATGACGAAGTTTGAATTCCCTTGATGCAAATATTAGCCCGTTCTATGCCCACATAAAGGTTATTAAAGGCACCAGGCAGTTCTGTGTTTGCCGGATCGGCAGCATACATGCTCACTCCCCTGCGGTCTAAGGCACTGTAACTACCTGATGTTTTAAAATCATCGGCCGTTAACGACCAAATGGTTGCTTCTTTGGTGAGGCCCGCATCGCCGTTCAACAGGCTATATGCGCCGATAAGTGCCGTATTGGTGTACGATGTGCTGGTAAAGGCAACCGCCTGTGAAATAGTTGACTGCGATTCATACTGAAGGTATTTTTTACATGAAGATGTGAATGTCAGGATTGTCATACAGGCAAAAGCGACGCTCAATTTTATGTTGGATGTTTTCATTGCTTTTATATTTAAGATTAAAAAGAAAGATCGACGCCGGCTATGAAAAAGCGATTTCTTGGATAGGCAGCATAATCAACACCTGGTGTAAGCGGGTTGCCGTTTCGTGTACTGGCTTCCGGATCGTAACCGCTGTATTTGGTAAAGGTGTACAGGTTATTAACTGTAGCGTAAACCCTAAACTTTGAAAATATTTTGGTACGCGATAAAAACGATTGAGGCAGCGAGTAACCAAGGGTAACGTTCGAGATACGTAGAAACGAGCCATCCTCTATTTCATATGATGTCAGGATGTATTGTCCTGTCGGAGGCGTCCAGAAAGTAGTGTTGGCATTCATCTGCGCCAATAACTTGGGGTCAGTCACCACATTTCCGTTCGCATCGATTTTGTTCCAGCGATTGGCCACAACAGCCAGCATGTTGTTGTCTTTATATAAATATTGGGTTGTAAACTCGCTGCGGTTTGCATTGTATTCCTTGTTCCCAACAGAATAGTTCATGAAGATGCTCAAGTCGAAATTTTTATAACTGAACTGCTGGTTTATCCCGCCAAAAAATTTGGGCTGCGATGTTCCGAGCACGACAGCGTCAGCCGTGGTTAATGTGCTGTCTCCTGTTGTCGACATTTTTTTCAGCTTCATATCCCCCGGTTGTGGATATTTGGCGCCAAGCGCTACGGCGGCGTCATTGGCTACACCCGGTTTAAGTACGTAGGTATACGAATTGGAACTTGAGTGGTAGGTTGCGTTAAAGTCGCTCAATTCATAGCGTCCGTCACTAACATAGCCATAGAACTGGCCAACCGGGCCGCCAACCTGGGCAATAAAATCGTTGCCGTTGATGCCGCCGGAGGCTACGGGGTAAGAGCTTTTTGGATTACCGTACTGATCATCGCCCAGCGAAACAATCTTGTTGCGATTGAAACTGATATTGAAATTAATATTATATCTGAAATTCCTTGTATTTACCGCCATTCCGTTTAACTGGAGTTCGACCCCCTGGTTGGATGTTGCACCAATGTTCTGTATCTGCGTACTGTACCCTGATGTGGATGGAATTTGCTGTTGTAGCAGCAAATCGCGCACATTATTCTTATATACGTCGACTGACCCTCCAATCCGTCCTTTAAAAATGTCGAAGTCTACACCCAGGTTGCGCGAAATCGTGGTTTCCCATTTGATATTCGGGTTGGCTAAAGCATTCGGCGCAAATCCCGGCGTTACCGACTGGGAAACGGCATACCCGCTTTTTGAACCGGCAGTGAACAGCGTTTTATAAAGATCTACACCTATACGATTGTTGCCGCCCTCGCCGTAACTCAACCTTACCTTCAAATTATCCAGCCAGGTTAAATTCAGTTTTTTCATAAATTCTTCTTCCGTTACCCTCCAGGCTAACTGGCCTGCAGGAAAAACGGCGTACTGATTTTCGGGCGAAAAAAGTGAGGAACCGTCTCTGCGGACCGTAACGTTTGCCAGATATTTGTCTTTATAGGAATAAGATGCCCGTGCAAATAAGGAAAATAACCGGGTACCTGTTTGGGATGTAGTTGGTGCATCCTGTATTGAACCATTAGGCGGAGTAGCTTTTTGAATGGCCGCAAATGCCTGGGTAGGCGTAATATCTGCCGGCATCCATTTAATTTCCATAGCCTGGCTGTTGTTGTCGCTTTGATTGATTTCCTCTCCTGCCAACAGGGTAATATTGTGGTATCTGCCCACAGTAAAGTTATAATTTAGGGTATTGCTGTTGGTTACCGTAAGGGTAGAACTTGCAGACAAATCAACTACAGGCAAATCGCCATATTGCCGGGCAATCGAGGTAGTTGAGTCGCTAAACTGATTAATCGGGTTGTCTGTACTGGTAATACCGATAACCGAGCTCAATATAAGGCGGGGAAGAATAGTGTATTGGGCATTGACACTGCCTATCACCTGATTGGTGTAGTTATTTTTTGTTATGGAATAAGTTCCGATCAGCGGACTGGTCAGGTTAGTATAAGTTGCGTATGTAGGGTCAAACTGATCTACCTGCGATTCAAGTCCTGGTGCTGAAAACGGGCGGAAACGTACCGCATTGCGTAAGCGGTTTGAGCTTTGCGTACCTGTACTGGATGTACCGGCCCCTATAACATCCTGACGACTGTACCGTATGTTAAAGCCAAATTTGAATTTATCGGATAGTTTGGTATCATATCTGAAAGCTACAAACCCGCGGTTAAACCCGGAATTTAACTGAATACCGTCTTCTTTAAAATTATTGGCAGTGAAACTATACGACGCGGCCTGCGTGCCACCACTGATATTTATTGTTTCTGACTGTGTAAGTGCGTTGCGGCCAAAAACTGCCTGCTGCCAATCAATATACGGATAGTTTTTATAGATGTCGATATCGCTGAAAGCGCCGTACTCTTTGTTATAAGCGTCGAGGTCGCTCTGACTGCCGGTTGCAATCTGGTATTGGTACTGTACAAAATCGGAAGGCTTCATCACGTCAAGTTCGTGTACAAACTTGCGTACACCCAGGTAGGTGCTTATAGAAACCTTGGGCGTTTGACCGGCACCGCTTTTGGTGGTAATTAATACAACCCCGTTAGCCCCTCTGGCTCCATAAATAGCTGTTGAGGCAATATCCTTCAACACGTCAATTGATTGGATTTCCTGAGGAGATAGTATGGACAGCGCATTTTCTACCTGTATCCCATCAACAATGTAAAGGGGAGAATTATCGCCCGTAATTGAACCGCCGCCGCGAACGGTAACCTTTATACTGGCTCCCGGGGCGCCTTCACTGGTTTGAACGCTCACGCCCGCCAGTTTACCGGCAAGGGCTTCTGCAACTGAGGCTACCGGAAAATCTTTAACGTCTTTATCCGTTACTGATGATACAGAGCCGGTAAGTGCATTTTTTGAAACCGTTGAGTAACCGATGTTAACAACGGTTACTTCGTTAAGCATTTTGGCTTCGTCCTCCAGCATGTTAATCACGATATCGTTTTGATTGGTGACCGCAACCTCTTGCGACTTGTAGCCAATGTAGGTTACCACAAGTGTAACGTTGCCCGAGGCAGGCACGTTGAGCTTAAAGGCGCCGTTCATGTCCGTGGCTGTGCCGGCCCCGGTACTTTTGATCTTGATGGTAACGCCGATGAGCGTTTCGTTTTTTTTACCAAAAACTTTCCCTGTCAGCTGCCTTGTTTGCGCAAGTGCCGACATACAGAAAAACAACATCAGTAAAACCTGAAGTAAAGTTTTTTTCATAATTGATTTTAGTTAAACATCCGCAGCGTGCCAAGCAGGCCGCTCCAAATGTTTGTGGTTTATAATTTGGTTTTTTTAGAGAAGGCAACGAAAGCAGGTCACGCAATCGGTTGCCTTAACACTACAAACGTAGCGGCCAAGGGTCGAAACGAGGTTCAAAAATTGCCGTATTTGGTTTAATAATCGGCGAAAAGGCGGTTTTTTGTACAATTATTAAAGGCCGTCTACTTCGGCCTGAAAGGTTTGAGCTGGTTGCCCGTTTTGGATGATCAGTTGAGATTTGGAAAAACTAATTTTACGTGCGTTGGAAATAACGCCACCTTTTTTAGCGCTAACAGTTACGTTTTCAAAACGGATGTTTTGTAACGGCGATTCGGGAAGCCCCCATAATTTAACAGCTTCATCGGCGCCAAAGGCATTGATGTTTTTAAGCAAAATGTTCCGGTAAACCGGGATGCGGTCGCCGGGTTGTGCAGGAGTATCATTTATCGGGCTTGCCGGTTCGTGTGGGTAATATTCGGAAATATAAAAAGGAGCGCGGACATTCTTCATGGTGAGATCGGAATAGGTAAGATCTTCGACGATACCACCCCTACCACGTGCCGTTTTAATCCGTACACCGCAGGCTGTACCATCAAATGTGCATTTGCTCACATTTAAATTGCGGAGGCCACCCGAAGTATAACTACCAACAGATAAGCCATGGCCATATCCGAACCTGCAATTGGTGATCAGGAAATTTTCGCATTCAGGCGTACTATTTTTTGTCTTTCCACCAAAATTGATCGCAATGTTATCATCCCCTGTACGGATATCACAATTATCAATGGTACAGTTACGCGCAGAAATATTGATCCCATCGGTGTTATGTGAATTAGCCGGCGCATTAATGGTTATCCCATGTATGTATACATCTTCTCCATCCTTAACCGACATATGCGTATTGGGCGGATTCAGAAATGTAACGCCTGCAATTTCCATCCTAACCGGATTGGCAGCAAATAACATCTGGGGCCTTCTGTAAGTCAACGCCTTCGCATCGTATTTTTCCCACCATATCCTCCCCTGCCCGTCAATTGTTCCTTCGCCCGATATTTTAATGTCGGAGCCATCCAACACCTCCAAAAAGTTGGCATAATGATCTTTGATAACCGGGTACTTTTCAATATCATCCGTTAAACGCAATACGGCGTCCTTGCTTATAATCAGTTCTGTTTTGCTGTGTAGAGTTAGCGGGCCGCATAAATAAACCCCTTTCGGAATCAGCACTTTACCACCACCGGCACCGGCCTGGTCGAGCGCTTTTTGAATAAACTCAGTATTAATTGTTTTTCCATCCGCTACGGCGCCTAATTCAGTAATATTGATTGTCTTATCCGGAATCACCGGAAGGTGCTGATATTGGGCATACAAACAAGTTGAGCCGCCAAGCGAGAGTAATAGCATTAATAGAAACACATTTAGTCTGGATATCAAAGACATAGCTAATAATTTGGTATTATTTGATTTATAAGGGGTGCACAAACATAGGTGGAATTGATTTCCCGGATGTTCAAAAAATAACGTATTTGGTTCAAAAATTGGCACCTAACTCTGGTAGTTATGATATATCATCTGTCGCAGCTGCTTCTTTAGATTTTAAATAATCGGACGGCGACAAATTGTATTTGGCTTTGAAACATGTACTAAAGTATTTCGCGTTATTAAATCCCACCATGTACGCTATTTCGGCGATATTGACTGAGCCGGCCGAACCGGCATCAAAATACTGTTTGGCACGTTTCAGCCTGATTTCGCGTACAAATTCAACGGGAGCCATTTGCGTAAGGCTCTTAAATTTGTTAAAAAAAGACGTGCGTCCCATATTAACCATCTCTGCAACCGTATCAATATTGAAGTCGGCATCGGCCATCTTTTCTTCGACGATCTTGATCACATTTTTCAGGAATATCTCGTCTTTAGAGGTAATCACAACTTCGCCGGGGCTCAGGTCAATGATTTTTCTGTGGTTGATCAGCCCTTCGGCCAGCTTTTTGCGTTGGCCGAGTATATTGGCAATGGCAGCCAGTAAAAATTCGTTATTAAACGGCTTTGTGATATAGTAATCGGCTCCATATTTAATACCTTCTATCTGGCTCTCTATCGCACTTTTCGCGGAAAGCAAAATAACCGGGATGTGACTCGTGGAAACATCGCTTTTTAATTTGTCGAGCATCTGGATGCCGTCCATTTTTGGCATCATAATATCGCTTAATACAATATCGGGCTTAACATGCAGCGCTTTTTTAAAGCCTTCTTCCCCATTTTCGGCAAGTTCAACACGATAAGTTGAGCTGAGCTGTTCTTTCAGAAACTCTCTCATGTCCATGTTATCCTCAACTAATAATACCAATGGCGCATGAGCAATATCATCTACACTATGCCCGGTATGTTCTTCATTAACTGTGTCTTCGTGTGCCAGATGTGCAAATGATGGAACCTCAGTTATGCCGTGTATTGCCTCGTTATGAATCGTGCTAACGCCCGGAAGCTTAACCGAAACCGATAAACCACCGGTGGCATTGTTTTTTGCAGCAATACTGCCATGATGCAGTTCTACCAGCTCTTTCGAAAGCGCCAATCCTATCCCGGTACCTTTTAACTGACCGCCTCTTGCGTGGTCGCTTTCGTAATACAATTCAAATATATCCTGAAGCTCGGCAGGTGAAACCCCGGTACCCTGATCAGTAACTTCGATAATGATATCGCCATTAGCGTACATGGTGGGATTTAATAACGCGAAATACTTTAGTACATGTTTCAAAGCCAAATACAATTTGTCGCCGTCCGATTATTTAA
>Ga0207098_10251_pt1 | contig 17571 bp, 15 predicted proteins | sample Alteio_BWMinHeat_84_FD_153548 | JGI IMG/M metagenome (GOLD analysis project Ga0207098, IMG submission 153548) | Enriched cells from forest soil in Barre Woods Harvard Forest LTER site, Petersham, Massachusetts, United States -... | ecosystem: Environmental > Terrestrial > Soil > Temperate forest >...
TTCACCTATCGGCAGCTGCAGCGAGAAGTAGAACTTGCCGCGCGGGGTTTTCTCAGCCTGGGCATTAAGACGGGCGATCGGATCGGCATCTGGTCGACCAATTCGTCAGAATGGGTCATAACGCAATTTGCCACCGCGAAAATTGGCGCCATCCTCGTCAATATAAATCCTTTGAACCGCGCATTTGAGTTAAAGCATGTCCTTCGGCAGTCCGAATGTCAGACGTTGGTGCTCATCGACGGTTTTCGCGATGCTAACTATGTTTCCATTCTTCGAGAAATCTGCCCGGAAATAGAATCGTCCGCTCCGGGCGACCTCCAATCAGAAAATCTGCCGGACTTGCGGAGAATTATCTTCGTTGGAGAAGCCGTTGCAACCGGGATGTTCTCTTGGGAAGAGCTGCTTCGCCGAGCGCCGACAACCTCGATTGGTGAGTTACACCAGCGCGAATCTGAGTTGGAGTTCGACGACCCCATCAATATCCAGTACACCTCCGGAACCACGGGGTTGCCGAAAGGTGCGATGCTTTCGCACCATAACATCGTCAACAACGCGCAATTCATTGCGGCGGCTCTTCGCTTGTCGCCACAAGACCATCTTTGTATTCCAGTGCCTTTTTATCATTGCTTTGGCATGGTGCTCGCGAATATGGCGTGTGTAGTCAGTGGGGCCACGATGGTCGTTCCCGCGGCCTACTTCGATCCCGAGGCCACCTTGCGAGCGGTTCACGAGGAGAAATGCACGGCTCTGCATGGCGTGCCTACCATGTTCATCGCTGAGCTCAGCTGTCCGAACTTCAAGGATTTCGATCTCAGCTCGCTGCGAACCGGGATCATGTCGGGGTCGCCGTGTCCAATAGAGGTTATGCGGCGCGTTGTCAAAGAGATGAACTGCCGGGAGTTGACGATCGCGTATGGACAGACCGAGGCGTCACCTGTTATCACTCAAACTACGACGGAGGATCCCATCGAGGTTCGCGTTACAACTGTCGGCAAGGCGATGCCTCACACGGAAGTCAAGATCATCGATCCGCTGACGGGCAAAATCGTTCTGCGCGGCGCGGCTGGCGAACTGTGTACGCGCGGGTACCTTGTGATGAAGGGTTTTTACGGAAATCCAGAGGCCAGTTGCAAGGCGATTGACGCTGACGGTTGGCTGCACACCGGTGATTTGGCGGTGCTCGATGATCGCGGCTATTTCAAGATTGTCGGGCGTTCCAAGGACATGATCATTCGCGGGGGTGAGAATATCTATCCGCGAGAAATCGAGGAGTTTCTCTTCTCCTGCCCAAGCATACTCGATGTTCAGATCGTCGGCGTTCCAGATCTCAAGTACGGCGAAACGGTTGCTGCCTGGGCAAAACTCAAGCCAGGTGCGGCTCTCACGCTCGAAGATCTAAAACAGTTCTGCAAAGGCAAGATCGCGGAGTACAAGATTCCCCAGTATCTCAAAGTGACCGACGACTTTCCCATGACGGTGTCTGGAAAAATCCAGAAATTCAAGATGCGCGAAATGTCGATTCAGGAGTTTGGACTGCAGCAAGCTGCCAAGACAGAAACGGCGTAATCGCCGTCCTTTTCCGCCAATAAGGAGAAATATGCCTGTACGCCTGCCCTCCCCGGACCAACTCCTGGAAATCGCCGCCTCTTTTGGCATGACACTCGACGCGAAAGATGCAGAGTCTTTTCGCGGCCTCATGGCTGGCTCGATCGCTTCGTACAATCGTCTCGACCAGCTGCCGGAGCCGAAGCTCCCCGTGAAATATCCGCGAACACCGGGCTACCGGCCGAGTCCCGAGGAGAATCGCTTCAACGCATGGTATTGGAAGACCGATATTGACGGCGCTTCGAATGGGATTCTTGCCGGTCGAAAGGTGGCAGTGAAGGACAACCTCTGCGTCGCGGGCGTTCCGATGATGAACGGCTCTCGCTGGCTTGAAGGCTATGTGCCGGACGTGGATGCGACTGTAGTGACACGCGTCCTGGACAACGGTGGCGAATTGGCCGGAAAAGCAGCCTGCGAGGATTTGTGCTTTTCCGCTGGGAGTCATACTTGTGCTACCGGTCCTATTCGCAATCCTCACAATCCCGAGTACAGCACGGGCGGTTCCTCAGGCGGCAGCGCCGCTCTGGTGGCCGCTGGCGAAGTGGAGATGGCGCTTGGTGGAGATCAAGGCGGTTCCATTCGTACGCCTTCTGCGTGGTGTGGCGTGTACGGATTAAAACCGACTTGGGGCCTCGTGCCTATGACGGGCGGCATGCCCATCTCGTACTCTGTTGATCATTGCGGCCCAATCTGTAACAGCGTCGAAAATGTGGCACGGCTCCTTACGGCCGTTGCTGGCCCCGACAGTCACGATCCCCGCACAATCAATGCACGTTGTGGCGATTACATGGCACACCTTGAGCAAGGCGCGAAGGGGCTGAAGGTTGCCATTCTCCGCGAGGGTTTCGGCCATCCCACGGGAGATTCCCGCTCACCGGCGACCGACGCCAAGGTTCGCGAAGCTATTGGGGAGTTCAAGGCGCTCGGCGCTTCGGTCGATGAAGTGTCTGTGCCCATGCACTACGACGGGCCGCATATCTGGACCGGGGTAATTTTGGAAGGCGCCACCGAAATGATGATTAAGGGTTTCGCGATGGGGAACAATTGGATGGGTTATTATACGACTTCCTTACAGGAGGCCTTCGCCCGGGGTTGGAAGGCTCAGCCGGATGACGTCTCGGAGACCGTAAAGCTCGTCCTTCTGCTCGGTGAATACATGCACCGTAGCTATCACAATCGCTACCATGCCAAAGCACAAAACCTTCGTGTGTTACTGCGCAAAGCATACGACACCGTGCTGAGTGACTACGACTTGATGGTGATGCCGACGATTCCTTTCCCAGCTACCCGTATCCCGCCGCCAGATGCGCCTCGCGAGGTGTACGTCGATGCCGCCCTCAACATGCAGCAAAACACTTGTCCCTTCGATGTTTCGGGCCACCCCGCGTTCACGATTCCTTGCGCCAAAATTGACGACTTGCCAGTCGGCATGATGTTGGTCGGCAAACATTTCGACGAGCCAACGCTTGTCCGTGCCGCCAGAGCCTTTGAGCAAGCCACGGAATGGCAGAAACGCTAGTGCGCCATTGCAGCGAGGGCTGCTCACGGCGATGGCTCTGAGAGACCTCGTCGGGAATAACGGACGGCCATTTAGTGTCTAAGGGATACGGCTGAACTCCAGACCGGATCGAGGAATCGGGAGGCAATCATGAAGTGGAGAATGTCCATCGGTGTTTGCACGCTTTTTCTTTTGATGGCTTGTGTTTCAGCTCGTGGCGAGGAAACCCATGCGAGAATCATCTACGATGATCACGCAACCGAGGTCAGCAGTGCCAACGTAGACGCAGGCCAGCTATGGATCACGACTGTCGACCTTAAACGTGCCACGGGCTTCGCGTTGAAGCCGCAAGGCGTCTGCCGGGATGAACTATGCTTTCCGCTGCCCAAGTCCCGAGAGCAGGAGTTCGTGCGCAATAGCTCGGGGAAGACTTGGTTCGATCTCATGGCCTTCGCGCGGCTCGTGCATCAGCCGGTTGCCCATGATGAAGCGCTCGCTACCTGGTACTTCGGGTTGCGTTCCGACCAGAGACAGGGTTTGTCCTCCCGTGAGGCTCCGGATTTCACACTTCCGGACATGAACGGCAAGATTCACTCGCTGTCGGACTTTCGGGGAAAGAAGGTTTTGCTGCTCACCTGGGCCTCCTGGTGAGGGTGCCGTCTAGACTTGCCAGGCTGGCAAGCAATTTATCAGCAGCTCAAAGATAAGAATCTCGAGATTGTCGCTGTCGCCCAAGATACAAACGGTGTCCAGGACGCTGGTCCGTGGATTACCGCCGCCAACCCGACCTACACGGCTTTGATTGATGAGAGACATGTGGTTTCGAAGCTGTACAACATGGTCAATGTGCCCACCGGAGTGTGGATTGACGAACAAGGAATAATTGTTCGGCCAAACGAAACGGCTTTTGTTGACGACCGGTTCAAAAACTTCAGTGGTCTGGATTCCGCTCCTTACCTCAACGCTTTGCGGGATTGGATCGAAAAGGGTGACAAGAGCATTTACAGGATGAGCGAAGAGCGGCTTCGCGAAAAACTAACTGTCAACGACCCCGATGTCATTCTAGCTGCGGCCGAGTTTGCGCTCGGTGAGCATGTCTATAAGTCCGGACATTTGCATGAGGCGATACCTCATTTCAAAGAGGCGCAACGTTTGAATCCCAAGAGTTGGAATTACAAGCGCCAGGCGTATGCGCTGTCCGATGCCAAGCGCGACTATGGAACAACCTTTGTGGACGAAGTCGAGAAGGCCGGTGGGAGCAAAGTCTACTATCCCCCTCCCGACCTAACACCCGGCGCCGCCGGAAAAGACAAAAGGCCTCAAGAATAATTGCCATCGGGGTTGCGTGAGACCAAATGTGGTGGCCCATGGTGTGTCGAGGATCAAGGCGCATGCTGCCTAGAGCGCTCTTTGGTTGGGCAACATCCCACAGTTATGTTAGATGGGATTTGCCGAAGAGGCTTGATTGAGCTAAATTTGGCAACGCAATTTATCGAATACGTTGTATCTAGAAAATTTGTAGTTGTTGCAGGCTGCCATGCGATGGCCAATTCTGACCGGGAGAAATGTGACGTCGAAACTCAAATCGACAAACCTACGCGGGAGCACAATGAAGGTGCATGCCAAACGGAACGCCCCAAGGAATAAGAAACCCGTAAAATCGTTGATCAAGGCTTTGCGCATCCTCGATACGCTCAGTGACGGCGTGGATGGCCTGGGCATTACGGATTTGAGCGCTGTGCTGAAGACCCCCAAGAGCACAGTGCATAGGCTGATCGCGACTCTGGAAACTGCGGGGTATGTGGCGTTTGATCCACCGACGGCGAAGTACAGTCTCGGCAGCCGGGCCGCCAGACTAGGGGAGCAGCTGAATCATCACTCTCCCTTGCTTACGGTTGGGGCGCCGATGCTCGAACGACTCACGGAAGAGTGCCACGAGGCCAGCCATCTGGCGATCCTGCAGGGAACCGAAGTAGTTTATGTCTCTCATGAGGAAAGCAAGGAGCCAGTGAGGATCAGTTTCGGAATGGGGCACAGAGCGCCGGCCCACTGCACAGCTCTCGGCAAAGTTTTTTTGGCGGGGCTGTCCGATAGCGAAATTCTGATGCTCTACAGGAACAAGAAGAGACTCGAGAAACTCACGCCGCAAACAGTTTCGACGCTGGACCAGCTGCTGTCAGAGATTGCGGTCGTGCGCAGGGAAGGCATTGGTCACGACAACGAGGAATATACGAGGGGACTGCGCTGCATCGCTGCTCCGATCCGCGACTTTTCTTCGAGAATCGTGGCAGCCATGAGCCTGTCGATGTTCAAGCACAAGATGACGGCGGAACGAAGGGAGTTTTTCAAAGATGCTTTGGTTCGAGCCACCTCCGAGGTGTCGGAAAAGCTGGGATTCATGCCCGTACCGAAGATCTAGAGTGCGCGAGATTCGACGAAACCCTGCCTGCGCTAAGCTGTTTTTCCAGTAAAGACTCCTTGCCTGAGCAGGTTCGTTCTCCTATAGGCGAGCGCGTCTGCGACGCCTGATTATCCAACGAATAGAGATGACCGGAGCGATGGCAAGCAGAATCCGCCGAGGGAGCGTTCCACCAAGCGGAACGACGTTCCAACATATTTCTTGACAGCGCTAATTAGAAGGTGTTACGAGACATCTCTACGTTCCGAAGTGGAACGACGTTCCACTTCGGAGTAGGGGAGTCCCAGCGAGTGGCCTACATTGGAGGTGTGTGGTGAATTCTCGAAGCAAAGTCGGTTTGTCGTTGGTGTTGCTTGTGGCGCTCATCCAATTCGTGGGTGTTTCAGGAGCGTGGGGGCAAACGGCCGCCACTGGGCAGGTCATGGGGACAGTTACGGACCCATCAAAAGCGGCAGTCGGTCAGGCCACCATTACGGTGACGAACGAAGCTACCGGCATCACTCGTACCGTCAAGAGCAATGCTGACGGAGATTTTGCGGTTCCTTTGCTAACGCCGGGATCGTATTCGGTCACCGTGGAAGCCGCGGGATTCAAGACGCAAACCAGTGAAAATATTGTTGTGCAAGTGGCCAGCACAGCCACGGTGAACATCCGGCTGCAGCTTGGCGGATCGGCTGAGAAAGTGATCGTGGAGGCGTCCGAAGAGATTCTACAAACCGAGAGCTCCGCGAACGGCGGCACGGTAAACGACAAAACGGTTCCGGCTCTGCCGCTCAGCAGCCGGAACTACACGCAGATCCTGGATCTATCGCCCGGAGTCTCGGGCTCGGTGCCCAACGCAGCAAGCTTGGGAAAGAATTCCGTGGACGTGTTCGTCAACGGCGGCCGAATCATGGACAACAGTTACCAGATGGATGGGCAAGACGCCGGGAACATGGAGACGCAAGGCACTGGCAGCATATTGTCAATCGGTGGAATCTCGATTCCCAACCCGGATGCGATCCAAGAGTTCAAAGTGCAAACCAGTTTGTACGACGCATCGTACGGGCGCGGCGCGGGCGGGAACGTCAATGTGGTGACCAAGTCAGGTAGCGATCAACTGCATGGTGCGTTGTTTGAATTTCTTCGCAACGATATCTTCAACGCGAATGATTTTTTCCTGAATCGAAACGGAGTTCCGCGGCCTCCCCTGAAGCAGAATCAGTTCGGCGGAACGATCGGCGGGCACATCATCAAGAGCAAGCTGTTTTATTTTGGCTCCTATCAGGGAACGAGACAGATAAATGGGGTGAGCTCGAACTCGGTGGCCACCGCAATATTGCCTGGTTTGACGGACGACCGCACGGCTGCCGGCATCGCCAAACTGTTTGGGGGGCTCCAGGGCAGCAATGGCGGAACGATTGCAGCGGATGGATCGAACATAAATCCCGTAGCATTAAAGCTACTCAACCTCAAGGCAGCAGGCGGGAGCTTCCTCATCCCCACGCCGCAAAAGGTTACGGGAACGGACTCGCAAGGAGGTCCGCAGGGGCAATCGTCGTTCAGTATTCCATCTAAGTTTAACGAGGATCAGTACATCGCGAACGTGGACTACGCTCCGAGCAACAAGCATACGATCTCGGAGAAGTTTTTCTACGCGAAGTCACCGGAATTTTTGGCGTTCACCTCTTCGAACGTTCCCGGTTCAGGCACGAATGACCTGTTCAAAAACTGGAACGGCAACATCAAAGATACCTATGTGATCACACCAACGCTGATCAACGAGGCCAGCATTGCGTACCATCGCTACTACGGCAGAGTGGCCAGCCAGAATCAGGTCACAAATCAATCCATTGGGCTGACGCCCGGGTGCAACAGCGCGTTCATGCCGATCATGGTCATCGGTTCGACGGAGTTGAGTGGCAACTTCAATGATGGTCAATTTACTGCGCCGACGGCGTGGGCAGCGCAGGATCAGATCTCCTGGACTCACGGAAGGCACAACCTTCGCGCGGGCTTTGGATGGGAAAGAGACATCGCCGATTCCGCAGATCAAGAAGTGACGCGCGGTGATATTTCGTTCTTGAGCTTCGAAGATTTCCTGCTTGGAATGAGCGCGGCGCAGAACGGCGGGAAATTGAGCAACATCAACGTGTCGGATGATCTTTGCGGGGATACGACAAGAGAGTTTCACGTCGGCAGCCTGTACAGTTTCGCCCAGGACGACATCAAGGTGAACTCGCACTTAACCGTAAACGTGGGATTGCGCTGGGAGGGCCTTGGACAAACTTCGGACGGAAAAGGGAAACTTGTCGACTTCTGGCCTTCGTTGGCTTCGAACGACCTGGCTAACAAGCCGTTCTCAGGCTTCATCGCGGCTTCAAACTTCCCGGGGACTCTGCCGGCCGGAATTGTGCGAAACTCCAATCCGACGTTCGCAGCGAATGGTTGGGCGCTGAACAATTTTGGGCCGCGGCTGGGGTTTGCGTGGACGCCACCTCTCTTCAATGACAAGCTCGTCGTGCGCGGCGGGTATGGACTCTACTACACGCATCCGCCAGTGAATGACGCGTTCCAATTAATTGTCAACCCGCCGTTTTTCTCGCGGCAGACAAACGTTGGCGCATTGAACTCCTTGGCAACTTTGCAGGTCCCGTTCAATCCTCCCTCGAACGAAGTATTCCCGAACTTCGTTCAGCGATCTCCAAATACGGCGCTTACGATTAATTCCATCAGCCCCGACTGGAAGCCCCCGATAACGCAGCAGTATAACTTCGGAATTCAATACGCATTGAACAGCACAACTTTGGTCCAGGTCGGATACGTGGGGACGAAGACCAATCGCATTGAAACGACGAACCAAATCAATCAGGCGGAACTCGCCAGCGCTGCGAACCCGGTCAACGGGCTGACGACAAGCACATTTGAAAATGCGGCCCAACGCGTCCCCGTTCTGGGCATAGCGCCTAGCGGATTGAACCAAGCGCAATGGACCGGGATTTCTAACTACAACAGTTTGCAAGCGAACATCCAAAAGAGATTGAGCCACGGGATTCAGTTCGGGCTGGCCTACACCTATGGGAAGACGCTGACGGACGTAACGGGTGTTGGCACGTTCCCGCTAGGGGGAGGCGCCTACAACGACCAATTGAATCCGATGAACGGCTACGGCCCGGCCGACTTCGACACTCGGAACCGCTTTGTCGCGAACTACCTTTGGGATTTGCCTAACTTCCATAACAACGAGGGGATTGACGGAAGGCTGCTCAGTGGATGGGGAGTGTCGGGAGTAATCGTTGCGCAATCCGGACCTGCGCTAACGTTCACGGACCCCGCTGCGGGCAGTATCTATGGACTTGCCGGTGCATTCGGGACTTTTGGAGCAACTTTGTGTCCCGGCATGGCCGCCCGAAACATTCTAACTCCAGGTCCGGTGCAGACGAATCTGGATAATTTCTTCAACGCCAATGCTTTCTGCGCACCTCCGCAAATTGGTGATGGAACTGGGTTTGGCACGCTAGGCCGCGGCGTAGTATATGGTCCGGGCCAACACAATATGGACATGTCGATATTTAAGGACACGAAAGTTGGAGGTTTGAGCGAAGCTGGAACGGTTCAGTTCCGAGCGGAGTTCTTCAACACCTTCAATACCCCGCAGTTCGCTAGCCAGACCACAACGCAATTTTCGACGGCGATTACTCAGTTGCACGCTCCGAGCTTTGGGCAGATCACGGCAACCACGGTGTCCCCGCGCATCATTCAATTTGGGCTGAAGTATACGTTTTAACTCCTGGGCCGGAAACACCACAGACTGGAGAGGGGAGCGAGAGGGTTTCGCTCCCCTTCTTGATGAAAGCGGGGAGAAAATGCACAAGCTCTTGCTAGGGATAGTGCTGCTTGCGACTTTGATTGCGAGTTTAGAGGCGCAGCAAAAACCAACGCTCTCGCCGCTCACCAAGAGCTTCGTTACCGTGGATTCGACGATGGTGGCATTGGAGCACGTGCGGGTCATCGATGGAACAGGAGCCGCTCCGCAGGCCGATCAGACAATTCTCATCGAGAACGGAGTGATACGAGGAATTGGACCGTCCTCTGCGGTGTCTGTTCCCCCCGGCGCGCACGTCCTCGAGTTGACGGGGCGCTCGGTGATTCCGGGCCTTGTTGGAATGCACGATCACATGTTTTACCCAACAGCTTCGGGGGAAGGACCGGTGGAGGGCGCCCCTGCGCTTTATGGCGAAATGGGATTCAGCTTTCCGCGGCTCTATCTGGCCGAGGGCGTGACCTCCATTCGAACGACAGGGAGCCTGGAAACCTACACGGATCTGGCTTTGAAGAAAATGATCGACACCGGCAAGATGCCTGGGCCCAAGATACACATTACTGGGCCGTATCTTGAGGGCGCGGGCTCCTTTACGCCGCAGTTACACGAGCTCAGCGGGCCCGAGGATGCCGTGCGTCTCGTGAATTACTGGATCGATGAGGGGGCAACCTCTTTCAAAGCGTACATGCACATCACGCGTGCGGAACTGAGCGCGGCGATCAAAGCCGCCCATGCACGAGGAATCAAGGTCACCGGCCATTTGTGTTCAGTGGGATTCAGCGAAGCAGCGGAATTGGGAATCGACGACCTGGAACACGGCTTGGTGGTGGACCAGGAGTTCAACCCCGATAAGCTGCCGGATGTCTGTCCGCCCGATGCCGACCGGCACCCAAGCATGGAAAAGATGGATATAGAAAGCGAAACGGTCCAAGCGGTGATTCGTAAGCTAGTGCAGCATCATGTCGCGGTGACTTCCACGCTCGTCATTTTCGAAACGTTTGCCGCGAATCGCCCGCCGCTCGAGGACCGTGTGTTGCGGGCGATGTCCCTGCCATCGCGTGCGGATTATCTGGCAGCACGTGCCAAGATTGCGGAGGGCAACGACAACGGCACAATTCTCCTTAAGAAGGAAATGCAGTTTGAGCACGACTTCGTGAAAGCGGGAGGATTGCTGCTCTCCGGCGAAGACCCCACAGGATACGGGGGAGCGCTGGCAGGATTCGGCGATCAGAGACAAACGGAGCTGCTGGTTGAGGCGGGGTTCACGCCGCTCGAAGCGATTCACATCGCTACGCAAAATGGGGCTGAATTCCTGGGACAGGCGGATCGAATCGGCACGTTGCGCTCCGGCAAGCAAGCCGACATCGTTGTGGTCAAGGGCGATCCCAGCCAGAAGATTGCAGACATCGAAAACGTGGAACTCGTCTTCAAAGACGGAATCGGATACGACTCGCAGAGACTTGTCCGCTCCGTCCAGGGTGCGGTGGGATTGCACTAGAAGTGAGCCTTTGCAAACGTCGCACCGAGCTCCGCGGCTGCTGCGATGCGGGTTGCGATCAGCTAAGAGAATGAGGTCGATGACTGATTCGCGGTTGATTCTCTTACGGTTTTGAACTCTTCTTCCACCGATTCCATCGCGCTACCTTGCGATTCACTCAAACTCCTGACGTACACATTCATCGTGAGACCCACAGTGCTATGGCGTAGAATCGCTTGGATGGTTTGTGACAAGAGGATCTGTTTATCAGCTTTGTAGGGGCACGTCAGCGAGCTATTCCTGAGCCTGATTTCCGGATTTATCGATACCTACAAACTGACGTTCGAGCGTGCACACGCGAGTATTCACCGTGGTTTATTGGACACCGGCCTGTGGGCCCTAGTTGGAGCCAGCATCCAGCCGGTATAAACTGTAGCTCCCTTCTTGGACAACCAGCACATGCATCCGAGCGGCCCCTTCGGCCGTTCGACACTGTGTCTGTCCCCAAGCCTTCGCTCCTAATCTGGAGCTAGATGAACACGAAGTCTCTAAGAATCGTAAGGTGCAACTCGCCTTCAGCCTCCATTCTTACCGTACTCGGGGCTGGCGAGGTCTCCCGTCGCAACTTGCTCGCAGGGGGTGAAAGCGACCCTGGGGGCACACCCCAGGAGGCTCTCGTGGCTCCGGACGGAACGGGCGCGGAAGCTATCGAAGTTCTCTGGTTGAAGGCAGTCCCGGCGATGTCCGGCCCACGCAGGAAGCGTTTGAAGACGCCAAGGTGCATCGCAACTTCACGCGGCATAGGATGGGGCAGAAGCAATGACCTTTTCTGGGGCGCGAACGGGAGCACACCAATGCTCCTCGTCCGGATCTGATCTTGCTCGATCTGAACCTGCCCAAAAAGGACCGCCGGGAGGTTTTGGCGGAATTCAAGGGGAGCCCGAAGAGCATTCCCGTGGTTATCTTGAGGACCCCCGCATCCGAGACGGATATCCAGGGGAGTTATCAGCACCATGAGAACTGCTACATCACCAAGCCTGTGGACCTCGAGGGGTTCCTGAAAGTGGTGAGGCGCATCGATAGTTTCTGGTCGTCGGTGGTTTCGTTGCCAAGAAAGGCACGCTTATGAAGGAAAAGGTACTGCGAGTTCTTCTGGTTGAGGATAACGCGGGAGATGCCCGTTTGCTCCGTGAGATGTTCCGCAAAGAAAACCCAAATAGCTTCGAAATGACGCACGTCTCAAACATGCGTGACGCCGTTATTCACCTGGCGAAAGGCGGGGTGGACATCGTCCTGTTGGACTTGGGACTGCCGGATACGTATGGTCTCGAGTCCGTGCAACAGGCGCACGCAGCGGCCCCGGGCATCCCCCTCATCGTGCTAACAGGCTTGGACGACGAGGTGCTGGCAGCCGAAGCTATGAAGGCAGGTGCGCAAGATTACCTGATTAAAGGGCAGGTCGAGAATCGCGCGCTTCCAAGGGCTCTTCGGCACGCCATCGACCGCCATCGCATACAAATAGAAACTGTATACCTCGCGCAGCACGATGCGGTGACAAACCTACCCAATCGGCTTGTGCTGAAGGACCGGGTCTCGCAGGCGATTTCCTTGGCTCGCCGTCGGAAGACAGCGACAGCGGTAGTCTTTCTCGATTTGGATCGATTCAAGTACATCAACGATTCACTGGGACATGCCATTGGGGACCGACTGCTGCAATCCGTTGCACTCCGATTGGTGGGCAGCGTGCGCGATTCGGACACGGTCACCCGTCAGGGCGGAGATGAATTCGTGATCCTGCTTTCGGAGATCGCCCATTCGCAAGACGCTGCCAAGAGCGCGAAAAGGATACTTCATTCTCTGACTGCGCCGCATCTCATCGGGGCGCACGAACTGCATATCGATGGCAGTATCGGCATCAGTGTCTATCCGATGGACGGAGAAGATGCGGAAACGTTAATCAAGAATGCGGACACCGCGATGTATCACGCCAAGGAAAACGGCCGCAACAACTTCCAGTACTTCACGGCTGAAATGAATGTGAAGGTCGTAGCGCGGCAATCTCTCGAAGCCAGCCTGCGTCGCGCTCTCGAGCGAGAAGAGTTCTTGTTGCATTACCAGCCCAAGGTAAATCTCAACACAGGTGAGATCACAAGCGTCGAAGCGTTGATACGCTGGCAGCACCCGGATCGAGGACTCGTCTCTCCTGCGGAGTTCGTGCCCATCGCCGAAGATAGTGGGCTAATTCTGCCCATCGGCCGCTGGGTGCTGCGCGAGGCGTGCCGGCAAGCGCGTGCCTGGCAGGACGCGGGACTTCCGCCAATCCCCACCGCCGTTAACGTCTCTTACGCAGAGTTCCGCAAGCCTAGTTTTGTTGAAGGTGTCCAGACGACCCTCAAGGAGACCGGCCTGGAGGCGCGATACCTCGAACTCGAACTCACCGAAGGAGTTCTTATGGACGATGCCAAATTCACGGCTTCCGTACTTCAAGAGCTCAAGGGCATGGGAATACGTCTCGCCGCGGACGACTTCGGTACTGGTTATTCCAGCCTTAGCTATCTCCGCGAGTTTCCCATCGATATTTTGAAAATCGATCGCTCGTTTATCAACCAGATCACCGCCGATTGCGATGGCTCAACCATCGTGGACGCGATCATTAGCATGGGAAAGAGCCTCAAGCACGTTGTGGTCGCCGAGGGCATCGAAACGCAAGAACAAAGGGCGTACCTTCAAGCCCACCATTGTCAGGAAGGACAGGGGTACCTCTTCAGCAGGCCGCTGCCTGCTGCACAATTTGCTGTTCTGCTTCAGACTGGCATAACAGAAGCTCTCGTCCACTGAAGATTCCAGCCAGTTGCTCCACGCGGTGATCATGAAGCCGGGACGCTCCGCTTAAGCCACGCCATGTATTCGTCGCCCGCAAGGAATGGATCTTTGCTGTCTGCACGCTGCCCCGTCCAGTCCGCCGCCCAATCCGGAGCGTGGTATTGCGCCGTCTTCAGTTCTTCTTCGTCGTTTGTGAGCGATAGCGGAAGCACACGTCCTACGAATCTGTTATGGCCGGGTCTTGCAGGGTAGCGAGGCGGGCGTGGCTATCATCCAGACGCCGTTGCCAACAAGACGACTGCATCGGGAGTGTCTTTAAACCCATCGCGTACGCACTTCGGCCATCTGTACTTCTGTCGCATTAGGGCCAGAACTGATTGCAACAATTTGATCAGCATTTGCAAAGAGAACTCCCGTTTCTTCTCCGCCTTCATTCGCCCCGCGAAGCTCGACTAGCGCCATATCAATTTCCGCTCTATCTGTTCATTCGGAATTGAACACCACAACTACTTATAAATCTGAATTTTCCCGTCCACAACCACTGCGATGTATCTTCCCGCTTCGAGAAACTGCATGACTTTTTTGCCCTCCCTGGCCAGCTTCGCCCATCTGGATTTGGTGTTCGGGTTTTGTTCCAGGCCGCGCAATTCCCGGCCTTCAAAACGAAAATCAATTTGTTTCAATTTGCTCTTGGCCGTTTGCTTGGCGGAATAAGTTTCGCCGTCCATCTCGACGATTTTCTTCTTATCGACCAGACTCTGTTGCCAGACGGACAGAAGAGCGGATTCAAAACTCGTGGGCACAAACTGAGGATAGCACCTAATTATTACGCATCAAGACGACGTACGGGGCGGACGAGCTAACCAGGGATTTCTGAGGCGTGAGGTTGGTGATCCAGCGCGGTCAGAACCCATTTCTGCAAAACGGCTCGAAACTGGGGCTTTATTTCGCGAAACACCAAGCCCATGCCCTCGGGCTTGAGATAGAGGACTGATGCCTCGGCCTCGAAATGCTCTCCCGAGTGATCAATCTTCAGCAACACAGGGAGCTGCATCTCAAACGACGCAGAAGTCTCCAGGAGACACCCGCGCAAGCTCACCTCCGTCACACGTGCGGTGACAAAAGCAGCGGGCGAGCTTTCCGGAGCGATCTCGGCACTGGCGCTGAATGCAAACCTTAGCCCACGATGCTCATGGTCCACCGTTCGAGCCTATTCTATTGAACCATCGGTGTCGAGTCACTCGAGGAACCTCCGTTACGTATTGTCTACTACTGGCGTTCCGACCGGGGAGGCCGGATTATCCTGCCACCTTCTTAGCCTGCGCTCGAAACTTCGCCCACCGCTTCTTGGTAGCTTTCCCGATCTTCGCTCTGGCGGCAGCAGACATAACACGCTTCTTTACCACTTTGAGTTCCTTGCTCGTTGAATCGCCCAAAGCTTTCCCAGCCGCTCGTATTCCGTTCAATTGGTGCTGTAGCTTGCCTAACTGCTTTTCGAGTTTTCTCTCTTCGCGCCTAATGGCTGCCAGAATGTCCATGAATCCTCCCGATCAAATCTATCGCAACCGGGGGTGCCGCACCAGACGTAAGGCGGGAGGTAAGTGACTCGGCAGTAGCTCGGGAGCCCCGAAAGTGTGGCTAGTCCGAGTGTCTCAAGTTAAGAGTCCAGTCCAGTTCACCCAAGATCCTCAAGATTCTGCGCCCAATTGTGGGCCCGCCATCAAGTCTGGTACTGTTCGAGGAAGAACGAGGCGATGGTGGGATACTCCGCAATAGAGACGAGTCGGGACAGCAGGACACCCCTAAGATGAATATGGGAGGAGCGAAGACATGAAGATGAACTCCATGCGAACTTTTGTAGGGTTTCTCATTCTGCTGATCTGTCCCTTTTCTGTCTTAAGCCAGACCGCGACCACCAACCAAAACGTCATTCTGCGTCGTGATCCCTCGACGGCGAGCATCGCCCTTGCTCATGTCCCTCAGGGAGCGAGACTAACTCTGGTGGATGAAGCCCCGGATAGTGGCTTCTACCATGTTAGGACGGAGGATGATCAGGTCGGTTGGATCTGGTCAAAGTTCGTGACACTTTCGGTGCCGCCTACAGCAGCGCCCGCCCAGCCGGTCCCCCTAACCCCGTCACAGTCGCCGGAAACGCAGTGTGATCCGAGCCGGTGGAGCCATGTCTACCATCCGCAGCGCCTTATCGTAAAACAACAATGCATCGCTGTCACAGGGACAATCGTGGATGCTACTGCCGGCAAGAGGTCTGACGGCGTTCGCCACGAAGCTGATGGCGACACCCACGGCTGGCTGAAGGTGGACGCAGAATTTGAAAATCTATTGAACGCCGGGAACATGAGCGATGAAGGAGGGAATCTGGTTTTTGAGATTGTATGTAGATTTCCTGTTAGCCAGCAGGATGCCAAAGCGGCGTGTGCAAACTACACCGATCAAGTGTCTCTGCCTCCGGTGGGTTCTCACGTTCAAATAGTTGGCACTTTGGTCCAGGAGAGTTTCCATGCACATTGGATGGAGATTCATCCTGTCACGAGAATTACGGTACTCCCATAGAGACAGAAACGATGCCCGTCTCATCAGTCTTACACACCTTTGCCTGTGACTTGCCGAATGTGCCCAAACATCCTCTGGCTAGTCCACTCCTCGCTTAAAAGTCCATCCGTTCACTGGTTTACGCCACTGGCGAGGATTCCGCCATCAACAATGAGCACGGCGCCCGTCGTGAAACTGGCCGCGTCAGAGGCCAGGTAGACGGCCGCGCCAGCCAGCTCCTCCACTTGCCCAAAGCGTTTCATGGGTGTGCGCATCAGCCATTCATTCCCTCGCGGCGTACCGTCCAGGAGCTTTTCGTTCAGCGCGGTGCGGAAGACGCCCGGTGTGATGGCATTCACGCAGATTCCCTGGGGCGCCCATTCGATGGCCAGCGACCGCGTGAGCGAAGCGACTGCGGCTTTGCTCGCAGAGTACGCCGCTACCTCGAATATGCCGAGAAAAGAGCCAATCGAAGCGATGTTGATGATCCTTCCGTAGCGGCGCTCCGCCATGTGCCGGCCAAAAATCTGGCAGGCGCGCAGGATGCCCGTGAGATTTGTTTCGAGAATGTCGTTCCAGTCTTGTTCGGAAAAATCCATCGTGGGGGCGCGCTTGGTGCGTCCGGCAGAGTTCACGAGGATATCGACTTTGCCGAATGATTTCAACGCGGCATCGAGCACCTGTTCGAGCGAAACCCGGTCGGTCACATCAGACGTTCGGCGAAGGGCGCGGCGTCCCAGGGCTTCGACTTCACGGGCGGTAGCCTCCACTTGGTCGAGGCGCCGCGATGTGGGGGCGACGTCGGCGCCGGCTTCGGCTAGGCCCAAGGCGATCGCTCGGCCGATGCCAGAAGTGCCGCCGATGACCACGGCTGACTTGCCTTTCAGATCGAGCTTGCTGTATCCCATTGTTTCCATCTCCACGTCAAGATCTCTTGCTTACTAACCGCACTCGCGACGCGCTTACCGCTTTGGTGCGGACAGTACATCGCTCTACCAGTTGAACATCGTGCCGTCCAACTTTCTATTAATGGGCAAATAAGCGCGTTCGTAAGGAAACTGCTCCGCGAGCTTCTCATTGTAGTCGACGCCCAAGCCGGACGCGTCTCCGGGATGCAGGAAGCCGTCGCTGAAGGAATAAGTGTGCGGGAACACTTCGTCGGTTTCCTTGGTGTGAAGCATGTATTCCTGAATTCCAAAATTGTTGACGGAGATGTCGAAATGAAGAGCGGCGGCTAAGGAAACTGGTGATAAGTCCGTCGCACCGTGGCAGCCGGTGAGGACGTGATAGATCTCTGCGAGAGACGCGACTTTTTTGAGGTGCGTGATGCCGCCGCTGTGGACGGTGGCCATGCGAATGTAATCGATCAATTGTTCGGTGATGACTGTCTTGGCGTC
>Ga0207098_10253_pt1 | contig 17557 bp, 10 predicted proteins | sample Alteio_BWMinHeat_84_FD_153548 | JGI IMG/M metagenome (GOLD analysis project Ga0207098, IMG submission 153548) | Enriched cells from forest soil in Barre Woods Harvard Forest LTER site, Petersham, Massachusetts, United States -... | ecosystem: Environmental > Terrestrial > Soil > Temperate forest >...
ACCAATCCATCGCACCCGCTCATCATGGTTAGACGGGCGAATGGCGTTGGATAGATGTCCGGCACGGAAGAATCCGAGGTAACCCCCCAAAGTCATCGCTAGCCAAAGGCCCCCCTTCGGCGATCAGCAGAATGGGATTTGAAGAAGGAACAAGTGACCCCACCGGGTTCTCCGTCATGGTAGCTAGTCGTGAATCCAAAAGGTCCCCGTAACCACCGCACTCTCTTTTTCACCCGGCGCCACGGCGAAAGCCTTGATGGTCAACGCCGTTCCCTTGACCATGATCGGGGCGTGATAGACCGGTGAAGTATCAAATGGTTGAGAACTGTCAACCGTGTAGTGCATGGTCGCGCCAGGGGTGTCACATCGTAAACTGACGGCCGTGTCGCCTGCCAGCAACCCCGGCTTGGGAGTGAACTCGGGCTCCGCGGTTATGCCGGCGCGGTGAGCCTTCTTCGTTGTGATCGCTGCTTGCTTGCCGGTCTCTGTCGGCCTGATTCCCAGCACGAGGGACTCGAGATACGCGCGTTGAAAATCATGAATCGGCCACCCCTGGTAGTTGCTGTTCCAGTCCCGCATCAATGACGTTCCATCTTGATAGGAATTCATGACGTTGCCTGACTGCTCGGGCCTGACGGCGGCGATAAAAACATCGATACGCTGCGTGTTGAGTTGGTCTGAGATCGTGAGGTCGTAAAGTCCGGGAGAAGGCAGGGGAAGTGAGATGGTCGGGCCGTTTTTCTCGAGAAGGACGTGGGATTGGCGCGGAGATGCGGGATCGAGCGGTCGTAAGTCATACGTATAGCGGCCATTGGGCAATTTCGCTGCAAGTCCTCCTATGTCCACACGGTTTTCGGGGCCGAGAGCCGCAAGCGTCTCCTCGCGCGGCAACCGGGCCGCTTGGCTCTGGCCGGATTCCTGGTCCGGGCTGCGTCGGGACAGCACCGCGCGGATGCGCGCCAGCATGTCGACTGCAAAGGGATCGGGCTCGCGGTAAAGAGACGGCACCCGAAAACCTCGTGCGCAGTCCGGGGCAAGGAAGCACTCATAGAGGATGCGCTGACCGTCGGGTAGAAAAATCAGGATAGAATGATTGGCGGGTTCTCCCGTGGGTTGCAGCAGCGATCCCGGCGGTATGGCATCGCCCGTGAGAACAGGCGTGTCCTCGCCCTCAATTTGCCACCGGCCTCGGACTTGCCACGCCACGCCGAGGGGCGCTTCTTTGGGCCGTTGCGCTCTGACGGCGGTGGCGGGGAGAATCCATAGCAACAGACACAAGCAAGAAATGGTGCGGCGGGAGTCACAAGTTCGTGTACCCGAGTTACTAAGATTGCTTCGGATGATCACTCGCATATGGCTTATTGTGCCGAACTGCGATGTGAAAGTCGACGAGATGTTGGGGGCAACACCTCCTTGCAAATCGACATCTAACTTGGTTACGCTGCACTTTGCGTGGTTGTTCGCGTCGAAAGAAATCAACTCAATACATCGCTCATCGTTGCACGAGAGGTCACGATAGATCCGGAGAATGTGAAGTCCCAGGATCGGCTCGCCTCCGTGTGTCATTTTGAATCTGAAAGGGCTCAGCTCGCTCACGCGCTAAATTGCGCTGCTTTGATTCATCTGTTTGTCGCCCTGAGGACACGTTGTTCATCTCCTTGCCATTGGTGAAGGTGTCGGTGCATGTCTGAATATTTTAGGTTTATCCGGTCTGCTGTCTTCCCGCTGACCCATTTCTCCCTACGAAATCTCAAGAGTCTTCTTACCTGCCGCGCGCTTGTGTTGGCGTTGCTCTGCGTTTCGGCGGTGAGCCTGTTGGCCCAGACGCCGACTCCCGTGCCGGTCCCGACCTGGCGCTACGACCTGACCCATGCCGGGCAAAATACGAGCGAGACGGCTCTCACGCCGGCGAACGTGAACCCGACTTCGTTTGGCAAACTGTTTTCCCTCCCGGTGGACAGCACGGTGTATGCCCAGCCCCTCTATGTGCCCAATCTGAAGATGAGCGACGGCCTGTTCCATAATGTGGTGTTTGTGGCCACTGAGAACGATTCGGTCTACGCCTTCGATGCCGATTCAAACAGTGGTGCGAATGCAAATCCCCTCTGGCACGCCAGCCTTTTGACGGCTGCGCACGGAGCAGGACCTGGAGCAACCGCGCCGTCGTGGATGGATACAGGTTCGCCAGACGTAGCTCCCACAGTCGGCATCACTGGCACCCCGGCCATTAATCTAGCCTCCAACACGATGTATCTCGTAGCCAGCACCAAGGAGAACGGCAATTACTTCTCCCGGCTGCACGCAATCAACATCATTACCGGCGCGGAACAGGCGAATAGCCCCGCGAATATCACCGCAACCGTCACAGGTACGGGCACCGGCAGTGCGGGAGGACAGCTGTCGTTCAGCGCTCTGTGGGAAAATCAGCGCACCGCCCTGAATTACTACAACGGATATGTATATTTTGGCTATGCCGCGCATGGAGACATAATGCCGTGGCATGGCTGGTTGTTCGCCTATAACGCGACCACGCTGGCGCAGAGTGTGGTTTTGTGTCTTTCTCCCAACGACTACGGCGCCGGCGTGTGGGCCTCGGGCGCAGGCATGCCCATTGACGAAGACGCACCGGGTGGCCGGATGTTTGTGGCCACCGGCAATGGGCATTCGACCAATCCGCCGTACAACGGAACTACCGAGTTTGGCGAAAGTATTATCGATTTCAGTCTTGCCAACGGCAAGCTCACACCGACCGATGCCTTTACGGCGTTCAATTTTCAAACTCTCAACAATGGCGACATCGACCTGGGGTCGGGTGGCGTCCTGATGGTGCCGGACCAGCAGGGGACGCACCCGCACATTCTGGTGCAGGTCGGCAAGGAGGGGCGGATCGTAGTTCTGGACCGCGATAACCTCGGCGGCTACGCCCCAGCGACAGGTACATCCAACACCAATGCTCTTCAGGACATCCCCAACGCGAACAAAGGTTTGTGGAACACACCGGCCTACTGGAACGGCAATGTCTACATTTGGGGCAGCGGGGACACTGGCAGCGGCAAGGATGCACCGAAGATGTACAAGTTAAATACCGGTGTGATGGACACGACGCCATCCAGCCAGTCCAGCATCCTTTCAGACTTCCCGGGGGCTTCGTTTTCAATATCCTCGAATGGCACCGCAGACGGTATTGCCTGGGCGGTGCGGTCGGACCAATTCGATAGCAATGGTGCGGCGGTGCTGTACGCATGGCCCGCTACCGACCTCACCACTCCGCTGTATGAGAGCGACACCAACGCCGCGCGCGATTCCGCCGGACCGGCCAACAAGTTCTCTACTCCTGTGGTGACAAATGGCAAGGTGTACGTGGCCGCTCAGCGGGAAGTCGATGTGTACGGGCTTCTCAATGGACAACCCACCGCGGTGGCGCCCGCAATCACCCCGAATGGCGGAACATTCTCCGCGAGCCAGAGCGTCACGCTCTCTTCCACAACAGCGACCGCGGAAATTTTCTACACACTGGATGGTTCTACTCCAACGCCGGCGTCGACACTCTATGGTGGCCCGATCACCGTCAGCACCGACACAACCATCAAGGCAATTGCGAGTGCGCCGGGGTATATCCAGAGCAGCGTGAGCAGTGCCACTTTCACGTTCATCGGTCAGACGCCGCCGGTGACTTTCACACCGGCCGGCGGGACCTATCTCAAAGCGCAGTCGGTGACTATTTCAGACACGGATGCGAGCGCGAAGATTTACTACACCACCGATGGCTCGCCCCCGTCGGCATCCTCGACCCCTTATTCGGGCCCGATCACGGTCTCAACATCGGAAACCGTCACGGCGATCGCCATCGATCCCAGCCTGCAGAATAGTAATATCGCCACGTCGGTCTATGTGATTCAGACCGGGGGAACGTCGATCAACTTCGGCAGCGGCTTCTCGTCAACGGCAGGCTTGACCCTGAATGGCAGCGCGGTCGCGGCAGGTGGCGCTCTGGAATTGACGACTGGCGGATTGAACCAGGCGGGAAGCGTGTTCTGGAATGCGCCCATCAACACTCAAGCGTTCACGACCAACTTCGAATTCCAGTTGACGAACGCGCAAGCGAATGGTTTCACGTTCACCATTCAGAACGTCGGACCCACGGCTCTCGGTGGAAACTCGGCTGGCCTCGGTTATCAGGACATTCTGAAGAGCGTTGCCGTCAAATTCAACTTCTACAACTACACCAATCCTCAGGGAGTCAGTTCAGGAAGCAATTCGACCGGCGTATACACCATTGGGCTACCACCGTTGTCTCCGTTCGTGGATATAACCCCGAGCGGTATCCAGCTGGCCACCGGCGATAAAATCCAGGCGCAGATCACCTACGACGGCACCACCCTGACTCTCAACCTGCTTGACACGGTAACAAACGACAAATTCACCATGCCGCCGCTTGCGATCAATATTCCCCAAACGGTGGGCGGAAACACCGCTTACGTTGGGTTTACTGGAGGAACAGGCGGACTGTCGGCCACCCAGAAGCTCCTGACTTGGACATATGCCACCCAGGCTTTGCCGCCAACGTTCGCTCCACCGGCAGGTTCATACACCTCGATGCAGAACGTCGCACTGGGCAGTGGAACGGCTGACGCCGCGATCTACTACACCACCGACGGATCGACCCCCACCGCTGCATCGACTAAGTATTCGAGTCCGATTGCGGTGGCAACAACTGAGACAATCAACGCCATTGCCATTAGCCCCACCATGGGAAACAGCAATGTCGAAACTGCCGCGTACACCCTCACTATTCCCACATTCGCCCTGAGCGGAAGCGCCATCAGTCCGTTCGCTGCAGGTGCCTCGGCGACGTCAAATCTGACCATCACTCCCAGCGGAGGGTTCACAGGAAGCGTTGCACTGACCTGCGCCGTCTCCAACGGCCCGACCGGCGCAACGGCTTCGCCGACCTGCACGGTGAGCCAACCCGCCGCGATCTCCGGTCCGCAGTCGGTGACCTCCACACTCACCATCAATTCCAGCGCAACAACAACTCCCGGAACTTACACCGCCAATGTGACCGGCAGTTCCAGCACCCTGACCCAGACCACGAGCGTCGCAATCACGATCGGCGCTCCGCCGCCTATACCAAGTTTCGCGTTGACTAACACCGCCGCCGTCAGCATCGCATCCCCCGGAGCCAGCGGAACCTCGACCATCACCATAACCCCGGGCGGCGGGTTCACCGGCAGCGTCACTCTGGCCTGCGCCATCACCACCAGCCCCACCGGAGCAATCGATCCGCCGACCTGCTCTGTTGCTCAACCTGCGGCCATATCCGGGTCGCAGGCGGTCACCTCCATGCTCACCATCAACACAACGAAGGTGAGCACCGCGGCGCTCCACAATCCGTTTGAGCGCATGCTGAAGCTTGGCGGTAGCGGGACGGTCATCGCGCTGCTGTTCTTCTGTCTGCCCCTTCGCCGGCGTAGATGGCAGACACTGCTCGGACTGCTATTGTTCGCATTTGTAGCGATGGCGGCCAGCGGCTGCGGAGGTAGCTCAAAAACGACACCAACTCAAACAGGAACAACCGCAGGTGCCTACACCGTCACAGTCACCGGCTCCAGCGGCTCCATGAAGGCGACGACGTCCGTCGCTGTCACGGTACAGTAAGACAGCCGAAACACCTGCCCTACCGATACTAAAAACCCTGCCGACGCCGTTCGATCGAGATGACTCGACGATGGGCTTCGGCAGGGTTTTCTCTTGTGTGCTTATTGATCATGAAAGACCGCGATGCTGCTAGCTCTCAGTTCAGGAGTACCGAAGTAACCACGGAGCGGTGCTAGACGTCACATAAAGTTTAAAAAATGCCCTTATACTGGAACCAAATTAATCACTAGATCACCCCGTTCAGCGCTATCGATCTCATGTAGCCCGAAGATCTGTGCGGGACTCCTGCCACACCGAGTAAGCAGTCGCGTATATCGCTTCGAGCGACGAGCGCCTGCCAACTCAGAGAACCGTGGGCCGATGGGGATTTGGTTTTCCGTCGGGAACGAAAGCTGCGTTCTATGGATTGTTGTCAATTATTTTTCGTGGAAACGATTTCCACCATGCCCTATTCCTCGAGTCTGCTGTCCCTCGGGCGCCGCAAGTCCGCGTCTGCAACATTCATCGATGTCCCTGCTGTTTTACATCGGTATCCGTGGAGCAAGCCGCAGTCACTCAGTACCCATGCGTGCTCGCCCATGACTCGAGGCATATCCATGAAGATTTTTCTCTTTGCCGCTTTGGCACTCTTGGGAATTAGCGTCCCGGCGTCAGCCATTACGGTTGCCACTCCAGCAAGCGGAGCCCAGGTAACATCGCCCTTTAGTCTCATCGCAAGCACCAGCACCTGCGGGTCAGCCACCGCCGTCTCGATGGGCTACTCGCTCGATAGCGGCTCGGCAATTGTCGAACCTACTTCTTTCAGCACAAGCGTGACTGCCGCTCCAGGAGCACACGTTCTGCACGTAAAATGCTGGGGCCAGAAAACAAATGACCAGGTACTTCTCAATATCACGGTGGTTCAATCGGCTCCCACGTCGGACATCACCGTCACGAACCCTGCGAATGGAGCCCAGCTGACTTCGCCCTTCACCCTGGCTGGAAGCACCCGGACCTGCGCTTCGACGCCCGCGGCCTCGATGGGTTACTCAATCGATGGAGGCCACACAACGAGTGAGCCCACCTCGTTCAGCACCTCGATAACCGCCAATACGGGAACGCATGTTCTCGCCGTCAAGTGCACGGGACAGGGCGTGACCGACCAGGTGGTTCTCAACCTCCACGTGGTTCCGCCCCCGACCGCTGCCACCCCCAAGTTTTCTTTGGTCGCCGGCACCTACACCACAAAGCAGGTGGTCACGCTCTCTGATGCAACCGCAGGAGCGAAGATCTACTACACTACCGATGGCTCCGGGCCGTCGACCTCCTCGCTCTGCTATAGCGGCCCAATTTCCGTCAGCAGCACGCTGACCATAGAAGCAATTGCGGTCGCGGCAGGTTATACCAATAGCGGATTGGCCAGGGCGGACTACGTCATCACCGCGCCTAAAGGTCCGACCATTCCTCCCAACGCAATCAGCGAAACCCAGGTTCAGCTACTACCCAACTGGAGGATGAAACACGATCCCGGCACGCCCGGTTCGTCGACTGGCGCGATGGCCGTGGTCAGCGATCCCTCTCTGAGTGGCCAGGCGCAACAGTTTTACACCACCTTCACCGGCTCGGGCGGAGAACTCTACTCGCTAACCTATGGAACCGATTCGGCCCCTGAGAACTTCGTCTATGACGCCCAGGTCTGGATCGACGAAGGAAGCAAAATCATCAATCTCGAAATGGATAACAACCAGGTCATCCCCAACGGAGACACGGTGATCTATGCCTTCCAGTGTTCTGGAAATGCGAAAGTCTGGGAATACAGTTCGAACTCCGGAACCCCAACCGCGCCTGTCGTCACGTGGGTTCGTTCCAGCGCTCCTTGCAATCCGGCCAACTGGACTACCAACACCTGGCATCATGTTCAGATCAGCTACTCTCGCGATAATGTCGGCAATGTTACTTACCACTCTGCGTGGCTCGACGGCGTCGAATCCCCGATCAACGAGACCGTGAATTCAGACTTCACCCTCGGTTGGGCCGCAGGAACCCTGATCACTAACTTCCAGGTCGATGGCACCGGCGCCAGTGGTTCGGCGACTTTGTACCTCGACAATCTCACCATCTATCGCTGGTGAGCGCTGTGCTCCTGGAGCGGCCATCCCCGGCCGCTCGCGGGTCAAAGGGCAGCAGAGAGGTCAATTTTTACTCGATGTCAGTGTATTTTTTGCTCGATGCATGTAATTCCTTCTGGGATGTCCGACTCTGAATTTTTTTTTGAATATTTTGCGAAATGTCATTGTCGCGCTGGACATTCGTGTGTAAGGATGCCTTAGAACATTTCTTAAAAAAGTTGCCTTCGGTCAATTCTGATTGTGAGTGAGTCAATGCAGAGGAATCAGAGAAGTAACTGCATCGTTCTAACTCGAACGCTCTCAGAGTGACCGGAATTAGACCGGTGGCTCACTGGCTAGTCCACTGCGAGCCCCCACATGCGATAGAGGTTGCTGAGCAGTTCGATCCGGCGCGTTAGTGGCGTCCTCAGACCAGCCCAGCCCCATTAGGAAAACGTATTCGGCCTCCTTTAGCGAGACGAAGGAGGAATCATATCCGGCGCCGAAACTTGCCTTTAGCCGCGCCTTGAATCGCAAAGGGACCCGATGAACAAACTCCGTTCTTTGACTCTCGCCTTCTCCTTCGTTTTTGCTCTCACCCTTCCCGCGCTAGCCGGGGTAACCGTGAACAAACCTGCGAACAACACCGATGTCTCGTCCCCCTTTACCCTGTCGGCGAGTGCCGCCACTTGCTCATCGCAGAGTGTCACCACGATCGGATATTCGTTCGACAGCAGCTCGAACACCACGGTCTTCAGTGGTCAATCGATCGATAAGGCCATTTCGTCTTCCACAGGGACGCACACCTTGCACGTGAAAGCGTGGGGCCCGAACGGAGCCTCATGCGTCACGTCGGTCGTGATCACCGTCAAAGCGGCCTCGGCAAGCCCCGAATCGGTCATTCCTTCGAACGCCGATGTGGTCAGCTCCATAGAGGCCTTGAGCGGATGGGCCAAAGCGCACGATACCGGTGGACCAGGCTCCTCCAGCGGGTCGATGTCAATGGTCAGTTCACCGTCGCTCTATGGGAGCGCACGAGCCTTTGTGACCTCGTTTTCCAACGCCGGGGACGAACGGTATTCCATCGCGTTCTCAGACGACGTCAATGCCAAGAATTTCTTCTATGACACCTGGGTGTATCTCACCAGTTCATCGAGCAAAATCGGAAATCTCGAATTTGACGTGAATCAGGTCATGCCCGACGGTAAGACTGTGCTGATGGGTGTGCAGTGCGACGGCTATTCAGGCTTGTGGGCCTACACGGTCAACAAGGGTAGCGCCTCGAGCCCCAATCCCGCGTGGGTAGGCAAAAGCGGAACCAGTTGCAACCCGCGGAGTTGGTCTCGGGACAAATGGCATCACGTTCAGGCCAGCCTTTACCGCAGCAGCACGGGCACCATCACCTATAACTCCGTATGGCTCGATGGAGTGGAGAACAAGCTCAACGTCCAGGCATTCGGGGCGGCGGATCTGAGTTGGGATCCGGTGATCCAAACCCAATTCCAGGTGGATGGTCTCGGCTCAAGCGGAACGGTTACCGTCTATCTGGACAATCTGACGGTCTCCGCCTGGTGAAGGGAATCGGCCGTTCCTGGCTGAGTTCAAGTCGCATTGCAAGAAATGCGATGCCAATTCGGGTTCGCTGCCCATAGGCGCGAGCCCGGGTGCCAGCTCGTGCTCGGCGACTTTCTGCTTTGGCACAGGCTTGCGGTCACTGAGTCGTCACCGCCAAAAGCCCAGTTGCAGATTTCATCCGATCGGTCGAAACTGGCTTGGCCATGTCCTTCGCCCGCTGTCGTCTTGCCGGGGTCTGCGCAGCTCTGCTCACATGCGTGCCTGCAATTGCTTCCCATCTTGTCACGGGCAACGGTTTCGGATTCGCCGTGGTGTCGCCGGAGTCCGGAACTGCGACCAGGTTCTATGCGCATCCCTACAGTTTCCTTCGACCCGACCCCGCACATCCTCTCAGCGAAGGCGTAGAAACCACCAATTTCCTCAAGAAATTGGGATGGGGCAACGAAATCGCGGACACCTCCTCGGCAGACTACGAAGAAGACTCGCAGATCATCGACGTCCGCACCCCTCATGGCGAAGGTCGTTTCTTCATGCCCTTCGGCTTGCCGCATCCGGCTCTGGTGATCAGTTGGAAACCCACACCGGGACAAGCAGGTCGTTGGCATGTCGAATGGAACCATCCGGTCACATCGCAAAAGATCGTCCGTCTGTTGGGCGTCGAGATGCGCCTGCTCAAATTCGACGACACGCAAGAGTCGTTGCTGCTCATTCCGCTGACCGCGGAGACGAGGCAACCGGCGCTCCCGCAGCAGGTGCTTGCCGCCAGCTCGGCTTGGGCCCTGGTTTCGATCGAGAGTGAGGGAGAACTGGAGCGGACGGCGGGCGATTTCATCCGCTGGCGAGCTGAACTTGGGCCGCAAGCATTGGCCAGCCGCGAGATCGCCGAATTGGAACGCTGGCGGATCAAACCGGCCATAACGTTCAAGGAGGAGAAGGAACGCGGTCTCTGGCGTCAGAGCGAGGTCATGCTACGCATAGCCCAGAGCCGCGAGCCGAACCGGCCGGGGAGAAACAGCAACGGGCTGATCGTCGCGAGTTTGCCGGACGGCGTGTGGTTCACTCCGTGGGTTCGAGACATGGCCTACGCGACCGTCGCATTGGCGCGCATGGGACACAGCAACGAAGCCCGTGCCGCACTGCTCGCCTGGTTCAATGCTCAGCCTACGGGAAAAATGCGCGCAGACACACATGGCGCCGATTATCAGATTTCGGTGGTCCGCTATTTTGGCAACGGTTCCGAAGAGCCGTTCTTCACCATGGAAGGCAGCACCAATATTGAATTCGACGACTGGGGGCTTGCCCTGTGGGCATTGAGCGATTACCTGCGCCAATACGACGATCCCGCGTTTCTGGCCACGCCCACTTATCGCGGCCGGCTCTACGAGAGCGCCCGCGATTATGTCGTGAAACCGCTGCTCGAAAACCTGGAGACATACGGCCCCGGGTTGATCGTCGCCGCCGATACCTCGATCTGGGAGGAGCGCCAGAAGGACAAGAAGCACTTCGCCTTTTCGACCGCCGCCGCGATTGTGGGCCTGCGCGGCTTCGCAGAGGTAGCGCGACGTTCCGGAGACGCAGCCTCCCGGGACAATGCCCTGAACCACGTCGCGCTGCTCGAGAAGGGATTCAACGCAGCGTTCATCCGAGGCGGAAAGCTGCGCGGGACACTGGAAGAAGGAGTGAAGAACGACATCGACGGCGCCCTGCTGGCGGTGATCAACTTCGGCGTCGTCACCGATCCCGCAATTGTTCGCGACACGGTGGAACGAATGGAGCTATTGAAAGTGGACTCCGGCGGGTACCGTCGTGTCCGAAGCACATACACAGATCCGGCGATCTTCGAGTATTGGTACGAGAAACAGGAATTCTTGTTCGTGGATCTCAGTCTCGCCGAGGTGTTTCGCAGTCTGGGGAGGAACGACGAGGCAGGCGCCATCCTCAAACGCATCGTCGATAAAGCCGCCGCCGACCACAACATCATTCCCGAAATGTATGTTGCGGTGCCGTGCCGTCTCTTTCCCGGAGCCATCGGCGATCCTACCGGGGCGTTGCCCATGGTCGGATACGGTGCAGGCGCATATATCCTGCACATCCTGGAAAGGTGAATCCAGTCCCGACTGATTCGCTATCTTTTCCCGACCAGAGCTCCGAACTCCGGATGCTTCTCCACAAAGTTCTTTGCCACCGGGCAGATCACGTCGACTTGCAAGGAATTCTCCTTTGCATATTGAAAGGCGTTCGTCACAAGCTCCAATCCGATTCCCTTGCCCCGCAGCCCTTTGGGAACCTCTGTATGCCAGATCGTCATCCAGCCATGGCCGTCCGTTTCGAATTCGAGATAACTGGTCAGCCCGTCCTGCACAATCTCAAAGCGGCTTTTGGTAACTCGCGTGGCTTCGCCCACTTCGACCTCACTCTTCATATATCAGGATTCTGACCGCGTGTTCTTGTGCCATCTCCGTGCCCCATCCTTTCGCCTTTTTTCCGGCGAAAAGGGTGGGAAAGCAGGAACTCCGGAGAAACGAAATCATGCGGTCAGTGAACTAATGCGGCATCCAGATACGGAATTCCCCGCCGACATGCATCAGGCTCATCAGGTAAAGCATGCCGTCGTAGTATCGATTCTCGCCGGACGGAACGGGCGTATTCCACAGCGCCTCGGTAAACTTCTTCGCGAGGGCCTTGTCGGTCGATGCCAGTCCCGCAACGGCGTTCGTGCCCGCAAGGCCGGCAGGATGATCTTCGTGCGTGAGCCCCGGCGTCGCTCCCACATCCTTGCCGTCCAGGGTGAACACCGGTCCATATTTATCGACTCCCTGCGATGCGAAGAACTGCTGGATACGATCGCTGAGTTGCTGCTCGGCGGGCGCCTTGCGCCACCACGACCAATCCACTGACCAGTTGCTGGCAGTGCGCCAGGCATCGTATCCAAACTCGCCCGACTGCGGAAAGCGGTTGATGTGCGGCGATCCATCGAAGTTCGCATAACTCGGCGCCAGCCCTGTTTGCGGATTCGTGGTTTTGACAAAGAAATCCCGGCTCGACTCCGCAGCGCGTGCCCAGAAAGCGCGGTCTTCCTCCGGTCCCCAGCGCGCCCACAACTCATAGAACCCGGGAAGGTGATACGAGGGATCAGTAAATGGTTGCGGCATGACCTCCGGCACAAACAGAATCATCGGCGGATCGGGATTCATCATGGGTCCCACGGTGTGCATGCCATGATTACCGGCCGCAGAGACTACTGCCCGATGCACCATGGCTCTCAGCAACTTCTCCGCCTCCGCGTGATAGTCGTAGATTCCCTTCCCGTCGCCCCAGCGGTTCGATGCAAACAGCAGCGCCATCGCAAAGTAAGATTCCCCGTCGGGCGCCGCGCCCTCGGAGTTGTGTGTCCCGTCTGTTTTGCACGACCATACGAAGTACTCGTAGCTCGGAGCTTTCGGGTCCGAGATATACATGTACGTCTTCGCCCAGTTCCAGATGGCGTCAAACTCGCTCTTCTTGTTGAGTTGCACCGTGATCATCATGCCGTACGACATGCCCTCGGTGCGCACATCGTGATTGGCCCAGTCCGTCACATACATCAGCGGGCCGTTGGCATTGGTGCCGGCCGCGAACGCGATTGCCTGCGTCTGCGGATCGCCGTGGAACAGCTGTTGGTAAGCCGCATCGATCTTGGCGCGGATTTCACGTTCCGAATGGCCGTCTTCGGCGAAGAGATTTCGGTACTTGCCGGATTGGTAGCCGCCGTCTCCATTTGTCGGAGCCGCGTTTGCGAGAACTTTCGGCGCCTGGATTCCCGGCAGCAGAGCGGCAGCCAGCAACAGGCTCTTGATCGATTCTCTTCTGAGCACATTCACCCCGACTCGTTCTCGAGTCTAAGCGATTTAAACCCCAACAACTAATGTCATGCCCGCGCCAAAACGGCCGTCGGGAACGGCACAACCATCGGATCGCCTCCGAAGCGGAGATGGAACCGTGCGTGTGGCTGAGCACCATTCCCCGATTATTCGTTGGGCTTGGCGGGGGAAGGGGCCGGAGCCTGTTCAGCACCGGGTTGGGTCGTCGTCTGCGGAGCTCTCAACCCTGCCTGCCGGGCCAGCTTCTCGGCTCTCTTGCGCTTGTAGTGCCGTGCAATATCTGGCCAGAACTCGATGACTTCCGCGCCAACGATCCCTTCGACGGTTACGGTTAGTCCGTCATCAATGGTGTCGCCGACCGTTCGCTCTGATGCGGGATAGTAGACACGAGCAATCGCGGCGCCAATCATGTTTCCCGCGACATTCGCGTAATTCGGCCCCCATGCTCCGTTGTCGCGCCTGCACCACACCGTACTGGCTGCTGCCCACAGAGCGCGGGTTGCGGCGCGGCCCGTTCCCTTCTGGAAGTAGCGCGGGTCTTCATGCAGGACACTCGGCAGTACAGCATTCCCGAAAAAGTTGCCGATGAAGTAATCGGAGTATGCGGCGCCATAGCGCTTCGCATAACCTTGAACGCCCTGCCCCCACTCTGAATTGCTGTCTTCAGCCTGACCGATGCCGGCAACGACGCCGGTCAGAAAGAAGGGCCATGGATCGGTTGCGCTTTTGAAGAATAGCCGGAACTTTTGTCCCGGCGAGAGCGGCACTGCATCCTTGTTCCGGGTAGTGTTAAAGGCCGCCATAACGCCTGCAATCCTCTGGCGTTCCTGCTCCTTAAGCTGCTCTTCGGCCTTCTCGTGCTGGCTTTGTTCTGCTGCTGCCTGGGTCGCGGAATCCTTTGAGCCTGAGTCCCCCTGGCCTGGTGGAGTTTGCGCGGGTGGAGTTCCCGGCCCCGGTTGTACAGGATGCTGTTCCGGCGGCTGCTGTGTCGCCTGTGAACCAGAACCAGACGGCGATACGCCAGATTGTGATTGAGGCGCCTCAGGCAAGTCGACGATCACGATGGAATGCGTGTCGCCGCTCTGCTGCGCATTCAATAAGAATGGAAAACACAACAGAATAGCGCTCACGGCGATCGAGCGCGTCCCCTTCGGAATGCGAATTCGAAAGCCCATATCGCATAGCATCCAAGTCGGCGAAACCGGGATCCCCAAATAAGATGCGACAGAGATCAGGAATGTGGTCCGATCGCTCACGGAGAACTCAACTTCCGAATGAATGCTCGTAACGGAGTGACCCGAATCTCAATGCCGAGCGCTTGGCGTAAGTTTCCGCAGCACAAACTCCTGCACGAGGCTGCTCACTTCCCGCTCCCCGGTGCTGATCAGAAACCCGTTGAAAACCAGCGATGCGCCACGATTCGACTCCGGATAGTAGGCATTCGAAATCGAAGCGGAGATCAGATCCCCACCCATGCTCGAAATATTCACCTGGTTCCGGCCATTATCGCCTTTGCAGATGAACGGATTGGCAAGCGCATGCATCATGCGCGATTTCACCGTCCCCGTGCCCTGATAGAAATAGCGCGGATCCTGATGCAGCAGCGACGGCAGAATTGCGCCGCCGAACATGATGTCGGTGACACCATCCGTATAGGCCGCGCCAAATCTTTGCCCGTAGCCCTTCCACCCCTGCTGATAATCCGGAGTGTCCGCAGCCTGATTCATGGCCGCTAGCACTCCGGCTCCAACGATACTGACCGGGTCAACCGAAACCTTGAAAGCCATTTGGAATTTCAGTTTGGTCGTAAGCGGTACAGCATTCTTCGAGTCATAGACAACGTAAAAGTTCGGAATGATACCAAGAACGCGCTGCTTCTCCGCAATGGCGACCTGCTCGGTCGCAATCTGTTCCGGTGAAGCGACCACGGTGATTGACGAGACCGCATTCTCGAGCCTCAGCTTGATTCCCGTAACGTCAACATACTGCCCGGCTGCAACGATCACCGGTTCTGAGTTCCACGAATCAAACCCGGGCGCAGTCACAGTTACTCGATATGAGCCAGCTGGCACACTCTTGAATTCAAAAAAGCTGCTGTCGTTTGCGGTCTGGCTTTGGCGGCCGGGATTGTTCGTTCCTTCGAGCAATACCGTCGCGCCCGGCACAATGTCTCCGTAGGCGTCCGTCACCGTGCCGCTGACATCACCAGGATTACTCGAAGTTTCCCCAGCGGTGCGCCCCGGCTGCTCGGGAGCATCCGGCAGCGCGGGCGTCTCCCCAATGCTTGCGATTGCGGGCGACGCCTTTGACAGTTCCTGCGTCCGCGACTGCAGGGGCGCAGCGAGCGCAAAAATCCCGCTGACAACTACGGTAGAAAAAACAACAGATTTACAGCGCATGTACCACCATCAGAGATTTGGAGCATATCTGCCGTGAACTCAGGAAGTTAAGTCACATGCAGAGGCTCGGGAGTCGATCCCTCGCCCGGCATTGCGGTGCCTCATCGCCTCCGGGAAAACCAACCATTGGGTTATTAGACGTTTTGTGCGCTCCTTCGGTGCAGAAAGTGACGCCAAGAAGTGAACTCAGGCGTATGGGCGCGAACTGCGTATCGATTCAGGTTTACCGAGTCACTATCAATTTTGGCAGTGTCGGAGTCCTGGAACACCTTGAATAATAAAGACAGGTTGGCGGCTGATGTCGAGCCTGAGGAATGCGGAGATCATCGAATCTGGTGGCCTGGTTCCCCGAACAGCATCAACAAACAGGGATGATCCATATGCGGCGAGTGAGCAGCTGACGAACCACTCAACGTCTCACTCTCGATCGATCCCTTTTAGAATGGGGCGTTCAGGATGACGCTTTCCAGGTGAGTTGTGAATGGATGTACTTTTTTCTCGCATTATTTCTTTCGTGTTTCTCATGTGCGCTGTCTTGTTCATTCCAATTCCGCGCTTGTCTGCGCAGGATGCGCGGCGCGGACCAACAGTAGTCGCGCCTCAAGATCTTCCGGATCCGCCCAAGGCTCAGCCTGTGTCTCCTCATGTCCAGCCTGTTGAGGCTCTCGACGAGGAGCCCGTTGGCGGGCAAAGCGGGACCGATTCGGGTGTCGAAGCGGGCCCGCAGGTACGCACGCAGCAGCCCGCTTCCGCACTCGCTCCGGTTCCTGGATGGATCAGCGGCACAGTCACTGATGCGAATGGTGATCCAATCACGGGCGCGACTGTCGTGCTTGAGAGCGCTGACCCGGCAGATCGGCGGACCGCCGTTGCCAGCGACAACGGCGCATTTGAATTCGATAATCTCAAGCCGGGAATCCGATACCATGTCGCGGTATCAGCCACGGACATGCAGAGTTGGGAGTCGCCGCCCATCGTCCTCGGCCCGGGCCAGTACTTTCTTCTGACCGACATCAAGATGAAGCTTCCCGGCTCGGAGGTTTCGGTGACCGTGTATGCAACTCAGGAACAGATCGCCACCGAGCAGGTCGTTGTCGCGGAGAAGCAGCGAATCCTCGGCATCTTCCCCAATTTCTACGTGACCTACGATCCCCACCCGGTGCCGCTTACAACCAAATTGAAGTATCGGCTGGCATTCAAAGCCACCACTGACCCGGTTACCTTTGTCGGAATTGCTTTCATAGCGGCTGTCTACCAGGCCGGAGACGTTCCCAATTACCAGCAAGGTTGGAAGGGCTATGCGCAGCGCGTCGGAGCGGGCTTCGCCGATACAACAACCGACGTGTTCTTTGGTGGCGCCATCCTGCCATCGCTGCTGCATCAGGACCCCCGCTACTTCTACCAGGGCACAGGAACCAAGAAGTCTCGCACCCTTCACGCCATCTCCTATCCATTCATCTGCAAGGGTGACAACGGAAAGACGCAACCGAACTACTCGAGCATGGGAGGCGATCTGATCTCGGGTGCAATTTCGAACCTCTACTATCCCGAGTCGAATCGAGGGGTAGGGCTCGTCTTTGAGGGCTTCTTCGTCACCACCGGCGTCCGCACGGTTAACTCCATCATCCAGGAATTCGTCCTGCGCAAGCTGACCCCCAGCGCACGGCAGAAAAATTAGTGCTGCAGCGCGCGTTGCAAGAAGGCACAGCAAACACACCAGCAGCGGTATGCAGAGACGTGAAAAGCGCGGGTGCATGGGCTTTTCCTTCGGCCGGATTCGTTAATTGCCGCTGGTGAGCTTTCGGATAATATCAGCTTCCCTTTGCCGGTACGGCTTCCCATCGGCATAGAACACATCGTGAAACCAGATCGTGGGCTTCTCGTTCACATACGGCCGCTGCCACGAGTCCCACGGCAGATACGTCTGGCTTTTGCCGGCCACCAGGCCCCAGTTGATGGCGCCAACCCGATGCTGTTT
>Ga0207098_10250_pt1 | contig 17524 bp, 17 predicted proteins | sample Alteio_BWMinHeat_84_FD_153548 | JGI IMG/M metagenome (GOLD analysis project Ga0207098, IMG submission 153548) | Enriched cells from forest soil in Barre Woods Harvard Forest LTER site, Petersham, Massachusetts, United States -... | ecosystem: Environmental > Terrestrial > Soil > Temperate forest >...
AAGCCCAGTCAGAATGTAGGACGCCAATGATGCCAGTTGCAATCGACGCCAATGCAGAGTTGGACGACTCCAGGATCATCGCCGACATCCGCAAGCTCTTCGCGAACTATGGACCCACGTTTGTGCAACTAGCAGACGGAGAGCGGATGGATATCAACTCCTTGCTCGACTTCTACGGCGCGCCCCTAAGGTTCATTGGCCCGACTTTCCACATGGTGATGAAGGACAACGAGGACATCACCGGTGAAGACGGAATCGGCGGTGAGATAGGCAGGTTGCGGCACGCTCATTTTGGGGGTTCGACACTCGATAAGTGCGACATCAGAGTGCTTAACCCAAAGGCCGCACTGGTTGATGCTCTGTGGCTGCGTCGGGATGAAGGAGGCAATCTGATGGAACGTTTCGGTGTGATTTACATCGTGGCACTGACTTCAGCGGGGTGGCGCATCACTTCGGCGATAACCATTGCTGCTTGATTCTCGACAGCCATCACGCACCCCAAAGTCGATCAAGGACCCGAAAGCCGAATAGCCTGGACGGGCAATAGAGGATGGAGGCGCAATGCCCGCAACGGACGCGCTCTTGTTGGACACGAGCGATATACAAGCTACTGTGCTACGTCCGCGTCCACGCCCTTACCGAGGACAATATGTGGTGCTGCGTATCGACGAAGCTCCTGAGGGACGAGAGATGTTACGCCGACTGATCCCCCATGTTGCGCCAGCGGAGGAATGGTGGGCACCAACGCTTCCAGGTTGGCTGGGTATCGCGTTCACTTATCAGGGACTCAAGGCACTCGGAGTGCCTCAGTCATCGCTCGACAGTTTCCCCGAAGAATTCAGAGAGGGGATGGCGGCACGGGCTACTATTTTGAACGATGTTGGAATCAACGCTCCCGCGAACTGGGAATATCCATTTGGCACTGCGGATATGCACGTCGCGTTGGCGATCTATTCGAACGATGACAAGAGTCTCGAGTTCGTTTTGGAGCGCGCAAGACAAACCCATCACGATCTGCCAGCAATTTCCGTGGTTTACCGTCTGAAATTCAGCGAACTTCCGGACGGACGCAATCCCTTTGGTTTCAAGGATGGTCTCCATAATCCGCACGTTGAAGGGGGAGGCTCTCCCGTGCAGCCGGGCTCCGAGTCTTCGATTAAGGCCGGGGAGTTCATCTTGGGGTATCCGGATGAACTTGGAGAGATCGCGACTGGGCCAGAGCCCAGAGAACTTCGTCTAAACGGAACTTTTGTCGCGCTCCGGAAATTCCATACGAAGGTGGCGGCTTTCCGGAAGTACCTGCGTGAGCAAGCCTCATCCTCTGCTGAAGAGGAGTTGATTGCAGCAAAGATGGTCGGCAGATGGCGTAGCGGGGCGCCGCTGGTGCTGGCTCCGGAGCACGACAATGCCAACTTGGGCGCAGATGCAAATCGCAATAACAATTTCAACTATGAAGACGACATTCATGGACTGAAATGCCCTTTCAGCGCACACATACGGCGTGTGAATCCGCGCGACGCATTGAAGAATGATCTCGTTGCAACGAATCTGCACCACTTCTTGCGTCGCGGCACCAACTACGGCCCTCCTCTGCCCGAAGGAGTCCTGGAAGACGACGGCGCAGAGCGGGGCGGTGTCTTTCTGTTGATCGGTGCACATCTCAAGCGGCAGTTCGAGTTTGTGCAGTCGCAATGGATAACGGATGGGAATTTCATTAGCCATGGGACGGAGCAGGATCCGATCCTCGGCAACGCTGACGGGTGCGGCGTATTCACCATTCCGAAGCATCCCTTGCGCCGACATCTTCATGCCCTTCCGCAATTTGTGACTGCCCGCGGCGGAGAGTACTGCTTCATGCCTGGCCTGCGGGCATTGAAATGGTTAGCAAGTCTAAACGACAAAGGAGAGAAAAATGCCGGCTACTGAGGCGAAGGTTAAGACCCGACCGGGAACAAAGGCCGGGCAAGCAAGTGAATTCACACTCATCAGCAAATTGAAACCTGGAGGTGCTGAACGCATTCGCGGGTTACTGGCTGATGGATTCACGGGTGAGCGCCAGACGAACACGGACCGCATCGCAACGGTCCATGATCTGCGGTTCGTCATCTTCGACAACGATACTCGGATCATCTTTGCCTCTACGTTCGATGGAGACTGGGAATCGTACATCAACGATTTCGCTACTATTCTGCCCGACGAAATCGACTTGCTCTTTCATGAATTCGAAGGCTATCCGGGAATTCACAGTCCCGAGATCAAGGATTGGATTGTCGCGCAGCAGGTCTCGGCGGTTGGGTTCTACAGTGCGTATCCCGATGCCTCCGTTCGGGAGGTGTGGAAGGCGCTCAAGGCGAAGAAGGCATTAGATGCGCTGCTGGACTCGGTGAACTAAAGTAGTCCCGGACGCGGGTTGCGGCTCTATGCCCTGCTCCGCTACGTAAAGCACGCCAGCGCTCAAGCGTGGATTTGCGATCTTCAGCACTTCCCAGACAGGAGTACTTCATGAATCACGGTCAATATCGGATAGCGACGAAGCTAGTCGAACAAATTCATCAGGTCTTTCAGGGATTTCATGCTGGATACCGCGATGTCCATGCAAATGGCCGCTATTATGCGGGCACATTCGCGGCCACGCCCGAGGCCAGAAAACTAAGCAGGGCGGTACACCTACAGGGTGACCAGGTGCCGGTTACCGTACGCCATTCGAACAGCCGGTCAGGAGATCCATGGGGGCCTGCCACCACGGCCTCCATGGCAGTCAAGTTCTTCCTACCTGATGGCACAACGACCGACCTAGTCTCATTGCCCATCCCTCTCTTTTTTGCCCGTACCCCCGAAGAGACCCTTGAGTTTCTGGAGGCAGTACGGCCCGATCCCAACACTGGCCAGCCTGATCCCAATACGATTGGGCCATTCCTGGCAGCACGTCCATGGGTCGCGCACGCGGTTGGACTCGCGAAGGCTCTACCGGCTTCGGTCAGCCTTGCCCAGACTGCGTTCCATATGCTTCACGCCTTCCGCTTTGTGAACGCGGCGGATGAGGCGCAGTACGCTCGCTACCACTGGGAGCCCGAGGCGGGGGTCGCCGGCCAGGCGTTGGAAGACCTCCAGAAGCAGCCACCGTCTTATCTGTTCGAAGAACTTGAGGCGCGTCTTCGCAAAGGCCCCGTGGTCTTCAACCTGGTTCTGCAACTTGCTGGAGACGGCGACCCGCTAGATGACCCCAACGCGCCGTGGCCAGCCGATCGCCCGCGCGTGCGCATTGGGCGGCTCGAAGTCACCCGAACGATCACGGTTGAGGAGATCGGAGATCCGATCATGATGCACGATCCGACACGGCTTACCGACGGTATTGAACCATCGGACGATCCGGTGCTCGCTGTGCGTCGTGGCGTCTACGAAGTCTCTGTCGCCTATCGCACCGGCGGGTGGAAGGGGCGCCAGGCGGCAATCGACCGCGGCAAATGCCCGTTTCGGTGACAGGCCCTAAACTCCGAATCTAAGTTGCGATCTCGATCTTAGAGCCATTCATGCAATAAAAGTTCGGCCCGTCCAAAGGAGGCATCACACGATGGCAGACGAATTAATCCAAAACGAGCGCACAGCGCTGGCGCAAATGGTAACGCGGCAACCGGATGGTCCCGGGCTGCGGATCGGAAGGAAGGGAGAGATCTCTGGTATAGGCAAACTGACCCCGGACGGCGCTCGAACACTCCGTGAACGCCTGCCCCAGATTCAGGCTGAGGCAGGCTACTGGGAAAAGCGGGTCGGCACAGTCCATGAGTTCCGCGTCATGTTGTTCGACAACGACACGCGCATTCTTTTCACGATAGTCTTCGACGGCGATTTTAAGCCCTACATCAAAGACATTCTCTCGGAAGCGGGCCCTTGGCTTGACCGGATATTTGTCGGTGTCTGGGACGACTTCAAGGGCTCAAATGACCCTCAGTCCGTAGAAAGGCTCCTTGGTTGCGCTGTCCAGGCGGAACTCTTTTTTGTAGCAAATCCGAATGTCACAGTTCGGGACGTCGCGAAGATGCAGCGGCTGAGCAGCGCCGTAACCGAGATGCTGGACGCAGCGAGTTGATCGAACGCAAATAATGCCCCATGTACCTGGTTTAGGAGATGACACTCGCCCGATGAAACAACGGCTCATCGTCGGGATGAGTGACGCGACCGGGATTATCTACGGCATCCGTTTGCTTGAGGCGATGCGGGAGGCGAGTACACACAACGCAATCTGAGCGCGCTGGCAACTGAGGGGCGCATCGTTAATGTGGCCTGGCAATACGGAAATGTCGTCGAGATTGATCTGGCGGTTCTCAGCCGCAAACGCGCAATCCTGACTGGGTCTATGCTGCGCCCCTGATCGAAGAAAGAAAATGCGACGATTGTTAGAGCGCTCCGCGAAAAGATCTGGCCGCTCTATGACGCCGGAAAGATTCGTCCGGTCATTCAGGGAACCTATCGATTTGAGTATGCAGCTGCAGCTCATCGAGAGATGGAGCATGGTGGGCATGTTGGGAAGATTGTATTGGTGATGCGCTCGTCTGAGCCACCTGGAATGCAAACGCAGAGTCCGCCGAAGTGAAGAGCGAAACGAATGATGTCGTGCCGGGAAATTGCCGAAACCTTGAAGAATTGCATCGATGAGGTAGAGATCATGTCGCTCAGCAAACGCCAGCTCCGTATCTATCAATCCATTCTCGAGGGAATTGACGTCGAGCCTGGCGCAGAGAGAGCCGTGGAAGTTACTCAGACGCCATCTAGTATACCCAGCGTCCTCGAACTCGGTGACTTAGCGACGGCAGTGTTCTCCGCGATGGCCGTGCTGGTGAATCAGTTCGGAAGGTTGCGAGGACTACCCCAGCAACGGATTGCGATTGATCGACGTCAGGCCGGCATGATGTTCAACAGCATCGCCTACTTTTTTCGTGGAGGGTGGCAAGTAGACATCAGCGCGGTACACAGCCCGGTCAATAACTTCTTTCGCACCCGCGATGATCATTGGATCTTTTTCCAAGGAGCCTATCCTCACCTCAGAGACGGCTTGCTGCGCTTTCTGGGCTGTGCGAACGATTCTGCCGCGATCGCCGAAGCCGCTACCAAGTGGGATGCGCCTGCCCTCGAAGATGAGATCAGTGCCTTGAATCTGTGCGCCGCAGTCTTGCGGACCCGCGACGAGTGGATAGCCCACCCTCAGGGGCAGGCGTTGGCTGAAGCGACGCCGATTCAGCTCGAATTCAACGAGACGCGGTCCAGTCGCAACCTGTCCAGGAATGTCGTGCGCCCGCTCCAAGGCGTCAAGGTGCTCGACCTTACTCATGTCGTCGCTGGCCCGACGATTGGCCGCCTCCTCGCTGAGCAGGGCGCCGAGGTCATCCACGTTCAGTATCCATACCGCGACTCGATCCTCGGATTCGATCTCGAAACCTCCTTTGGCAAGAGTGTGTCTATCTGGATCTAAATGACGAGCGCGATCGAAAACGGATTTTCGAACTGTCCGAACACGCTGACGTCTTCGTCGATGGCTTTCGCTATGGCGCTTTGGAAAAACATGGATTGACTGCCGAAGCGCTTTGGAATGTGAATCCAGGCCTCGTGGTGGTAGAGGCGAACTGTTACGGATTCACCGGACCGTGGGCTCGGCGCCGCGGTTGGGAGCAACTCGCGCAGAGTGTCACCGGCCTCGCGCACGCGCACAGCAACGGCAGGCCGAAGCCATCCTTGGTACCCTCCTATTTCAGCGACTACGGCACTGGCTGTCTCGGCGCAATCGGTGCGTTGGCCGCACTCGAGAAGCGCTTGATCAACGGTTGGGGCTGCCGGGTACGCGTCGCACTCGCGCGCACGGCAATGCTTGGGTTGCAATATTGCGAGAGCAGCGAGACTGCCGAGCCAATCGGTGCTGAAGATATGGAGCGCTACCTGGTCGATCAGGAATCGTCCCACGGTCTGCTGACGCGGGTAGCGCCAGTGGCCCGACTGGATCGAACCCCGCCCTATGCACGCACTCCCGCCAGTTTTCCCGGCACGGCATCATTGAATGTCGCCTGGGACGATGCCGCTGAAACGGTACAACACGTCACCCATACGCCGACTCGCATTTTTCGCGAAGGACTGGCTCATTGGCGAGGACATCAGGAACTCTGAATGGAAATCCCACCGCAGACATACGCAACACTTGGAGCATGCAGATATTCAGCCTGACTGAACTCAAGCGATTCAAGTGGCCAGCTACGAATCGCCAGTCGTGCTCGGATAAAACGCAGCGGGCTCTAGATATGGTACTTGCCTCGGCTAAACATGATCTGTCGGTCGACCGGCAACGTGAAAGAGAAGACACTGCCTTGGCCGAGATTGCTTGTAACACTCAGCGAGCCGCCGTGCGCCTCGACAATAGCCTTCGCAATTGGCAATCCCATTCCCGTTCCTTGAAACACGTGGCGCTGGTCCTTTCCGCGATAGAATTTGTCAAAAATCAAGTCTTGTTCGTAAGCGTCAATCCCAACGCCCCGATCAACCACGCTGGTCATCACGAAATCTCCTCTCATCTCGACCTTGACGGTGATCGGTTCCTCGGGTGGCGAATACTTGCTTGCATTTTCTAGCAACTGCGCCAGAGCTTTCTTGACCAGGCTGAAGTCCGCACGCGCGGCCGGCAACCCCGGCGGAACCTGAACCTGAACCAACCGAGCGCCGAGCAGGGTCTTGCAGTCTCCTCTTGCGGCATCGACAATCTCCTCAATGGCGTGCGGCTCCAGGTTGAGTCTTTCCCCAGAACCTAACCGCGCTCTTTCCACTGCTTCGCCAACCAGCAGATTCAGCCGGTCCACCTCTTCTTCAATGATCATGAGTAACTCTATGCGCTCGGCGGGCTCCAGCCGGGCAATTGTAAGTAACGCTGAAACGGAAGATTTGATTGCAGTCACCGGCGAACGTAGTTCGTGTATCACTGAGTCGAAAAATGCATTCCGGAGTTGTTCGCCTAGACCGGTGTCTTCTACCTGTACTGGCTGATCTTTGCTCCGAACTAATTGCGATGCTGATCTGGACATGGATTCCCCCAGGGAATGTTTCCTAAATGGGTTCAGCCTCAAGCTGACTTGTTTTGGACGGCGCTTTTTGTTTGTTGACCCTCTTGTATGAGCAAGAAGCGATGTGACGCGAGCGGGAGGCAAGACGGATCAATCGCCGGAATCCGTCATTTCGCTCTGACGATAGACTGCCATCGAGGAAGGTTGCGCGGAGTGTATCCCGTGCGCGGGAGAGTCTCGACTTTGCCGCCGCCACTGTAATACCGAGAGTTTGAGCAATCTCGCGGATTGAACAATCCCCTGTTTGATACAGCTCAACGGCAGCACGGTAGCTCCACGGTAACCGGTGGATGGCATCCTGCACGAGCGCGGCCGTCTCGCGTCCTACATATAGTCTCTCGGGGCTCGGCGAGAGGTCTGGAACTTCCCATGTCTCCCAGCTTCCAGAGGTCGCGTCTAAATTGACGACAGATACTTCTAGACGCACGCGTCTCTTCCTGAGCATCATGAACGCTGAATTGACCGCAATCCTTGTTAACCATGTTGAGACATTGCATCTGCCTTGAAAGCTGTTGAAGTGCATGAAGGCTCGGAGGAGCGATTCCTGCACCACATCCTCTGCGTCTTCCCAATTCCCGACGATTCGATGTATCTTCCGTTGGATCATCGTCGAATGGCGTCTCGCTAACTCAGTGAACGCGAGCCCATCTCCGGACTTTGCAGCCTGAACTAGGAGATCGTCACACAATTCGTATAAAGTATTTTTGCTCCCCGCGTGGCTGTTTACTATCGCTCCAGATACCATCAGAGTCGTCCTTTCTGTTCAACACCTTCTTCACCGAAACTGTTCATGTCTGTGGACTCGCCATATCTCGTCATTCATGGACGTATGAATTTAGCCCGGAGATTATGATTCGGGAGACTTCATTCCCTCGCATGGTGCCCTGGTAAGGGGAATCAACGCTCCTTCTGCGGAAGTCTCACGGTTTAGGCCGCCCAACAAGAGCATGTCCGCACTTTGCCTGTGTCGGATACGGGTCTTCAGGCGTTCCAATATCCGATCCAGATCGACCACGCTCTCTCTTAAAATGCGAGCGACGCTTGTCCTTGACTGGAGAAGAATCTCCCGCAGGATGAAGACCGCATGCTCCGCGGATAGCAGCATAGAGACGTTGGCCGTGACGGGAAACCCGCGATCCCGCCATGCACGAAGCCCTCCAGCAAGAGGCCGAACTTTTTCGAATCCCCTGCGTCGCAATGCCAAGGCGACTCGGGCGCTTGTGGATTCTTTAGAACACGAACCGTATAGAACGACTTCTCGATCTGTGGCCAGATCGACGTCCCGGTACTTCTTTATGTACCATTCAAGCTGGCGTGGATCGATTCGGATTGCCCCTGGAATGGCCATCACATCCTGGCAGCGGCTTACGTCGCCTTGCAGATCCAAGAGAAGCACTTGGTCTCCAGTCGTCAGCTTGTCTCTCAACTCCTCCGGGGATATCTGTGCAAGCCTGAACTCGCGAAGGAAGCGATACCAGCGGATCAGTCGACGGACGGTGAAGAGTCCAAATCCAGCAATGGCGATTATTGCTGCAATCTCCCCAGCCTTCGTAGAGTCGGCCGCAATGCGATCCAATTGATCATGGAAAACGTAGCCAAGAGCCACGTAGGAGAACGACCAGGCGAGTGCTCCCAGTCCGTCACAAACCACAAATTGATTGCGACTTATCCCACATATGCCCGATAGAGGAGCGGCGATCGAATCGAGTCCAAATATGAATTTCGAAATGAGGAGTGATTTCGCTCCGTGGCGGCCGAAGTTTTTCACCATCCTTTCAATGCATAAATGTGGATCTTGCGAAACTCTGCAAAAGAAATGCAGGGTTCTGGTTCCCCACTTACGCCCAGCTTCAAACCAGGCGAGGTCGGCCAGGATAAACGCAGTGACTGAGTATGCAATGATTGCCACAAAATTGAGCCTCCCCAAACCGGCAAGAGCTCCGGCGGCAAGCAATAACAGGTTTGTCGGCAGGGGAAGGCAGGCTTGCCGGCCAACAACGGAGACAAATAGCACCCAATAACCGTGCCTCTCGAGAAGCTCGACTAAGTGGTTCAAACTGTCCTCCCGCTGGACTGTGGATTGACTGATCGCACCCTTGCATATATTCAGAGGGCCTGCGAAGTCTAAGTACACATTTATTGGATACCCAGCACACTACAAAGGCCATTTTGTGCGCCTTCGTAGACGGTGCTCCAGAGCCGGGACAAGTACTGTGAGTGTCGATGGAGACCGACGACAAGAAGATCGGCCTTCAGGTGGGCAATGAGCTGAATGATTGAGTCTGCCTCTTCAGGTTCCACCAGATGAGTCACCAATTCAACTCCTCGCCGCATTGCTCTATCTCGTGCTTCGGCCTGCAATTGTGCATACCGCTCCCGCCGGTCTTGGATTAGAGTCAGACCAAGTGGCGAATCGGAAGGAGCGGCATGGGCGATACTTGCAGATGATGCATCGAATACCGTGACCGCCTGCAATTCCGCTCCGACCGCCTTGGCTAGATAGATGGCGGCGGAAAGTGCACGGCTAGCTTCCGCAGATTCGTCGTATGCGACGAGGATTCTCTTAAACATGCGTGCCCTGTCACTCGTTGCTTGAGAAAGTGCTTCCGAATCGTCTGGAGTAGTGCCTTCGTCTTTATCTCGACTCCCAATTGTCGACGTAGTCCCTGGAAGGTCGAGTCGGCCGCTCTCGAGAATGCGGCTTATCACCTGCTTCAACGGCGTTAGGCGGCGCAGCGTTTCCAGTTAGTCTCAGGAATAAAACCTCGAGCACGGCTACCAATAACTGCCATTCCAATGCCATTGCTCCTCCCGTCTGCGTTGCTTCGCTGTTGCTGTACGCAATGCGAAGACCAATCGCAAGTTGTTGAGAAGACGTGAAGAGTACGGCACGGAGGATGCCAGCCTGTTCACAAGTGCTGAGTGGCTGGCTCGCGTGGACACACCGTGCTCAGTCGGAATGAATCCAACGCCTCTCACTGACCGCAAAGATGAGCGCTGTCGTTCCCGAGCGGATCGGCCGGTCAAATAACGCTCACAGGAACAGGGCTGCCCAGAACATTTTCGCGGCCCAGGGTTCCGGAGCGCCCTGCTCCGGGGATGGAAGGTTGCTTGATTGCCCATCGAGTGCACGTAAAGCAGTGCCAATCAGCGAGCAGGCTGCCAGCCGATTACCACCTGGGCCAAGGAATCCCACCATGCGATCCAGGTTTTCATTTTGTAATCAGAGGGTTGTCCGAAGTGGTGCTCATTCAAATTTTGGACCCACGAATGCACAGCTACCTACGTACGTAGAAAGCGAATTGCAAGGTTTCCCAAGGAAGATCGCCGTCTCATTTATAAAATGGCTGCGGCGCGAGACTTCTGTGGAGGTCTGAATCAAGCGAAGGAGAAACTCCCTGTACCCACCGCCCTCGCCGCGGTCCTAGGTGTTGGCGCGTCGGCAATTTGCGCAAGATGTCGCGACCGATGTGGACAAAGCGGCAAAGACAACCACTCACGAAACAGCGGCAGTGGCTGAAGGTTCTCTGCAGGGCGGCGAGAAGGTGGCGAAGAGGACCGTTTGTACCACGGCGCACGCAGTCAAGATGACGGGACAAGGCGTTAAGAGAGGAGTGAAGGATGTGGGCCACTAGGCAATAAAGGCCTCACCACAACGCCACAGTCGCCCAACCAATTTAGGTGCCTGCGACCTCGCCGCGTGAGCGCATCCCGGCAGATTCTAACTAGCCTGCGGCCTTGCACGACAGCTCGGTAATACCTACCGATTGCGTTCGAACAAGAGTGCTAAACCACCCAAGTATTGGCAGGATGCCTCTTTGACAAGACAGTAATCGCGGTGATGTGAGCGATGTCTCATGCATGCTGCAGGCAACGATACTCAAGTCGGACGGTACCTTCTAGTCCTCTTGAATAGAAAACACATCCATCATCTGGAGCGCTCACCCATTGGTTCAGCAGTTGCTCATGCAACTAGATGCAGGCATTCTCATGAGAGAACACGTTTCGATGCAGGGCAAGATAACGATCAACAACGCCAACGAAATGCGGCAGAAGGAACATGCACGCAGTTGTGGCCGGGATGAGCCATGCCGTATCGGGCAGTATCGACCGACTCCTATCGGAGATGGAGCAGAGAGTCCCTGTTGGGGATACTTCTTCCCGCCAGACTCAACGACCGAAGGAGTTAGTCGACTTGCGGTGTTTTATCGCAGGCGGTCTTTTGAGGCGAACAATTGGTGCGAGTTTCGATAAGGCGCAGTATGGCATTCTCTTTGCATCTTCTGCGAACTTGAGACGGCCTGGGGCAATTCGCACCAACCTTTAACAGAGGGGCCCTATTGGTCAGGAGCTGAAATAGTTGTCCAAGTCATAGAACTGCGACTGATGGGTTTGAGACATGTGAATGAGTGCCCGTTAATCAAGAGGCAAATGGAAATGGGATCTTGCCCTTAAATTCATTGTAAGACGGAGGTGACAATGGGATCAGATACTGCGAATACCGCAGCGCCGGCGCCAGCCCAGCCGCAAATGCCAGTGGTTCCTCGTCGACCGTGGCCCGGCTGGATAGTGCCCACCGCGATCTTTGGGCTTGCTGGAGCTCTTTTGTACGTCCTCGCTGGCAACTGGAGCGCGTGGACGGGTAAATCCGCTCGGCAGACGACGGACGATGCCTATTTGCATTCCGATCTTACCCCGCTCAGCACGAAAGTGTCCGGGGTAGTAGCGAAAGTAAATGTGGCAGACTATCAGCACGTGAAAGCCGGCGATCTGCTCGTCCAGCTTAAGGATGACGATTTTCAGGCGCAAGTCGCGCAGGCCGAGGCAGGCGTCGCCGCTGCCAATGCGGCGATCGAAAACAATCAGCGCGAGAAACAATTGCAGCGGGCGAAAGTCGACCGGGCACTGGCTGGCGCAGAGGAAGCAAAGGCGGAAGTACTTTCGGCAGAAGCACGTGTTGACAGCGCCAATGCGGACTTAGACCGCACTATGCCCAACCGGAGTCGGGAGGAAGCTCTTTTTGCGACCCATTCCACGACCAAGCAGAAGCTCGAACAGGCAGTATCAGATGAGGAGCGATCTCGCGCGGAATGGTCGAGCACCCAGGCTGGCCTGCAACAGGCGCAGGCACAGCTCGCCGGCAGTGAGGCGGCCATTGAAGCTGAACGCAAGGGTTTGCTTGTGCTGGGTTCGCAAGCAGTTCAACTGCAGGCGGAACTTGCGGCCAGAAGAGCAGCGCTGCAGGCGGCGCGCAGCAATCTGGCATACACCACCATTTCGGCACCTACAGATGGCGTGGTGGGAGAGAGGAAGGTGCGCCCAGGCCAGATGGTCAACCCCGGGACTCAGGTTATTTCACTGGTAGAAGATGACGTCTGGGTCGAGGCGAACTACCGGGAGACTCAACTCACTCATGTTGCGGTAGGAGACCAGGCGGAAATCAAGATCGATGCTTTCCCAGGAATCGTGCTTCACGGCAAGGTCAGCAGCCTCGCTCCTGCCAGCGGTTCGCAGTTCGCACTTCTTCCTCCAGACAATGCAACCGGCAACTTTACCAAAGTGACTCAGCGAATCCCGGTCAAGATCACGCTAGAACCAGACTCTCGTTTGAACGGAAAGTTGCGCCCAGGCATGTCCGTGCTTGCCACGATTGCGACTGCATCTGTCCATTAACCTTCAAGATCAGGATGACCGATGAGTACCATCTTGCAGAATCCGCCAATAAGCGACTCCTTGAAGGTTCGAATCCTTACCTCGCTCTCCGGGGCTTTGCCCGGAGATCTTTCGCTACACCCTCTCATGGCGATGATGGGAGTAGCACTTGGGGCCATGATCTCTACGATGAACAGCCGGCTTCTCGCTGTAGGATTGCCAGATATTCGCGGCGCAATGGGGCTGGGCTTTGACCAGGCGTCGTGGATTTCGACCTCCCTGGGCATGGCAACGATGTTTATCGGACCATTCTCGGTCTACTTGGGCGGTATCTTCGGATGGCGAAAGGTTCTTCTGATTTGCGCCGGTATCTTAGTGCCGGTTTCCATCCTTCTGCCTTTTGCGCCGAACTTACATGTCTTGCTCATTCTTGAAGTGATCGCAGGAATCACTTCTGGAAGTTTTTATCCCCTGGCCTTGAGCTTCATTTTGCGCAATCTGCCTGTCCGGTACGCCATATTCGCGCTCGGCTTGTATGCAGCTGGCATCGATTTTTCGACGAACGGCGCAATCTCCCTGCATGCCTTATATGTGCAACACCTGTCATGGCGCTGGGACTTCTGGACAACCGCTCTGGTGACTCCGTTGATGATGGGCCTCATCTATGTGGGCATCCCGCCATCACCATCTCACGCCGAGAAGGATTTCCTCTCACAATGGATGGGATTCCTATATGCAAGTTCGGGTCTAGCCCTCCTTTACGGCGCCTTGGATCAGGGCGAGCGTATGGATTGGTTGAACTCAGGAACTTTTGTGGCGATGCTGTGCGCGGCACTGTTGCTCCTGTTGACCACAGTTTTCCGACGGCTGCGCATGCCTAATCCGTTCGTGGACATTCCTTTTCTTCAACAATGGAACACAATCCTGATGGGGGCCGTGCTTGCATGCTTTCGATTTGTTTTGCTGAGCACTGTGATCCTTATTCCACAGTATCTGGGAGTTGTTCGATCGCATCGCCCGGAACAGATCGGCAGCACCCTCCTTTGGGTCGCCCTCCCGCAATTGCCTCTCGCCCTTCTGGCGGCTTTGTGGCTTCGGCGAACGGATACGAGATTACCGCTAGCGGTCGGGTTTTCTCTCGTCGCGATAGCCTGCATCATGAACTCGCACTTGAGTTCGGCTTGGGACAGTATTGACTTTGTCCCGTCGCAAATCGTGATGGCGTTTGGGCAGTCGATCGCCTTCACAAGCCTACTTGCGAATATTATTATGCAGGCGTTCAGCACCAATGCACTCGGGAAGCCACAATGGGTGCTCACTTTCTCCGCCTATTTCCATACCTGGAGAATTTTCGGCGGAGAATGCGGCGCTTCCTTGATGACCCACTTTCTAAGTTCCCGTGAGAAATTGCATTCATACATGATCGGTCTGCATGTCTCCGCGGGCGACTGGACAGTCCAGCAAAGGCTTTCAATGCTCTCTGCCGGTCTATCTCCCAATTCAAATGGGGCCGATGGCGCCAGTGCAGGTGCGGTTGGGTTGTTGGCGCTGCAGGTGCGCCAGCAGGCCTATACCCAGGCCGTGATTGACGGCTTCATCCTGTGCGCCTGGTGTGTGTTCGTTTGCCTGCTCGTGGTCTTGTTGCTGAAGCGGCCGCCTATTCAATATGGCGATTTAGAGGCTGTTCCGGGAAAATCGGCAGCCTAACTCAAGACCGAACACAGGAGAACTAGTATGAGGAAGAAAAGCAACGTCTTGAATCCCGTGACAATGAGTCTGGCCTCTGTGGTTATTTTCATCCACATTGCGAACGGGCAGGAGCGGAAGCTGAATATAGAGGAAGCGGTCAATCTCGCCTTGCATCAGAATCATGCAGTGAAGATCGCACATTATCGCTTGGAGGCAGATCGCCAGAAGTTGAGAGGTGCCCGTTCTACCTACTACCCAAGAGTCACAAATGAGTCGACTTTTCTCCACATCAGCGATCTGCAACGAGTAGAAGTACCGGCCGGCTCCCTGGGCTCAATTCCCGGAGGCGTGAATCTGCCCACGTCAAACGTGTTTCTCCCACAGGGGAAGGAGACTCTGGAGACCAGTGGGACTGAGATCGCTCAGCCATTGACACAACTGATCAAGATCCATGACGCAAACAAGATTGCGGCAGCCGATGTGGGAATCTCCGCAGCCTCGTTGCAAGCGACTTCAACCGAGGTCGTATTCAGCGTGCATGAGCTCTATTACCGCATTCTGACCACGCAGTTGCAGCGAAAAGCGGCCGAAGCGCAAATCAGTGCAAGCGACGAAGTTCTTGCTGAAAACGCAGAGCAGCTCAAAAATGGCAGCTTGCTTCAAGCGGCTTTGCTTGAGAGCCGAGCAAAGGCGCTTGCAGCTAAACAGGCGCTGTTGACGGCCGACATGCAGATATCGGACCTCACCACTCAACTGAACGATGTGCTCGGCCTCCCGCTAGATACCAAGTTGGTTCTGGATCCAGTGATCGATGTCGGAGCCGAAGTTCCGACTCGCGAGATGGCGTTACAGACTGCTTTTAAAAATAGCCCGGAGGTACAGCAAGCCATCACGGAGCTTTCCAAAGCAAGGGCTGCACAGGGAGCGGCAAAGGCGGAATATATACCGGACATTACGGGCTTCGCTCGGTATAGCTATCAGAACGGGGTTTCATTCGTCGATCATAATTTTGGGACCTTCGGGATCAAATTCAACTTCGAGCTGTTCGACGGTGGAAAAAGGGAGTCTCTGGTCCGCGAACGCAATGAAGAGACCTCAGAAGCCCAGGAGAACATCGAACGTGTAAAGGAAGAGGTGGTAGTTCAGATCGCAAAGGTGTACGACAGGCTGGCAACAACCCGGTCCATGGTCGACGTTGCCAAGGGATCCCTCGCTGCGTTTGAAGAGAACTCCCGCCTTGTTGGAGACCAGTTCAGGCAAGGCAAACTACTGCCGTCGAGCGTGGATGCATCGCGGGCGCAAACCTTGGACGCTGAGGCAGGAGTACTCACGGCTCAGCTAGAATACCTTCTTGCACAGGATGAACTGACCCGGATTTTGGGCCGAACTGCCCCCTAGCTTGAAGCAGCGATTGAAACCGTCGTCCCGGTTATTAAAATGCGAGTATGCCTCGCATTTCTTGAAAGCGACCTGACGCAAGCAACCTATTTATACAGAGGCTAGATCAAGTCCTTTCGAGTGTCTCGGTAGCTTCCGGCCGCCTGCCGCATATTGACCCCAAGGATCTCAGCGCACCTGAGAAACTCCTGCGCCCTAACCCCAAGAGCCCAGATGACCATTACCCGCCAGGGCGGACGATGCCCAGCTTTTTCATTCGGAATTGTAGAGTCGATCGGTTCATTCCGAGACGGGCCGCAGCTCCGCGCGGTCCAGACTGAACCCATTTTGTTTCCTTCAACGTTGCCAGAATATGGTCACGTTCTGCCTCTTCGAGCGTCCGCCGCTTGGCACCTTCCTGTTTCGCAGTGCTGGACGCCCGAAGATTGACGAGAGGAACCTTAAGCGCCGGGCCAGAGGAAAGGATCACAGAGTGTTCAATCAAATTTTGCAGTTCGCGGATGTTTCCAGGCCAAGAGTGACGCACCAAAGCCTCCATGGCTTCAGAAGGAATCGTGTCAATATTTCTTCCCATGCGTCGCGCAAAGTGCTGTACAAAATGCCTGACCAGAAGTGGAATGTCTTCCGGCCGGTCGCGGAGTGGTGGCACTTGAATGGGAAACACATTCAGTCGATAGAATAAATCGGCTCGGAAAGTCTGGGCTTCAACGCAAGCCACAAGATCTCGATTGGTCGCGGCGATCAGGCGACAATCAGCTTTGAGAGTGCGCGCACTCCCCAGCCGTTCAAATTCTCTCTCCTGCAAAACGCGGAGCAATTTCGGTTGAAGTTCCAGGGCTATTTCGCCAATCTCATCCAGGAATGCCGTTCCACGGTTCGCGAGCTCGAATCGTCCTACCCGTTGTACGATGGCGCCGGTGAATGCACCTCTCTCGTGGCCGAACAGCTCGCTCTCCAGCAGCCCCGTCGGTATAGCTGCGCAGTTCATCTTAACGAATGCGTTGGCGTGGCGAGAGCTGCGGTCATGAATGGCGCGCGCGATAAGTTCCTTACCTGTACCAGTCTCGCCGCATATTAGAACAGTGGAGTCGGTCGGGGCCACGGTTTCAATTTTGCGCAGCACCGCACGAATCGCATCGCTGCGACCGATGATTTGCTCAAAACCCTGTTCGCTACGAATCTCGTCTTCGAGGTAAAGCTTCTCCCTGGCTAGTTGGTTCTTGAGCTCCGTTATCTGGCGGTAGGCGAAAGCATTCGAGATCGCGATCGAGATCTGACCAGCGACCTGGAACATAAAGTCCATATCCGCTTGTGTGAATGCTGGACACTTGAATCGAACCAGTTCCAACACCCCTAGACTTCGGTTGTGGAAAACTATCGGCAGAGCGCAAATGGACCGGACTTCTTCGCCGCAGCCTGCCGCGCGGAAAATGCAATCATTTCCCTGACAGCCTGAATCGCATCCGGCCTGCTCAATGAGCATGGGCTTTGCGGTTCGAAACACCTCGCCAGGGCAGGGACTGCCGCAGCCACGGGTCGGGACGAGTGGGTCTTCGTTGAGAGGCCCGTCTCCGCCGGGCGAATCGAAGGCAAGGATTTGCAATTCTTTCTCATCCGGGTCTGCCAGATGTACCGCAACCGCATCGCAATGCATGACGCGCCTAACACTGGTCGAGACCGCCCTTAAA
>Ga0207098_10224_pt2 | contig 17508 bp, 17 predicted proteins | sample Alteio_BWMinHeat_84_FD_153548 | JGI IMG/M metagenome (GOLD analysis project Ga0207098, IMG submission 153548) | Enriched cells from forest soil in Barre Woods Harvard Forest LTER site, Petersham, Massachusetts, United States -... | ecosystem: Environmental > Terrestrial > Soil > Temperate forest >...
TCGTTATAAGGGCGGGGTCGATACATATCTCCAGGTCATCACCGCGCAGACGATCGAGCTCGCCAACGAGCGAAACAACATCGATATCCTGAGGCGACGGCTCAAAGCGAGCGTGCTACTCATCAAGGCGCTGGGCGGAGGCTGGAACGTGTCCAATCTTCCCGCGTTTGGTGCGTCCTCTGCCAGGGACTATTGAAAAGCTAAAAGTCACTCATCAAATTAAACTTCAGAAGGGGAATCCTGATTGAGTTCATCTCGGGCCTACCATTCAAACCCACAGCATACCTGCACTGGCTGCGGGCCTTGCGCAAAATCAAGCTTCAGCCGCTCCCATAGAAAGCTACACCGAAAAAGAGGGCTTTTTTGGTTGGATTGGGATACTCTGAATTAGAGTGGGTGTAAGTCCCGCATCGCTCCGACAATTGGGGAGTGAAGTGACGAAGTTTGGCCTACGCATGTTGGTCCTTTTTCTGTTTGTAGGCTTGGGCAGCAGTCTGCTTGCATTTCAGCACCGCGGTGGCGGGATAGAGATGGACGGTGAGTATTTTCCGCCTGACGGTACGGAACACGTGGAATGGCTTTTTTCACGCCTGCATTTCAACCTGAATACTGAATTTGGCGGCTTTCGAGGTTTTCAGCGATGGGCTGCGGACTACCCGAAATCGGATCGCCAGTTCATCATGGGTGTGCAGCGCCTGACACGCCTGAACACGCGGTCTACAGGGCAAGTGGTTGAACCGGTTGGCGATGAAATCTTCAACTCGCCCTGGCTCTATGCGGAAGACCCCGGTGCTTGGACAGTCACTCCGGCGCAAGGCGCATTGCTGCGGGAGTATCTGTTGAAGGGCGGTTTTCTCTTTCTCGATGATTCCCACGGCGATCTCGAGTGGGGAGCTCTGGTGACAGGGCTTCGCGTCATTCTTCCCGACCGTCCAATCGAAGACCTGAGCGATGACGACGAACTCTTTCACGTTTTCTATGATTTGAACGATCGAGCCCAGATTCCCGGAACGCGATACATCTGGGGCGGTCGAAGGTACACGCCGGATAGTGCCATCCCGCGGTGGCGCGGCGTCCGTGACAGCAAGGGCCGCATCATCGTAGCGATTTGCCACAATTCAGACGTAGGGGACGCCTGGGAATGGGCTGACAGTCCGAATTATCCCGAAAATCTTGCTTCAATCGCCTATCGCATCGGGATCAACTACATCATTTATTCCATGACGCACTGATGCGGACTCGATGAGGCCTCGCATCGCCATCCTATTCGCATTCATGTTATCCCCGACCCTGCTATCGTAGCGAGACGCGCAGGGAGCGATTTCATGCGGCTTGCTTCGCGCATTTCGATGCTCTTTCTTCTGGTGGTGATTTCCAATAATTCCAATGTTGACGACGCATGGGAACTGGCCGACCGCGCAAGGTAACCTAAGCCGGCGGCTGCACTCGCATACGAAATAGAGATGAATTTAATCGTCTACGACATAACGCACTACTACGCAGCGGAATTCCGAAGTGGCGGTCATACCGCGACATGAATCACGGCGAGAAATTTGTCTTTCTTGGATTCCTTATGGAAAAAGACTCCTCGCTTTGCCGGGAATGATTGCAAAAGGATTCTTTCCCCAGGCCGCAAGGGCACCGAGGTGTGATGCGGCAGGCTATTTGTTGAGAGGGATGTTGAGTTCCGAGGAAAGTTGGTAAGGATCAAAAGGGCTACAGGCGAAGAATCGCTCGCCTACTTTGATCGTTGGAACCTTTCGGAGACCATCGTTTACCGCAAAAATCAACTCTTCGGCTTCGGGATCTTCGTCGATATTAATTTCCTTGAATGCCACGCCTCGCTCTTTCAGAAATTGTTTCGCGCGGCGGCAGTCCCCGCACCAACTGGTCGAATACATCGTGATTTCTTCCATAGCAAAATCGGATGTTTCAGGAAACGAAGTCGATTCAATCGTTTCTCAACCGGCGGCGTGGGCCGCGGCTGATGGAGCCGCATTTCCCCTTGCCGCAGTTTTGAGTCGCACCTGCGCCCGCTCGAGAGCCGCCTGTGCGCGCTTCGCATCGATCGTTCGGTCGTTCGGAGTTGCCAACCGCTTCGCGGCCCTGTCGCGCGCGGTCTGTGCGCGAGGCACATCAATCTCCTCCGCGAGTTCTGCGCGGTCAGCCAGAACGATGACGCGATTGCCAAGCACTTCCACAAAGCCGCCCATTGCCGTGCACGCTGTCGTGTGGTTTCCCATGCGACAGGTCAGTTCCCCATAGCCCATCTCCGCGAGCAGCGGGGTGTGTCCGGGAAGCACACCGATGTACCCGCCGAGCACAGGAATCTGCGCTTCGGTTGCGGTCCCCTTCAAGACCAGCCGCGTTGGGGTTACCACTTCGATCGTAAAATTTCCTGAAGCCATATGGACCTGATCCGTCTTCCTTGACGATTACCCCGTGGCGGCCATCTTTTCGGCTTTCTCTCGAGCCTCTTCGATCGTCCCAACCATGTAAAATGCCTGTTCGGAAAGATCGTCGTGTTTGCCTTCGACAATTTCCTTGAAACCGCGAATGTTGTCGGCAATCTTGACGTACTTGCCTTCGAGACCCGTGAATTGCTGTGCGACGAACATCGGCTGGGACAGGAATTTTTCGATCTTGCGCGCCCTCGCCACGGTTTGCTTGTCTTCATCCGATAACTCTTCAATGCCGAGAATTGCGATGATGTCCTGAAGATCCTTGTAGCGTTGGAGAACGCCTTTCACCGCGCGCGCCACGTTGTAGTGTTCTTCGCCCACGATGCGCGGATCGAGAATGCGTGAATAGCTGGCGAGCGGATCGACCGCGGGATAAATGCCGCGTTCCACGATCTGGCGGCTCAGGTTGGTGGTCGCGTCCAAATGGGTGAACGTCGCGGCTGGCGCGGGATCGGTGTAGTCGTCCGCGGGAACGTAAATCGCCTGTACGGAAGTGATCGAGCCGTGCTTTGTCGAGGTGATGCGTTCCTGCAGCTCGCCAATTTCGGTATTCAAATTTGGCTGGTACCCCACTGCGGACGGCATGCGTCCGAGGAGAGCAGAAACTTCCGATCCAGCCTGAACGAAGCGGAAAATATTGTCGATGAAGAGCAACACGTCGAGCCCTTCTTCGTCGCGGAAATATTCCGCCACGGTCAAGCCTGTCAACCCAACGCGCAGACGCGCTCCGGGCGGCTCCGTCATTTGTCCATAGATCAGCGCCGCGCGTGATTTCTCGGAGTTCCCGGGCACCACAACGCCCGATTCCTGCATTTCGAGCCACAAGTCGTTCCCTTCGCGGGTGCGCTCACCCACCCCGGCGAACACGGACACGCCGCCGTGCTTGAGGGCGACGTTATGAATCAGTTCTTGAATGATTACTGTCTTGCCGACCCCCGCGCCTCCGAACAGCCCAATCTTTCCGCCCTTCAAGTAGGGCTCCATCAAGTCAACGACCTTAATCCCAGTCTCGAACATTTCAAGAGTTGTGGACTGGTCCTCAAGCGCTGGCGCGGGTCGGTGAATCGGATAGCGTTTGTCCGTTTGCACGGGACCAAGCCCATCCACCGGTTCGCCCAGGACATTCATCACGCGACCCAGGGCAGCGCGGCCCACGGGAACGGAAATCGGCCCGCCCAGGTCGAGCGCCTTCATGCCTCGAACAACGCCTTCGGTCGCTGTCATTGCGACGGTACGAACGCGCCCCTCGCCCAAATGTTGCGCGACCTCAGCAACGATCAAGATCGGTTCGGGGCCTTCAAAACCTTCGCTCGTGATCCGCACTGCGTTGTGAATTTCTGGCAGGTGGTGTTCAGCAAATTGCACGTCGATAACCGGACCAATCACTTGGACTACGTGGCCGGTATTCATTGCTTCCTTCGTCATTCCTGACTCCTTATCAGTTCCGAATGATTACTCCGCGGCTGCTGCGCCGCTGACCACTTCGATAATTTCCCGAGTGATCGCGGCCTGCCGCACTTTGTTCATGTGCAGCGTTAGCCGATCAATTACGTCGGACGCATTGCTGGTAGCGGATTCCATTGCCGTCATGCGGGCGGCGTGCTCGGCCGCGGATGTCTCCGCGAGCATGCGATAAATCTGGGTCTCGACGTAGCGTGGCACGAGCCGATTGAATATTTCCGCGGCCGGCTGCTCATAAATGTAATCGACTGGGTCCGCAATGGGGGGAGGCGGAGCATCCTTATCCACCGCAGCCAGTGCCTGAGGTTCGAGTGGAAGGAGTTTCACGACGCGCACCGTTTGAACCATCACGTTCTTGAACTCGTTGTAAATCAAGTAGACGGAATCAGCTCGATCCGTCTCATAAGCCTTCATCACTTCTGTGGCGATTTCTCGAGCCTTGCCAAGCTCGGCCCGCGTGGTTACGTCGGTGTACTCACCGGCAATTTTCCAGGTACGCTTTCGGAACGCGTCCCGGCTCTTCTTGCCGAGCGTAATTACTTCGATGGATTTGTCTTTTTTCTCCCGCAGAAACTCCATGCCTGCGCGCAGTACGTTCGTGTTGAACGCGCCGCACAGTCCGCGCTCGCCTGCTGTGACCAGAACCAGAATGCGCTCTTCCTTCCGCTGAGCGAGCAACGGAAACATCTCCGGACTCTCAATCCTCGACATCGCCGATCGAAGGAGCTCGCGGATTCCACTGGCATAGGGTCGCAGGGAGACGGCTGTCTCCTGCGCGCGCCTCAACCGCGCCGCCGCGATGAATTTCATCGCGCGCGTGATCTGCTGGGTATTTTTCACCGAGCGGATGCGGCGCCGGAAATCAAGAAGTGTGGGCATTGGAAAATTGGACTCGCGAGTCTACGCTTTGGCAGTCACGGCGGCGGCCTGGAAACGCTCCTTGAATTCGCTGATCGCGGCCTTGAGCTCCGCTCGCGATTGGTCGGTGATCTGTTTTTTCTGCGCGATCTCGGCCAACAACGAGCTTCGCCGCGTGCGGATGAAATCCACTAATTCTCGCTGGAATCGCTCGATATCATTGACGGCCACTTCATCGAGCGACCCGCTGGTGCCCGCGAAGATCACGGCCACCTGCTCCTCAACCGAGAGCGGTAGAAATTGGCCTTGCTTGAGCAACTCCACCAGCCTCTGCCCTCGGGCCAACTGTGCGCGCGTCGCTTTATCGAGTTGCTCGGCGCCAAACTGCGCGAACGCCGCCAACTCGCGGTATTGGGCTAGATCGAGGCGCAAAGACCCGGCCACCTGGCGCATGGCCTTAATTTGCGCGTTTCCCCCGACGCGGCTGACGGACAGGCCCACGTTGATCGCGGGGCGGATACCGCTGTTGAACAAGTCCGCTTCCAGGTAAATTTGGCCGTCGGTAATTGAGATGACGTTCGTCGGAATGTAGGCCGAAACGTCGCCTGCCTGGGTTTCAATTACGGGCAGGGCCGTGAGAGAGCCGGCGCCCAGCTTGTCGTTCAGCTTTGCTGCGCGTTCCAGCAGGCGGGAGTGGAGATAGAAAACGTCACCCGGGAATGCTTCGCGGCCGGGAGGGCGGCGCAGCAGGAGCGAAATTTCTCGGTAAGCCTGCGCATGTTTCGAAAGATCGTCGTAGAAGCAAACGGCGTGACGCCCTGAGTCCCGGAAGAATTCTCCCATCGCGCACGCAGCGTATGGAGCGATGTACTGAAGCGTAGCGGGTTCAGTGGCGGATGCAACAACTACGATCGTGTAGTCCATTGCGCCTGCGTCCGTCAGCACCTTCACGACCTGCGCAATCGTCGACCGCTTCTGTCCAATGGCGCAGTAGATGCAGATTACATCCCCGCCCTTCTGGTTGAGGATCGTGTCCAGAATAATGGCCGTCTTACCGGTTTGGCGGTCTCCGATGATTAGCTCGCGCTGTCCGCGGCCAATCGGAATCATCGAATCAATGGACTTGATACCAGTCTGTAACGGTTCCCGCACAGGCTGGCGGTCCACGACGCCGGGTGCAATGCGTTCGATGGGAATACGCTGATCGGTGGCGATGGCTCCTTTACCATCCAGAGGCAATCCGAGAGGGCTAACGACGCGTCCCACCAAAGCTTCGCCAACGGGCGCCGACATGATCGTGCCCGTCCGCTTGACCGTGTCCCCTTCTTGAATCAGCGTGTACTCACCGAGAAGCACGGCGCCGACTTGATCTTCCTCGAGGTTCAGAGCGATACCGAATACATCATGAGGGAACGACAACATTTCGCCGGACATTGCCTTTTCCAGGCCGTAGATGCGCGCGATTCCGTCGCCCACGGAAATGACAGTGCCGACTTCCTCGACAGCGATGGCCTGATCGTAGTTGGCGATTTGCGCCTTCAGAATTTTCGTAATTTCATCCGCTTTGATGGACGCCATTCCTGCTCCTATTCCGAAATCATCCGAACGCGCAAACGATCCAATTGAGCGCGCACCGAGCCGTCATAAATCGTCGAACCGATTCGTACCACTGCCCCGGCAATCAGCGCGGGGTCAGCGCGGTACTTCATTTGAACTTGCTTCCCGGTAAGCTTTGTCAGCGCCAGAGCCAGTTCGGCCCGTTCTTCCGAAGACAATTCGCTTGCGGAAGTCACGGTCGCTTGAGTTACGCCCATTCGCGCATCCAGTAAGGCGCTGAATGCTTCCTCAATTTCAATTAGCATTCCGGCACGCTGCTGGTCCACGATCACAAAAAGATAATTCCGGAGCGTGCGACTTGCTCCCATCGCCGTCACCAAATCGCCGATTACGGCGTGCTTATTTGCGCGCGTGATCGCAGGGTTGGCGAGAAGTGCGTGAAGTTCCGGCGAACTCCGTACCATTCCGGCAAAAGCGGCAAGCTCCTGCTTAATGGCCTCGGCCTGCCCGTTCTCAAGCGCGACGTCCACCAATGCGCTTGCGTAGCGTTGGGCGAGGGCCTTCAATTGCGAGTCCTCTCCACTTCTCCCAGGAAGTTGCGGAAGAGTCTCGCGCGAATTTCCGGATTCATGCGGGCGCTCACCACGACGCCGGCGCGCTCGACAGCCATCGATGCCGCCAGGGCCCGAACCTCCTGGTGAGCAGCACGCTCTGCTGCAATCAGCTCCACGTGAGCCGCCTGCTTGATCTTTTCGATCTCGACGCGGGCCGCCTCGCGCAAACGAGCGGCCTCCGCGGCCGCCTCGCGCGCGGAGGTTTCCCGCATGGCGGCTACCTCCCGGTCGAAATTGGCAATCTTGGCCGTGACTTCGCTCAGCTCACGATCGGCTTGTGCCTTCACTTCGGCGGCCTCCGTAATTTTTGCGGCGATTGCTTGTGCATTCGCTCGGAAAGCTGATTCGCCGTACTTCCGGATCAAGAATATGATTCCCCCGAAAACAATTACGAAATTGAGCCACTTGAAGAAAGTTCCCATGGAGGCGGCCAGGGGATCGCTTTCGGTGGATTCCGCGGCAAGCACCGGTGCCGAGACGAAAATCAAGATCAGGAGACTACGGAAGGCGATTGAAGTGGCCCGGCGCAACCTTTTCATCGCACGTCGCCCCCGGCAGGAATACTTGGGCCACCCGGGTGGGCCTCCAGGATTGCGGCGGCAATTTCCGTGGCCAGGCCCGTGCTCTCCCGTTCGAGGTGCGCGCGCACGACTTCCACCTCGGCGGCAAGGGCCTTCTTTTCCGCTTGGAGTTCCAACTGAGCGGCAGCGCGCGCCGCTTGGACCGCAGACTGCCGCTCCTCGAGCACCTTACGCCGTGCTGCTTCCTGGCTCACAAACATTTCGCTGCGCGCCTTCCGGAGCGCATCGCTATAAGTGCGAAGCTTCTCCTGAACAATCACGCGGCTCTCCTCTGCCTCCTGCCGCGCACCCTCTGCCCTCCTATGGCGCTCGGAGAGCAGACGTTCCATCGGCTTGAAAAAACTCCAACGAAGGAACAAATAGAAGAGGTAGACCAGGATGACGGTGGGTACCGCCGATAAGAACAGATCGCCGAGTTGTCTTACAATCTCCACGGATTCAACTGAGGGCTTCCGACTAAGCCCCTTCCAAAACTCCCTGGTTCAATCTGAAGTACGTACGCGTACGGCACGGCTTTCGTCGCGGAAACAAAGGAGTGAATTTATACCATTCAGACAGCTACTAAGCAAGGGTGCGCGGACACTCGTGTGATGGGCTGATCAACCAAATTCTAGCACGGTTGGCAAAGTAGAACGCGAAAACCGGGATACCGCGTGATGCACCTTCGCGGGTTGCTAATATAGATGGATCCATGCTGACCGAGGCACCGCCGCTGCTCTCGCCGAGCGAGGAGTTTCGGCTCGCGAGGATTCCCGAAAGTAACATTTTGGATTTGTCGCTGCTTGCAGCCATCACCCTGATCGCGGCTGTGCTGCGGCTTCACGGGCTAAGTGCGAAAAGCATTTGGTTTGATGAAGCAATGAGCGCCGAAATAGCGCGCTTACCCTGGTCGCAGTTCGCCAGTGCGCTCTGGAACCGCGAAGCCAACATGGCTCTCTATTACCTGCTCTTGCACTTCTGGCTTGCTCTCGGAGCAACCCCAGGTTTTATCCGCGGGCTCTCGGTAGTGTTTTCGGTCGCGACGGTGCCGGTTATTGGCCTGCTGGGGACGCGCCTATTCGGTCGCAAGACCGGCTTGATTGCGGCGTGGCTGCTGTCGATCAACGCGTACCACATCCGCTACGCGCAGGAGGCACGAAGCTACGCCTTGCTCGTGTTCCTGTCCGCTCTGGCCACATTGTTTTTCGTGTGGAATTTGCAGGAGCCATCCCGCGCGCACTGGGATATTTACACTGCGCTATGTGTGCTGGCTGTGTGCGCGCATTTTTTTGGCGGCCTCGTTGTTCTCGCTCATGCCGCATCGCTCTTGTTCGTTGACCGGAATAGACTACCGTGGCCTGCGCTGAAACGATGCCTTTCCTGGTTTTGTGCTTGCATGGTGCCCATAGCTGCGTTTGTCGTCCACGCGGGGCCCGGGCCGTTAAACTGGATTCCGCGTACGGCGTTTGGCGTAGTCGCGGCACTCTTTATTTCGATGGCGGGTAACTATGGGCTCCGGCTATTGGTCGCCGATACCGTTGCGGCATGCGTAGCCGGATTCGTGGCTTATCGTTTGTGGAACAAGAATGGTCACCCACTCCAGGTCTGGAGCCACGGGTTGGCCGTCTCATTGATATCAGTGCCTATTGCCACGACCCTGATTGTTTCTGTCGCGCACCCCCTGTTCGTTCCGCGTTATCTGAACCCGTGCCTGATCGGTCTGATTCTCCTTGTTGCCGCCGGAATCGCATGCGTTCCGTCGCAAGCAATCGCATCCGTGCTCGTCGCGTTGATATCGGTTTTCTCTCTCCTCGGAACGGCTTCCTATTATCGGCAAGATTTTGATATGGTGCGCGATCGTTGGGACAGCGCTACCACCTTTGTTTTCGACCATGCTCGACCCGGCGACGGCGCTTTCTTTTTCCTCAATTTCACGCGTGTCCCCTTTGAATTCTACAGAACGCAAAGGAATCCCGTTCCCTGGTGGCCGGAGGCCTTGAGTTCCCAGAACGGCCTGGGACTGACCGACAAGGATTTTGTCTTCCAGTATCTCGGAGACGAACTGCGGGATGCGCGCCCACCCGCCGATCGAGTCTGGCTTATCCTTCAATATGACGAAGATCCGGACGGCAAACCCAATCGTGCGAGCATAATGCTTCGCTCGGTTTACGGCAATGGACGGCATTTAATCGAAGCCCAAAAGTTTTCCGGCATCACCGTGCTGCTGTACAGTCGAGATTCAACGAATCCCTCACCGCCCGCGGGCAATGCCCAGTGAGTAAGACCGCATTGTCTTCGATTTTTTGCCTGTGACATTTGCAATTACAAGCTACTCATCAACGCGCACAATTCCGTCGCGCAGCGTTTTCTTGCCGGTACCGGACTGGGGCGCTAGAATGATTTTGCAATTCGGCACGGTCCATCAGCCCGAATTCAAGATTTGATTCCCGGCCCGCTTCACACTCGATTGAGACCGCGAGGAGAACCGAATGCCCGCCTTCCCCGGCGTAGATTTCCTGGACTTTGATTCGCTACTGAACGATGAGGAACGTCTGGCACGGCAGACGGCGCGACAATTCGTTGACGACCAAATTATCCCGATCATCGAGAAACACAATCGCGAATCGACTTTTCCCATGCACTTGGTGCCGCAGTTGGGCGAACTCGGGTTTTTCGGCGCCAACTTGAAGGGCTACGGGTGCGCCGAAATGTCGAATGTCGCCTACGGACTCGTCATGCAGGAACTCGAGCGCGGCGATTCGGGGCTGCGTAGCTTTGTTTCCGTGCAGAGCGCGCTCGTGATGTATCCTATTTATACTTTTGGATCCCCAGCCCAGAAGGAAAAGTGGTTGCCGAATCTTCGGAGTGGGCAAGCCTTGGGATGCTTTGGCCTCACCGAGCCGCAATTCGGTTCGAACCCGGGCGGGATGCTCACACGTGCCGTGCGCCGGGGCGACCGCTACGTTCTCCATGGCGAAAAAATGTGGATTACGAACGGCTCCCTTGCTGATGTCGCGGTCATCTGGGCGCGACTTGAAGAGGACAATCGGATTCACGGATTTCTAGTCGAAAGGGGAACGCCGGGATTCAAGGCCTGGGATGTGCATGGCAAATTGTCGCTGCGCGCCTCCGTCACTTCCGGCCTATCGTTTAGCGACTGTGAAATTCCTGCCGAAAATATTTTGCCGGGCTCCAACGGGTTGAAAGCCGCGTTGGCTTGCCTCACCCAGGCGAGGTACGGAATCGGCTGGGGCGCAATCGGCGCGGCCATGGCGTGCTATGACACAGCCCTCCAATATGCGAAAACGCGCAAGCAATTTCAGAACAAACCAATTGCCTCGCACCAACTCGTGCAGGACAAACTCGTCTTCATGATCACCGAAATTTCAAAGGCGCAGTTGCTGGCATTGCATGTGGGCAGGCTCAAGGACGCGTCGCGGCTGGATCCCACGCATGTCTCCATGCTCAAGATGAATAATGTGTGGATGGCGATGGAAGCGGCCCGGAAAGCTCGCGACATCCTCGGCGCGAATGGCATTGTGGACGATTACTGCATTATGCGCCACATGAACAATCTCGAATCGGTGTACACCTATGAAGGCACGCACGACATCCATCGTCTGGTGATCGGCGAACGCGTTACAGGCATTCCCGCATACTCGTGAAGCACGGAGGCCACATCGTCCGAAGCATGAGCTGGATTTCGACCGCGCTCCACCATCTACCGGAGTTAGTGCTGCTGTGCGCTCTGCTCGCGAGTTTGGCTGTGGTTCCCGTGGCCAGCGCGCAGAAACCGAAAGTACGCACGATCACGGCCTTCATCCGGCTGGATCCGGCCCAGTATAAGCAACAGATCGCGGACACGTTGACAATGCTGCGAAATGCCCAGGCCCGTTTTCAACTTGCGAGTTTCGAGGTAGAAACGATCCGCATTGCTACTCAACCTTTTCCGGAATACGCGAATGGTATGTCCAAGCAGGATGCACTCGCGTTCTTCCACGATCTCGACAATCTTGCGAAGCAGGAAAACTTCATCCTCGGCATCGGCCCAGCGTTGATGTCCGAGAAGGACGACCCTGCGCAGGCGCAATTGCTCGCTGAAATCTTGAGTCTTACGAGCTCGACCCACGGCAGCGTCGTCGTCGCGGGCGATGACGGCGTCCATTGGAAAGCGGTGCAGGCCGCGGCACAGGTGATGAAGTATTTGGAAGACCACACGGATCACAGCCTGGGTAACTTTCGCTTTGCTGCGATTGCGAATGTCCCGGCGTACGCGCCGTTTTTCCCCGCGGCATTTCACCAGGGGCTCGGGCATCAATTTTCGATTTCGCTTGAATCGGCAAACATCGTGGCGGCCACGATGGCGGTAAAGCGCGATCCGGAGGCCACGCGGCAGGCGCTCATTGCGGAACTCGGCGCGCATGCTCGTGCCGCGGAGGACATCGCCAGTAAGATCGATCACGATACCGGATGGACCTACATGGGTATTGATCTTTCCCCCGCGCCGTTCAAGGAGGCATCGATCGCTTCCGCGACTGCCGGTTTCTCCGGCGGAAGATTTGGAACCAGCGGCACTCTGACCGCTGCTGCCATAATTACCTCCGCTTTGCGAGATATCGCCATAAAGAAGGTTGGATTTTCCGGTTTGATGTTGCCGGTCATGGAAGATACGCGGCTTTCGCAACTCTGGACCGAGGGAGCACTTTCGCTTGACCAGTTGCTTGCATATTCGGCAGTGTGCGGAACTGGACTCGATACCGTGCCTCTCCCCGGAGATGTCACGATGGATCAACTGGCTCGCATCATCGGCGATGTGGCCACGTTGTCCGCAAAGCTGTCAAAGCCGCTGACCGCGCGGTTGCTCCCCGTCGCGGGAGGAAAACCCGGCGACCTGACTAAATTTGACGACCCCAATCTGATAAACACGGTGCTGCAACCGCTCCCGTAAAATCACTTGGCGCGATTCACACTCGATCAGCTTTGAACGGATCATGTTGCGAGTTGTTATCCCCACAATTGAAGATTTAGTTTAGGATGTTGCGTGCTTGGGCAAGCGTGTGTGCCATGTCGGTGGCAAAACGCGCGGCAGATGAACGTCTGAACACCCGGGAGATATGATGGAAATCGAGCTGAGTTTGGAATTCCTGCGCGTTGTCGAGCAGGCCGCGATTGAATCCGCCAGGACAATGGGGCTTGGCGACCGGCATCGAGCCGATCAGGCGGCCGTTGCGGCCATGCGCAAAGCAATGGATGACGTGCCGATGGACGGCACGATCGTGATCGGCGAGGGCGAACGCGACGAAGCGCCAATGCTTTTCATTGGTGAAAGAGTCGGCGCCGCGCAGCATGTTCGCGGCTTCAATTTTCCGGCGGTGGACATCGCTGTTGATCCCTTGGAAGGAACAAATCTTTGCGCGACCGGAGAGCCCAACTCAATCACGGTGCTCGCGGCGAGTGAGAAAGGCGGCCTGCTCCACGCGCCCGATCTCTATATGGAAAAGATCGTCGTCGGCCCGACAAGTAAGGGCGCGGTGGATCTGGATGCTCCCCCCAAAGATAACCTTGCTGCAATTGCCAAGCGACTCGAGCGGAGTGTCGAAGACCTGGTGGTCGTGGTGCTCGACCGTCCGCGCCATGAACAGCTCATTAAGGATATCCGTGCCACGGGCGCGCGCATCCGGCTGATCGGCGACGGCGACCTTTCCGCAGGCATAACGGCGGCCCTGCGCGGGACCGGCGTGCATGCTGTGATGGGCACCGGAGGCGCCCCGGAAGGCGTGCTGACCGCAGCGGCGCTGCGCTGCGTGAACGGCCAGATTCTGGCGCGGCTGGTCGTCAATAAACCCGAGCACCAGGAACGACTGGAAAAAATGGGGATCAAAGACCCAAAGCGAATCTACGCCACGGAGGACCTGGCGCCAGGCGAGAAAATCATATTCGCATGCACGGGGGTTACTGACGGAAACCTTATGCGCGGAGTACGGTTCTTTGCCGAAGGCGCGCGCACTTCCTCATTGATCGTCACTTTGCACGAGCGCCAGGTGCGCTTTATTGACACCGTGCACCTCGAGAAGGGGCCGGACATCAAGGTGCGTTTCAACTAGCGGCCTGCTGCCGGTTCATTTCAGGTGTGACAGTTGGTTGAAGTTGCCCTCCGCGCCAAGATTCGTCTTATGATGTGATGGGACGATGTCTCCACTGATTGAGCTGCGCAATCTCACCGTGGAAATTCCCACGCCTCGTGGATGGATTTACCCTGTGAATGATGTTTCGCTACAGCTCGATCCTGGCGAATCGCTTGGGTTGGTAGGGGAATCGGGCAGCGGCAAGTCCATGCTAGCGCTCGCGGTCATGGGTTTACTTCCGCCGGGTGCGAAGGTGCGCGGTGAAGCGTGGTACTCGGACTCGCCCGGTGCGGGATCTTCGCGCGTAAACCTGCTAACGCTTCCCGAACGCGAGCGGGCCGGGACGCGAGGCCGCGACATTGCCATGATTTTTCAGGAGCCGATGACCGCGCTCAATCCCGTGACGCGGGTCGGCGCGCAGATTGCGGAGGCGGTTCGCACGCATCATACGGGGCTATCGCGCGAAGAAATCGATCGCCGCGTGCTGGCCGCGCTGGAACGCGCTGCCGTGCCCGAGCCTGCGTCGCGAGTGCACCAGTTCCCGCACCAACTTTCCGGCGGTCTGCGCCAGCGCGTAATGATTGCAATGGCCTTGGCGGGAGGCGCATCCGACACGCGCGCGCCGATTTCCGACTCGGGCCGCAATCCAGCGCACGACTCAGCACGCACGGCTCCACGCCTGCTGATCGCCGACGAGCCCACCACGGCGCTCGACGTCACCGTACAGAAGCAGATTCTTGATCTCTTGGCGCAATTGCGCCGCGATCTTGGGCTGACCCTTCTGTTCATTACTCACGATCTTGGAGTGGTGGCACAAGTTGCTGACCGCATCGCAGTGACGTACGCGGGCCGGATCGTGGAGGAAGGCCCTGCCCTCGAAGTTCTGGAGAAACCCCGCCACCCCTACACGGCAGGATTGCTACGCGCATCGCCGACTCTTGTGAGGCAGATCCTTCAGCCCATACCGGGAACAGTGCCCCCACTGACAAGTTTGCCTCCCGGATGTGCGTTTGAGCCGCGATGCAGCGTCCGTGTTTCCGAATGCACGCGCGCGATGCCGGAAATGCGTGTTGCGGGTGCAGAACACAATGCACGTTGCATTCTAGTTGAATCTGTAACCTCTCGTGAGGTGGCGCGGTGAGGCCGAACAACAATCATCTCGATACGATCCGCGAACGCTTTACTGCGACGGCGGACGCTTTTGCCGACGGCGTGCGCACAGAGAGAAGAGGTCAGGCCGAACGTCTTGCCGAATGCGCGATCGCGGGTCTTGCCCATTTGTCCCGGGCAGTAGCAATAGATGTCGCCTGCGGTCCCGGAACCTTTACGCGATCTCTCGCAACGCACGTGCGAAACGCAATCGGCGTGGACCTGACACCCGCAATGGTGGAAAAAGCCCGCGCGGAAGCGGCCCGCGCAGGCGTAATGAATGTCAAATTCGTTTGCGCCGATGTGAATGCGCTGCCTTTTCAAGATGACAGCGTGGACGTGGTCTCATGCGGTTACGCGGTGCACCACATGATCGAACCGGCGCGATCCATCGCGGAGATGGTACGCGTGCTGCGCCCAGGCGGACGGGTCGCGATTATGGATTGCATCGTCGCGGAAGACGCAAACGCCGCGACTCTCGATGCCATCGAACGCGTGCGCGATCCTTCGCACACAAATACACAAACGCGCACTCAAATGCGGACTTTGTTTCGCGAGGCCGGCGTGTTGACACTGATGGAGGAATTGAAGGATCGCTGGCACGATTTCGACGGCTGGATGTGGAATGCGGGGAGCGCTCCGGGAGACGCCGTTTACGCAGAGGTCCGTCGAATGGTGGAGGATCACTCGCCTGCTGCCATCTCCGGACTGGGCCCGCGCCGCTCAACTACCGGCAGCGGACTTGAAGTCCTGCACCCGTATCTCTTGCTCGTTGCCGAGAAGCCTGAATGAGTGTTGCCCGGCGGATCATCTCGTCTTGGAGCGCCCACCTTGAGGTGCCCTTTCCGGAATTGAACCCGCCCCTGTCTGAACCGCCTCCGGAAAGACCAACAGCGTGGTCATTCCGAGGCATGAATCATGCCGAGGAATCTCGCTTTCCTTTGACCACTAATCGAAAAGAGATTCCTCGGTCCGCTCGGAATGCCTGCATGATGTTTTTCTACGCGTCCTGTGAAGGAAGGACCGACAGTGTCTGCCACAATTTTGTCCCTCACGATTTCAAGCCGCTAGCGAATCTCAGGCAAACAAGACGCGGCGGATTCTGAATGCCAACGCCCCTACTTGAAGCGCGGAGTTTGCGGAAGACCTACCCTCACTCCACTGGTGCATTCGCCGCCGGAACAGCGAAACGTGTCCTCGCGGTGGATGACGTGAGCCTGGAACTCGCCGTGGGCGAAACCCTTGCGATCGTCGGCGAATCCGGCAGCGGCAAGACGACGCTCGCTCGAATGCTCCTGCGTTTGATCGAGCCGGACTCGGGTGAGCTACGCCTCGACGGGCGCGATTTTCTGGCCGCGCGCGGGGCCGCGTTGCGTGCGTTTCGGCGCGAGATGCAAATGGTTTTTCAGGACCCGTTTGCATCGCTCGATCCGAGAATGCGCGTGGAATCCATCGTCGGAGAGCCGCTCGAAATTCACGAGCCTCGTTTATCCCGCACGGACCGGCGCGCGAATGTCGTGGAAGCGCTCCGCGCGGTGGGCTTGGCGGAAGAAGCCATGGCGCGCTATCCGCACGAATTTTCCGGCGGCCAGCGACAGCGAATCGGCATCGCGCGCGCGCTGGCGCTCCGCCCCCGCCTTGTTGTGGCGGACGAGCCAGTGTCTGCGCTCGACGTTTCCGTGGGCGCACAGATTTTGGAATTGCTGCAGAACCTGCAACGCGATTTCTCCCTCACTTATCTTCTGATTTCGCACAGTCTGCCTGTGGTGGCGCAGTTGGCCACACGCATCGCGGTGATGCAGGGCGGCCGCATCGTGGAGTCCGGCACAGCGGACCAAGTTCTGAATACCCCGGCACATCCGTACACGCGGGAATTGATTGCGGCAATCCCGGTGATGCCCTCCGCCACGCCGTAACAGGTTGGAGGCGGGTACATCGGGCTTACGCTATTGGAATTGGCGTGGCATTTTTCCGCATCAACTTAGCAACGCCGCCCCGCCCTGCTAAACTCACTCGGGCATGGACAGCCCCTGCAGCGGATAGTCCGCAAAAATATTCTTATGGATTTTCGCTTTGAGGTGCTGAAGACAGATCCCACAGGCGCGCGCTTGGGCCGATTGACGACTCCGCACGGTGTTATTGATACGCCTGCGTTCATGCCCGTGGGTACAGCCGGCACGGTGAAGGGTTTGACGCAGCAGGCGCTTGTCGATCTCGGCGTGCAGATTCTACTCGGAAATACCTATCATCTTTATCTGCGCCCCGGCCATGAACGCATTCGTCGTCTCGGCGGCCTTCACCGATTTATGTCCTGGCCCGGCGCGATCCTTACCGATTCCGGCGGGTTTCAAGTTTTTAGTCTGGCGGATTTACGGAAGGTCACGGACAACGGCGTGTTGTTTCGATCGCACCTCGACGGCTCCGAACACTTTCTCTCGCCCGAAAAATCCCTCGAAATTCAGCAGGCGTTGGGATCGGATATCGCAATGGTCCTCGATGAATGCATCGAATATCCCGCGGATCACGCGCGTGCCTTTGGAGCGGTGAAGCGCACGACGGAGTGGGCGCGCCGCTGCCGCGAATATGCGCGCAATCACGTCGCCGACACCGCATTGTGCACTCAGCCGGGACAATCGCTATTCGCCATCGTGCAAGGCGGCACGCATCCCGATTTGCGCCGCGAGAGCGCGCGTCAGCTTGTGGACCTCGATTTTCCCGGATA
>Ga0207098_10232_pt2 | contig 17476 bp, 19 predicted proteins | sample Alteio_BWMinHeat_84_FD_153548 | JGI IMG/M metagenome (GOLD analysis project Ga0207098, IMG submission 153548) | Enriched cells from forest soil in Barre Woods Harvard Forest LTER site, Petersham, Massachusetts, United States -... | ecosystem: Environmental > Terrestrial > Soil > Temperate forest >...
CGGCCGGAAAATACCTCGGTTCAGTTGTTCGCGAAGAAAACGTGCCGATCACGTTCGAACAGAAAGCATGTGAAGTGACCGAAGGTCACGATCACGAGCATATGAGCACGGCCGGCGGTTGCGTGAAGGTAACGGCCGGGAGTCTGGCAACGTTCCAGACCCGCAATCTGCTGCATTCGGACAACCTTTGCGCTTTGGCCGAATATTATGGGTCGCCTCTGTCGCACGGCGTTCGGAATGAAACCGCAGTGTTTGTTCCCCAGAATGTGTTCCACGGCACCGGTCTGGGAACGCAATGGAGCATTCCGGACATGCGGGGCGGATTCGTCGGCGATTTTGAGATGCCCGCCACACTACCAACCGATAATCATCGGTAATAAAACCGGGGGCTGAAGCCCCGGGCTACAACATCGGTCTCCATGAAAGTTCTTCTTGCGATCGCTCTATCGCTCATCACGCTGGCCTCTGCTTTCGCTCAAACGTACGCGGTTGAAACGCTTAGCGAAGTCCCGCCGTCAGACGTCGCGGAACCTATTCGGGCAGAGCTGAATTCAACCGGACTGCGCGTGAAAAGCCCGGCCGGGACACTCTGCGATATCTGGTTTCGCAAAGCGATACCGTCCGAGCCCGGGGAAGGCATCGGCCGTTCATATCCGCATATGCCCGAGAAAACTCTGATCGGAGCTATTCGGGTTCTTGGAAAGATGAGCGACAACCGTGCGAACACGTTTCCGCCAGGTGTTTACGTGATGCGGCATGGGATCCAACCGCAGGACGGTAATCACGCCGGATCGGCCGATTACATTGATTTCGCGTTGCTGCTGAAGGCGAAAAATGACCGCACTGTGGAGGGCGGCTATCCGACGGGAATGGATATGATCCAGCAGAGCCTCGCTGACGGTGGCGCGGGACACCCCATCGTTTTCGCGTTGCTACCGCCGAAAAGTACTTCGCAACCCAGCATTGCCAAGAACCAGCGCGACCACTGGGTTTTGGAAGCCAAAGTCGGTGACACAATCCTTGCGATCGTGATCGCGGGTGTGTACGAACATTAGCAGGGGAATGAATAGCCGCGGATTACACGGATTACGCAGCTATTCATTCCCCTGCTACGGGAATATTCCGAGCTGCTCGTAAGCTAGCGCGACCTTTTGAATCGCGATAATGAACGCTGCGGTTCGCATGCTGTCCTTCGGAGCCTTCAGCTTATGCACGTCGCGAATGTCCCGGTACGCGCTCACCATCGTCTCTTCCAGGCCTGAATTCACGAGGTCGATTTCTTCGGGGCCGCGCACCAGAAACTTCTTATCCTCGTAAGGAATCTGGTTTCCGATCAACTTCTCGATCGCGCCGACCAGGCGCTGGCTCTTGATTTCTTCCATGTGTTTCTGCAGGCGGCCGAAACGCATGTGGGAAAGGTTCTTGCCCCATTCGAAGTACGAAACGGTGACACCGCCGGCATTTAAGAAGATGTCAGGAATAATCATGATCCCCCGGCCGTGAAGATTCTCTTCGGCGCCTGGGGTCGTCGGACCGTTCGCGGCTTCGGCGAGCACCTTTGTTTTTATTCGCTCACAGTTCTCGAGAGTAATTTGGTTTTCAAGTGCCGCCGGAATGAGGATGTCGCATGGAATATCCCAAACGGCCTCAGGTTTCGGATTGGTTTGGCCATGAGGGAAATTTTTGATGGCCCCGGTGTCCTTGCGCCATTGATTCAGCTCTTCGATGTTCAGACCGTTCGGATTACTTACGACGCAATCCCATTCGCCGACACCGATAATTTTGACTCCGTCTTCCTCTGACAGGAACTTTGAGGCGTAATATCCGACGTTACCGAAGCCTTGAATGACGACAGTCTTACCATCCAAACCCGGTGTGAGTCCCAGCGGTTTCAAATCCTCCGGGTATTGAAAAGCCTCGCGTATTCCGTACTGAACACCGCGGCCTGTTGCTTCTCGACGTCCGTTGATGCCGCCCTGTGAAACGGGCTTACCAGTCACGCAGGCAAGATTATTGATTCCACCCGGTTTGAAAGTATCGTAGGTGTCCGCCATCCAAGCCATTTCGCGTTCGCCTGTTCCGACGTCCGGTCCGGGAACATTTTCACCAGGCCCAATGTATTCCTTACGAATTAACTCGGCTGTGAATCGGCGGGTGATCTTTTCGAGCTGTTCGGGAGTGTATTTCTTCGGATTGAATTTCACTCCGCCCTTCGAACCACCGAACGGCACATCCACGACCGCGCATTTATATGTCATCAACGCGGCGAGCGCCATAATCTCGTCCTGATTCACAAGTTCGCTGAACCGCGTGCCGCCTTTGACAGGTTTGCGGTGTTGGCTGTGCTCCGCACGCCATCCTTCAAAAATTTCGTAATGATTGTCCGAGAAGCGAACGGGAAACTGAAAGTAGTAAACGTTATTACATGCCTTGATCTGACTGAGAAGCGCCTGGTTGATCTTAAGGTATCCGGCAGCCCGATCGAATTGCTTGGAAACTATCCGGTTGAAGTTCAGATCTTCCTGGATCATCGTCGCCATAAGTTCTCCTCTCAATCACCTATGCGAAAACCATAGCCTGCACTGATGTCAATCGCCTGTCCAGTAATCGCATCCGATTGTGACGACGCGAGGAAAAGCGTAAGATCTGCCACCTCTTCGGGAAGGATCATGCGCTTCAGCGCGGTCGCCCGCACATATTCTTTAGACATCGTTTCGAAGTCGGTGCCCGTCGCGGCGGCTCGAGCCCGAATGACGGATTCAATCAATTCCGTACGTGTCGGTCCCGGGCAGATCGCATTGACCTGAATATTGAATGGGCCCAATTCCTGTGCAAGGGTGAGCGTCAGCCCGACCAACCCCCACTTTGAGGCAGCGTACGGAGTTCGCAGGGGATAAGCCATCTTGCCGGCAATCGAGGACATGTTGATGATCTTGCCGCTCTTACGCTCGATCATGGCCGGAATGAGGGCGCGGCTTAGAAGAAAAGGCGTCCTGAGGTTGATTTGCAGGGTCTTGTCCCAATCGGCCGGATTGATCTGGTGAGCGGGCGCTGTCGGTCCTCCAATTCCCGCATTGTTCACGAGGATGTCGACCGGCCCGAGATCTTTGGTGACATTGCGTGCAAGAGAATCGATTTGCGCATCTATGCTGAGGTCGATACCGTACGACCGGAATCGAAACCCCAGGGCCTTGTAGTTCTCGGAAGCCTTGTGCAGCGCCTCATTCTCCAATGCCGCGATAGCAAGAGTCGCGCCTGCGGCCCCAAGTTTTTCCGCGATGGACTTTCCGATTCCCTGGCTTCCGCCGGTGACAAGAGCGATCTTATTTTCGAGCAGCTTCACCGTATTTAGTCTCCAGATATTCGTCCAATATGGAAATGAAATCGCCGACTATGGTCGTTCCTTTGAGTGTTGTCATAAGGCGGCCGTCGACGTAGACAGGGGCTTTGGGTTCTTCTCCTGTTCCCGGTAACGAAATGCCAACGTGCGCGTGTTTGGATTCCCCGGGCCCATTGACGACGCAGCCCATCACGGCAATTTTCAGGCCCTCGACACCGGGGTAAACTTCTCGCCACGATGGCATGTGTGACGCAATATGGGTCTGGATATCGTTCGCCATTTCTTGAAACAAGGTACTCGTTGTACGTCCACAGCCAGGGCAGGCGGTCACACTTGGCGAAAAGCTGCGAATCCCCAGGCTTTGCAGAACATCCTGACAGGTTCGAACTTCCTCTGACCGATCGCCTCCGGGGGCTGGTGTGAGGCTGACTCGGATGGTATCCCCGATGCCTTCCTGCAAAAGAATCGAGAGCGCCGCCGTGCTGGAAACAATGCCGCGGCGGCCCATACCGGCTTCGGTAAGGCCTAGATGCAGCGCATAGTCGGAACGAATTGCCAGTTCACGGTAAACATCGACGAGATCCTGTACGCCTGACACCTTGGCACTGAGAATGATGCGATCGGCAGACATTCCATAGGATTTCGCGAGCTCCGCAGATTCAAGGGCGCTCACGACCATTGCTTCCATCACAACTTCGTTTGCATCCCGAGGTTGAGAGCTTCGCGCATTCTCGTCCATCATCCGGGTAACGAGCGTTTGATCCAGAGACCCCCAATTGACGCCGATCCGCACCGGTTTGTCATTTTCAAGGGCTACATCGATGATCGCCCGAAAATTATCGTCATGCTGGCGGCCCATGCCGACGTTGCCGGGATTGATACGATATTTGTCGAGCGCTCTCGCGCAGGCGGGATATTCGCGAAGGAGGATGTGCCCGTTGTAATGGAAATCTCCGATGAGGGGCACGTCAATGTGACGATCGCGAAGCCGCTGGACGATCTCGGGAACGGCACGCGCAGCTTCGCGTGTATTCACGGTTACGCGAACCAATTCGGATCCTGCAAGCGCCAATGCGACGGTCTGCTCGACCGTTGATGCGACGTCTGCAGTGTCGGTATTCGTCATCGATTGGACTGCAATCGGATGATTGCCGCCAACGAGGACTTTTCCGACTTTGACTGGAATCGAGCGTCGTCGAACGATTTCGGCCATATCCGTTTATTATAGCCTTGCTTCTTACATGTAAAGGTTCAGGATCTCCTTTGTCATCGTGGCGCCCATCTGCATTCGGCCAGACGCTCCGCCGATGACCATGAGTTTCCCCATTTCCAAGGTATCGAATTCTGCCACTTTGTCCGTGCCGTCGATTCTTGCAAACAGGTCCGTAAGCGGGATCAATTCGGGTTGCACGTGAATCTCATTGTGTTCAAACGTGCCGACGAGCCTCCAGACCGCGTTTGATGCGGTGGCATCCTGAAGATTGACGTTTCGAATTCCCCGAATAGTTACCTCACCCAGTCGAATGTCGGTGCCCATGCTTGCATTTACGAGAATGACCATTTTGGCTGCAGTGTCGATACCATCAAGATCCTGAGATGGATCCGGCTCAGCGATTCCTCGATCTATCGCCGTTTGAAGCGCATCGTCCATCGAACAGCCGCTCGAGTGCATCTCCGTCAAGATGAAATTTGTCGTTCCGTTCAGGATCGCCCGAATCTTTTGAATCGTGGCTCCGCGCAAGTCGCGCAATGCGACATCTATCGCCGGCAAAGCTCCGCCAACGCAGAATTTGAGGCGAGCGCCGGAAAGCGCGGCCGCATCGGCGAGTTGCCGATAAGCGGCCACAAGGGGACCCTTGTCCACGGTGAGGACGTCGATCTTGCTCGCCAAGGCAGATTTCAGCAGCGCTGTTGCCGGTTCACCGCGTGGATAGACACTGGGCAATGCCTCGATGACCAATTGAGCATCGTGGAACGGATCTGTCTTGGAGCTGTAGGGCAGGCGATCCAGATCGATGGAAACCGGTTCGTCGCCATGCCAGATGCCTCGTTGACGAAGCACACTGACGATCCGCAATTCGATTCCAAAATTTCTCTCACTCCAGTAGCTCAGGAATGCCCTGGTTACATTTCCCGCTCCGACAAGTGCGACACGTAATTTCATCCCCGAAATTATCCGGCATGCGCGCTATACTTTCGATTCTTTAAAGCACATGACCGAGCAATTCCAGTATCAACGCGGTAATTTGGGCTGGATCGAAGTTATTTGCGGCAGCATGTTCAGCGGAAAGAGCGAAGAACTGATCCGCAGATTGCGGCGGGCGCAGATTGCACGTCAACGAGTGCAGATTTTCAAGCCGAAAATCGATAGTCGATATAGCGAAGACCATATCGTCAGTCACAGTGAGATGAAGCTGAAATCACAGCTCGTGGCGACCGCGAGCGAGATTCTTGAACAGTTGGATACGCGAACTCAGGTGGTCGGCATCGATGAAGGGCAATTCTTTGATATGCCTCTGGTGTCCGTTTGCAACAAAATGGCGGACCTTGGGAAGCGCGTAATTGTCGCGGGCCTGGACCAGGATTATCGAGGGAGGCCGTTCGATCCAATGCCGCAGTTATTATCCATCGCGGAATACATTACGAAAACGCTCGCAATCTGCATGCGATGCGGCGCGCCGGCAAATCGCACGCAACGAATTGTCGACAATCCCGATAGGTTGCTGGTTGGAGCGAGTGACATGTACGAAGCCCGTTGCCGTCTTTGCTTTGAACCGCCCCTCGACTGAAAACCGAATTCATGTTCGATATTCCGCTGCACCCATTTATTGTTCACTTTCCAATTACTCTCGCGGTTTTTGCATTCGGCTATGACGGATGGGCGATCTATGCCAAACGTCCACAGAAGCATAAGCTCGGATACGGCCTGTCACTATGGGCCGCCGTCTTTGCCGCTGCCGCTGCGGTAACGGGTCTACAGCTTTCGCGGCTCGGGGACATTGGTAAAGGCGCAATCACCGGTCACGCGCTTTACGGAATATCGGCGGCAATCGTACTTTCCGCCTTTGCTTTGTGGAGATACTCGGTTCGAGCGCGGCAAACGACGACAGCCGAGAGCTATTCGATAATGTGGGTGCTGATACAGGCAGTTGGAGCGGTGCTGATAATCATAGCCGCTCTGACGGGCCATCGTCTGCTCCAATGATTTATCTAAGGTCGCCGTTTTGGCTTCTGTTCGTATTCGTTTCGATTGGCTTCCCCTCAGGCGTTTCGGCCCAGCAGCGCGTGGCTTTCGCGGCAAACTTTCAAGCGAATAACCAAGTCATTGAACTCGACATTCCGGCCTCGCTCGAAGGTCAAATTTTTTTCATCTTATGGGATGTTGGAGGAAAGGAATACAACCGGCTCACTCTTGCCCGTAAAGGGACCCACTCTTATGACATGCGGCAGCATCCGAACTGGAGCGGGACAATTGCTGCGGTGGCCACCACTTTACCAGCGGTCCCGTCGCGCGTGAAGAAGCCCACAGCTTCGGATGAAATCGACATGCTGTTTGAGGGGAAGTTAATCAAGCCGGGGGCCGTTAACGGCATTGATGGTTATACCGCGTTTGGGTGGAGCTGGAATGCTTTTCTGTTCGTTGTGTTCGTCATCGTGGCTGCGAGCCTCGCTGTTGGGCGAGGGGAGTCGGTCACGAAATCAGTAATGCTGGGTTTTGTTGTGGCGTGGAGTGTGATGGACCTGCGCACGATTCTGGATCACAGCCTCTCGGTCCGCGCGATTGAAAAATACCGTGTCGGAATGTTTCCGATTGCGGAAATGAAGCTATTTGCTGATCACGCGTCCGATATTATCGGCTCTGGAACGTGGGGGCACGGCGAACTAGATGATCTCGGACAAAGTTTCCTGCTTTATCGCCTTGCCGAACGGCAATACGTTGCCAAAGGTTCGAATCGGACTCCTGATTTCTGGATAACACGGGATCCGAACGAAGGCACGGTACTGCTTAAGTCCGACCATTACTTTCTTGTAAAGAAGGCACAACCTTGAACAGTGTCTTAATTCTTGCCGGTAATGTCTTGGTCTGCGCCACGTTTGGATGGGCTGTCTTGTGCGTCGGCGCGCACGAGAGAAGTTCAACGGAGACGCTCTTCCTCTCGATTCTAGTTGGAATGTACATAGAGACACTGGTCGCCGCTATCCAGATGTTTCTCGGTCTATCGCTTGGAATCGCTGGTTTCACGACAGTTGTGGCGATGGCCGGGGTCGCGATCGGCATTTTTTATAAGCACGGTGTAAAGACCGTCCGTTTCGCGATTGATGGTCCAAAATGGTACGAATGGTTGGTTCTAGCCGCGATCGCCGAGAAAGTGCTCTTTGCTGTCTGGCAACTGACACGAACGCACGCTTATTTTCAAGACGCATTGCTGCACTGGTCCGGTAGAGCCAGGGCGTTGTACGGACAAGCAAATTGGTCCTTTGACCCCAGCTCTCCGTTTTTCATGGGCGGATACATCGGGAATCGAAGCTACCCCCTGCTCACCGTGTTGTGGAGATCTCTCAACGCAAAGTTCAGCGGGAACTGGAACGATCTCATCGCGCGAGCCGATAGCCTCATATTTTTCGTTGTAGTGGTCGGTATTGTCTGGATTGCTGTCTATAGAATTTCAAACCTTCGTTGGATGGGTGCGGCAGCGGCATACATTGTGGCTGCGATACCGTTGCACGCCTGGCATGCAGCCGCAGGCTACAGCGACATTGCTGTCGAAGCATTCTGCGTTGCTTCGGTTGCGGCGCTTCTGAGGAGGGAGTGGCTCTGGGCCGGAGTGATGAGCGCAGGCGCAATTTGGAGCAAGAATGACGCTCTCGTTTTGTACATGCCGGGCATTTTTGCGGCGGCCGCGCTGATGCAGGTGGACACGGCGAAGCGTCAACTGGATTGGCGCAACCTCCGGCAGTTCTTGATGGGGTTCGCGACAGTTCTGCCATGGCTCGCATTCAATTTCATACACGGCTTGGGGTTGACGTCAGCTGGCGGTCAGCTCGGCTGGCATGGCGATGCGCCGAGCTTACTGTGGCACGCATTAATTGAAAGTCCGACCAGCAGCATTCTTTGGATTTGTATTCTTGCGGCCATTGTTTATACGGGTATGCCGATGCTGAAGGATTTGACCGGCCGCGCGTTGATGGCCGGATTTTTCCTATCCCTGTCCGCGATCCTCTTCATCTTCACTGCAACCAGCGCGTATGAATTTCTACTAGACGAAACAACCATTCATCGGGTGATGATGCAATTTTCTGGAATGGCAATCCTGACCGCGATGTACGGGCTATCTTTGAAAACTCCCGAATTTGCCACTGCTGCGGCAACGGCGAAGAAGAGTAAATTGCGCCGTTCAGCTTAGATCAGAGCTGCGGACAGGCTGGTAACCACCACAGAACGGTGGTTACCAGCGGACAATTACTTTTCGGGCGGACGGAATGCGGGACGCTCTGCGGCGAGTACCTTATCTTTCGGTGTGCTCAGATAGCCGCGAATACGGTCCTTATCCACGACGTTCACGACGACTTCGTAGCGAAGTTTGTCGCGGCCGACCAGGAATTGGATGGGTTCGTTTGCCGTTCGGTCTTTCTTCTCCAGTTTCGCGTCGTCCACGTGGATGACGATGTTGTATTTCTGCCGTTTGTTGTCGGTGTCCTTCAACTCCATTTGGATGTCGGCGACGCGCGCGAGCGGATGCTTTTTATCCTTTTTTATGTCGAACTCAAAGAAATCGCGTTCGCCCTTCTTTCGGAGATCGGACAGCTCGTTGGCATTTCGAGCGATCTGCTGGCTCAGTGTGGTTCGAACGTCCGTAATATCGCGGCGGCTCGCGGCCAGGTCGGAGTTTGTCGCATCAAGCTTTGTCGCGACCGCTTTAACTTCGCCCGACACGTTTCCAATCTTTGAGTTGGCATCCTGTTGAACTTCCGCGAGTTTGTTCGATGTTTCTTTGGCAACGGCGGCAACGTCTGTTGAGCTCGCCTTGGTAGCCAGCTCGCTCGCCAATTGCTGCTTTTCCTGCTCCTGGTCCTTGCGAATTTTTTCTGCGTACTTTCTTGACGCGTCGAGTTCCTGAGCCGTTACACCGAGCTTCTTCCCGACCACTTGGATGTCTGATGCCATCGCAGTGGCATCTTTTTGAAGTTTCGTGAGGTTGTCGTCGTTCTTCTCGGTCATGTGTTCGAGAACTTTGATTCTGTCTTCGAGCGCCACCCTGGTGGAATAGGCATTAAATCCAAGCGCCAGGATTGCGACAGCGCCAATCGCCAAGGCGAATTTCATAGTTGAACTTCCTTGCTGGGGGACCGGAGCTACAGGTGTTCCTGCGCCTTCCTTCGGTTTCAGACTGAACATGTATTGTCCTTTCAGGAGTACCTAGTGCAGTGAAAACGCACCAATTATCCACAAATTCTGTTGGTTAGACGAGCAAGTTGTTCGAAGGGTGAGCGGGTGCTAAGCTTCGCCGTGATGGGGCAAACTCCTCGGTTGAAGTGCCGAAACTGTAAACGCTTCTATGAGATTGCGAGAAAAACGCCCTGGTGCGACTGCGGTGGGGTGTTTGATCTGGACTTTGTTCCGGACTCGTTGACGATCAAGGAGGATGAACGCGGTCTTTGGAGATATGTTGGTGCGTTACCTGTCCATAACGGCGTTTCTCTCGGTGAGCCGATCACTCCGATTGTCCCGCTTCAGTTGGATGGAAGACGTATCGACGCCAAACTCGAATACCTGCTTCCCACGGGATCGTTCAAAGACCGCGGCGCCGCGATCTTCGTCAGTGCGATGAAAGATGCGGGAATAGATGCGTTCATGGAAGACTCATCGGGTAACGCAGGAGCGGCATTTTCGGCATACGCGGCACGAGCGGGTATTCAATGTGAGATCTACTGTCCCGCGTCGGCGTCACCCTCGAAGTTGATTCAAGTGCAGCGCACTGGAGCCCGGATCCATCGAATTGACGGTCCTCGAGACAATACGACAGCCGCGGTGAAGGCTCGAACAGGTGAGGTTTTCTACGCGTCCCACAATTGGCATCCGTTGTTTCTGCACGGCACGAAAACCATGGCGTACGAAATCGCGGAGCAATATGACTGGAACCCTCCCGGGCACATTATTGCCCCGACTGGTGGAGGCTCCGTTCTGCTTGGATTGCACCTCGGTTTTAGCGAACTGCTTCAGATGCGACGGATTGAAAGAGTCCCTAGGCTACACGCTGTCCAGGCCGACGCTTGTGCGCCACTGGTTTACTCGAACGTCCAGGCCAGACCGAGCATCGCTGAGGGAATTCTCACGTCGCGTCCGCCTCGCCTGGAGATGATGAAATCCGTTGTAAGTTCCGTGGCTGTCGTTTCAGAGGAGGAGATTCTTAGCGGATTTCGCGAACTGGGCCGAGCCGGGTTGAACGCAGAGCCTACGTCGGCCGTTGTTGTTCCGGCCTTACGAGACGTCAGAATACCGGATGGTGAAACGATTCTCGTTATTCTTACCGGTTCTGGACTAAAGACATCGCTGTTGTAGACGAGACTATGGATTCGAAGGTTCGGCAAGCAGTGTACCGCATAGTTCGACGCATACCGCGCGGACGTGTCCTATCATATGGTGATATAGGCAAAATAGTAGGAGCAGGGCCGCGTCAGGTTGCGGCGGCAATTCGAGGGTGCCCACCGGGCTTACCGTGGCATCGCGTGGTCGGTTCGAGTGGAAAGATTCTCACGCCTGGCGAAACAGCGTTGGTACAACGTGAGTTGCTGATGGCCGAAGGTGTCCGGTTTCGAGGCCGCGGATTTTCGTATCGTTTGTACAAGGCGGAATCATGAGCGCCGATTACAGGATTGAACGGGATTCAATGGGGGAAATGCGGGTGCCGAATTCCGCGCTCTACGGCGCGCAAACTCAGCGCGCTGTGGAGAACTTTCCCATCAGTGGAATCCGTTTTTCCCGCGAATTCATTCATGCGTTGGGTGAAATCAAGCTGGTGGCCGCACGAGCAAACCGCGATCTTGGTTTGCTGGATTCAAAGCTAGCCCGTGCGATCGAACAGGCGGCCCGGGAGGTCGTCGACGGCAAACTCGATGACCACTTCGTACTCGACATCTTCCAGACGGGGTCAGGTACTTCGACGAACATGAACGCCAACGAAGTTATCGGGAATCGCGCGATCCAGCTTCTCGGTGGAACAGTTGGATCGAAGAATCCGATCCACCCCAATGATCACGTCAATATGTGTCAGTCCAGCAACGACGTGATCCCAACGGCAATGCACGTTGCGGCGCTGGAGTCGATCCGCGAATCCCTCATTCCAGCATTGGAAAAACTTCAGGGAGCCCTCGCCGCCAAATCAGTCGAATTCGACGGCATCGTAAAGATCGGACGGACTCACCTGCAGGATGCGACGCCGGTGCGGCTCGGCCAGGAATTCGGCGGATACGCCCGGCAGATTGAATTGGCAATTCATCGGCTGAAAAAGCTTGAAGACACGCTAAGCGAATTGGCCCTCGGTGGAACGGCAGTAGGAACGGGAATCAACGCGGATCCACGCTTTGCGGCGCTTGCGATCGAGTACCTTTCAGAGATCACAGGAATGAACTTGCGGGAAGCGGTGAACCACTTCGAAGCGCAAGGAAGCAAGGACGCAGTTGTGGAAGCCAGCGGGGCGCTGAAAACCATCGCTGTGAGTCTCTCTAAAATCGCCAACGATATTCGATGGCTGGCTTCGGGTCCTCGATGTGGTCTCGGAGAAATAGCCTTACCGGAAACGCAACCTGGTTCGTCGATCATGCCGGGTAAAGTGAACCCGGTCATCGCCGAGTCCGTGTTAATGGTAGCCGCGCACGTGATCGGAAATGATGCTGTGATTACGATTTCAGGTCAAGGCGGGAACTTTGAATTGAACGTCATGATGCCGGTCATGGCGCACAATCTTCTGGAGTCGATTCGTCTGCTCGCGGCATCAGCCCGGAATTTTTCCGATCGATGTGTTTCAGGGATTCAAGCCAATCGTGAAAGGTGTGCCGAAATGGTCGAGAAGAGTCTCGCGATGTGCACCGCATTGGCCCCGGAGATCGGTTACGATGCTGCAGCCGCGATCGCGAAGGAGTCGTATCGAACGGGCAAGACCGTACGCGAAATTGCGCTCGCTCAAAAAATTCTGCCGGCCGAGCGGCTCAATGAGATCCTCGACCCTATGCGGATGACAAAACCGGGCATCGCAGCCAAAGGAGAGTAAGTGCAGGAGAAGGATTTTTTCACCGAGAAGACGGAGACAAAGCCGATGTCGCTGCGCTGCCCATCGTGTCGCCAGGATTCCGATTACCAGATCCGCTGGATTCGGCGCACCAAGAAGTCCTCGCTTCCTTCGCATGCCGATGTTGATGACCGGGCCCGCTTCAAGAATGCCCGTGATTATATGATCCGCGTCGACGATATTGTGGCCTGTCCCAAGTGCAGAAAACGTATCGAGATCACGAGCAAAAGCGTGGTGTTGTTGTAGGTCTAGTATTCTCTCGTAACGATTGTGCCCGGTTCAACGGGATAGTGAAGCAGCGCGAGCGCATCGCGCAGGATCCTTAGCTGAAGTTCACGGTCGTTGGGACGGCCAAGGGATTCACCAGGCTGGAAGGGTTTCGGGTATAACGCTCGCGGTGGCCCTGCCTGCTCGGATTCTGTTGGTGAGACTGTTATCAGAACTGTTGATATACCCTGGCTTTCGATAGCTCGTTGTATCGTGACGACCGTCCGATGGCACAACGGTCAGCCACCCGTCATCACAACGACATCGGGTCTCGTTTGAAGAACGTCTCTTGCAATGTCCCAACTCACCTCTTCTTTCAATTTCCGCAGCTCTGTCGTCAATCCCATGGCGACATGATGTTCGGCGGTCTTTCCGATTTCTCCGCTGGCCACCAGGTCGTGAAGACGATCGAGCGGAAACATGATGTTCGGATCGAGCGCTCCTTTAGAGGTATCAAAATGGCCGGGAACGAAATGAAGCAAGCGAGTCTCGGTGTCGTCGGGTATCAGGTTAAAGGTCAGATCATTTTCCGTGTAAGGATGCATGCCTGCCGCGTACGCTCCGGACGTACTGACGAGAGCGACGCGGCAGTCTTTCAGGTCGCGGCGGAGCCTTGTGTAAGGGACGCAGGCTCGAGCCAGTTCCATCAAGCAGTCCTCGCTAACCCTGGATTTTCTTCAATTCATCGAATAGGAGCGAATTTTTCGGTTGATCACCGATCGGATGAACATCGATGTACCGAATCTTTCCTTGCTTGTCGATGATGAAGATTGCTCGTTCTGTAAAGCCTTCCGCACGGAGGACGGCGTATTTCAAGGCTGTAAGCCCGTGTGGCCAGAAATCACTGACGAGAGGATATGAAATCCCGCCCAATGATTTAGCCCAGGCTTTGATGGTTGGAACAGTGTCGATGCTAATGCCCACTACCTGGGCATCATACCGGTCAAATTCGGAGGTCTCCTCCTCATAAGCCGGCATTTGAAGCGTTCAAACGGGGGTAAACGCCAAAGGATAGAAAGCCAGAACGACGTTTTTCTTGCCGCGATAATCGGACAGGTTGACGTCCTTGTCCAAATGCGACTTTAACGTGAAATCCGGCGCCTCATCTCCCACCTTCGGTGCGTTCACGTCTCGAATGGCCATGATTCACCTCAAGAATAAATTGATACGAGATCCAGAATACACGGCTCCCGCTATTGCCACAAGATCGCCTATGATCTTGCCGTGAGACTGCGAATAGGAATTCTTGGGGCAAAGGGACAGCTTGGGAACGACCTGGTCAAGGCCCTTGCTCACCATCAAGTCATATCTTTCACGAGAGCGGATTTCGATGTGGCCGAAACCGAAAAGGCCCGTGCGGCTTTGGTAGAAGTCCGGCCCGACGTCCTGATCAATACAACCGCGTACCATCGTGTGGATGACTGTGAGGGTCAGCCCGAACTGGCCTATTCAGTCAACGTTCTTTCCGTCTTAAATCTCATTCGCGTCGTCAATGAACTGGAAGCCCAACTCGTCCACTTCAGCACGGATTACGTTTTTGATGGAGCGGCCGCCTATCCTTATACAGAAGACAGTGCGGCAATGCCATTGAGTGTTTACGGAAATTCGAAACTGGCGGGCGAATATCTGGTGCGCTCGATCGCCAGGCGGTACATTTTAATTCGTACCTGCGGACTGTACGGCGTCGCAGGAAGCCGGGGAAAAGGCGGAAATTTCGTCGAGACCATGCTTGCAAAAGCTCGTGCGGGTGACAATATCAGGGTTGTTGCGGATCAGGTGGTAACGCCCACTTACACGGCGGATCTCGCGCAACAGGTTGCGCTGATGCTGGATTCAGGAGCGTCCGGGCTGTTCCATGTTACGAACGAGGGCGCGTGTTCGTGGTATGAATTCGCTCAAGCCATTTTCGATCTTGCGAAGGTGAACGCAAACCTGTCGCCAACTTCGAGTGATCTGTACAAAACGCCTGCGATTCGTCCGAAATATTCCGTCCTCGAGAATGCCCGGCTGAAACAACTATCGTTGAATCGCATGACACATTGGCGTGAGGCGCTTGCATCTTATCTGCATGAAAAGCAGATTCGTGGATGAACACGCAAAAGCTGCGCGCCCTGCCGTATATCGTTCCGCTTTTCCCCTTTGACATCATAGTCGCCGTTTGTTTGTTGGTTGCCTCCGTTGTAGCGGCGGTCTATGACCGCCGGTTTTTCCGTCCGAGGTACCCTAAAACCGGTGGTCACAGACCGCCGCTGCAGCAGAAGATCGCGACTATTCAGATACTCAACTGGAATGGGAGGGACCTGCTGAGGCAGTGTCTTCCATCTGTGATCGATGCGGTTCGGTTAGCCGGGGGCGGGCACAAGATTCTGCTTGTCGATAACGGATCTACGGACGGCAGCGTTGAACTGACGCGGCAGGAATTTCCGCAGGTTCACATACTGGAGCTAGATCGTAATTACGGTTTCATTGGCGGCAACAATCGTGGCGTTCAGACGGTCGATACCGAGTTCGTGGTTTTTCTGAACAACGACATGATTGTCGATCGTAACTTCCTCAGACCTCTCATTGACGGCTTTACAGACGACTCCGTTTTCGCGGTCACCTCGCAAATCTTTCTTGAGGATTCTTCGCGCCGCCGTGAAGAGACCGGTAAAACCCGCGCGAAGTTCGAGCGGGGGTTTTTCGAAGTGTGGCACGAGGAAATTGACGCCAAGGATGAGAAACGGGAAACGATTCCGGTGTTCTGGGCAGGCGGTGGGTCATGCGCGTTCGACCGGGCCAAGTATCTGGAACTAGGCGGTCTCGATGAGCTGTATGCGCCCTTCTATCTTGAAGACACCGATCTCTCGTACCGTGCATGGAAGCGTGGATGGAAGTGTTTGCTGGCTCCGGCGAGCCGCGTCATTCATAAGCACCGCGCCACGAGCAGCCGGACCTTCAGCCATCGTTTCGTCGACAATACGATTCGGCGAAATCTGTATCTTTTCATCTGGAAGAACATCCGCGATGTTCAGATGTTGTTGGGTCACATAATCAATCTGCCGCGAATTCATGGTCGCTCAATCATGAATAACGGCGGCGCTTTTGAAGTCCAGGCTTACATGCGGGCTGTCGTCAAAATGCCAATGGCGATCTTGCGGCGCATTGGGCAGACGCCGCAGGGCTGCGCCAGTGATCGGGACGTGATTGCGGGGAGCCGGCAGTGAACATTTTGATGCTGACGGCTTATCCTCCCGTACTAAACCTGCACGGAGGCGGCGTTCGGATGTATCACAACATTCGAATCCTTTCCGGTTCCCACAACGTCAGCGTTATCTCCTTTGTTGAAAACGACCAGGAGCGCGATCTCCTGCGGTCGCTCGATGGGATTTGTGAATCTGTAACGGCTGTTCAACGGATTCCGGATTTCAGTCCTCACTGGCTGTCGCTCGATCCATTCTTGATACGAGAATTCAGCACGCCGCAGATGAACCATGCGATTCAAGCTGTTTTTCAAAAGAAAAAAATCGACGCGGTTCAGTGCGAGTACCTGCAGATGGCGCAGTACCGCCGGCCTCGGACCCTATCGATACTGACTATTATCGAGACGCTTTCGGACAATGCCTATGCCGCATTCCGCGCCGAATCCGATCCTTTGGCTAAATTGAAGTTGTATTACCGATGGATGCAAATGCTTCGCTATGAAATCGCAGCTACACGCAGATTTGACCGGGTCGTTACGATGACGGAGCGTGACGCGGAGTATCTCCGTTCGTATGCTCCATCGGCGGATATCCGCCCGATCCCCATCGGAATCGATTCCGTCGAGTTCACCCCACTTTCGGAAAATCCAGCGGACTCGTTGCAGGTGGCTTTCCTCGCGAACTTTCGCCATTCGCCGAACGTGGAGGCAGCCGAATTTCTGCTGCGGCAGATCGCCCCATTTTTTCCGTCCATTCGATTCGTTCTGCCGGGTCGCAATGTTCCGGTTCATCTTGGTCCCAGCGAAAATGTCAGTTTCCCCGGTTATGTTGAAGACACGCGTGAGCTGTACCGAAGACCCAACACGATCGTTGTGGCGCCTTTATTTTCGGGAACAGGACAGCGGGTGAAACTCCTGGAAGCGTTTAGCATGGCATGCCCCGTCATTACGACGTCTGTTGGCGCCTTCGGATATCCGATTCGCAACGGTGTTGAAGCTTTGATAGCAAACTCCGCAGAAGAATTTCGCGCTGCTTTAAGGCTCTTGATCCCCTCGCAATCTCTGCGCTCCGCACTTGGCCGCAACGCCCGCGAAATGATCGTACGCCATTTCGATTGGGCACAGATAGGCCGGCAAATGCTGCATTTGTTCGACGCATGATATCTTCAGCTCGTCATGCGCGAGGAATATCGAGCCGGCACGCTTATGCATCCCGTTATTCGGAAATTCCTGTTTCCGATAAAAGCGGTGACGTTCGTCTGGCGATTCCTTGCCTTGCTGGTTTGGACTGCGTATCTGGAAGGCAGTCGTGACATCGCGGATTGATCTGCTTGTAGTACTTCATAACAGCAAAGCGGTTCTGCCTGTCTTTCTGGCGAGTCTCCGCAACATCACGATGCC
>Ga0207098_10254_pt1 | contig 17313 bp, 17 predicted proteins | sample Alteio_BWMinHeat_84_FD_153548 | JGI IMG/M metagenome (GOLD analysis project Ga0207098, IMG submission 153548) | Enriched cells from forest soil in Barre Woods Harvard Forest LTER site, Petersham, Massachusetts, United States -... | ecosystem: Environmental > Terrestrial > Soil > Temperate forest >...
CTTCCAGCGCTTGGTCACATTCTTCATGCGATCCTGAAAGCGCCGCTCCTGCTCTTCATCGCTGACTGAAAACCAGTATTTGATGAGGCGAATCCCCGAGCGGACCAGCATGCGCTCGAACTCCGGGCAGCTTTGCATGAACTCCTGGTACTGCGCCTCGTTGCAGAAGCCCATCACGCGCTCTACTCCCGCGCGGTTGTACCAGCTGCGGTCAAAAAGCACCATCTCACCGGCGGCGGGCAGATGCTCGACATAGCGCTGGAAGTACCATTGCGTCTTCTCGCGCTCCGTGGGCGTGGTCAGAGCCACCACGCGGCAGACGCGCGGATTCAGCGTCTCCGTGATCCGTTTGATGGAGCCGCCCTTGCCAGCGGCATCGCGCCCTTCAAACAGCACCACGACGCGCAGGCCTTCCTGGCGAATCCATTCCTGCAGCTTCACAAGTTCAATTTGCAGCCGGCGCAGCTCCCGGCAGTATTCGCAATCCTTGCCAAGCCGCATCGTCTTGATGGAGTCGGATCCATGGTTGTCACTACGCCTGGTGAGGTCTTCCGCGACCGCACCGTTCTTCCCCGTGGCGTGCCGTGCATGCTTGCCATTGTCTTTCATTCGTAATCCCCCAGCCTGACCGGCAGGGTTCCGCGCCGAAGCTCATCCAGGTGTCGCTGGCTCTTGCGCAGGGCCGGTAGTCTCACGTTGGGACTTATCGGCACCCTACCGCCATCACAACAATCATAGTCCTCAATATCTTGCATTGGGCGTTAACGGGGCCTTTAGAACGCCGCCGCGTGAATGGCCAGCAGCTTTTCGAGAAGCGGCTTGAGGAGATCGAGACGCAGCGCATTGGCGCCGTCCGATTTCGCGTGCGCGGGATCATCGTGAACTTCGAGAAAGATCCCGTCCACGCCGGCCGCCACCGCCGCCCGCGCCAGCAGTGGAATGAACTCCGGCTGGCCGCCGCTCACGCCGTTGGCCGCCGAAGGCTGCTGCACCGAGTGTGTGCCGTCAAACACCACCGGGGCCAGCTGCCGCATAACCGGCAGCGAGCGATAGTCCACCACCAGCGTGTTGTAGCCGAAGCTTGCCCCGCGCTCGGTCAGGAACACCCGCTCGTTGCCGGTCGAACGCACCTTCTCCACCGGGTGGCTCATGTCCCACGGCGCCACGAACTGGCCCTTTTTGATATTGACCGCCCGCCCTGTCTTCCCGGCGGCCACCAGCAGATCGGTCTGCCGGCAAAGAAACGCCGGAATCTGCAGCACATCCACCGATTCCGCCGCCACCTCGCAGTGCGCAGGCTCATGGACATCGGTCAGCACCGGCAGCCCTGTATCCTTCGCCACCCGACCCAGAATGCGCACGCCCTCTTCCAGCCCCGGCCCTCGAAAACTCTTCACGCTGGTGCGGTTGGCCTTGTCATAGCTGGCCTTGAAAATATAGGGAATCCCCAGGTCCGACGTGATCCGCTGGATCGCTTCAGCCATGGTGCGGGCATGGGCTTCCGACTCGATGACGCATGGCCCCGCAATCAGAAAAAGTCTACCGGTCCCCACGTGCACCGGGCCGATCTCGAACGATTGGCTCACGAAGGCGATTCTATCGCGGCAATGAGGACGGGGCCTTTCCCGGCCCGCCCCGCCTACATCGAGCGGATTCCTCGACCACTGCGACGGCGTACTGTCCAGGGTGCGAAGAGACATTCCACCGTCCGGACCATAAAAGCATAAATATGCTACTATGAATCGATGCGGACCACGATCGACATTCCGGATGAAACCTATCGCGATCTGAAAGTGAAGGCAGCGCGCGAAGGAAAGCCGCTGCGCCTGATTGTCTTACGCGGAATTCAAAGGGAGTTGGAGGACGGGGAAAAGCGGGACATTCGAAAGTTGAAATTACCGCTGATTCGCTCCTCGGAGCCCGGCACGCTGGCACTGACCAATGAGCAAATCGATGAGCTCGCCGCTTTTTCTTGACGTGAACCTGTGGGTTGCGCTGACCTTCGATCGGCACGCGCATCACGTAAAGGCAAAGGAGTGGTACGAGGCTGTGCCAGCAACTGCGACGCTTGTCTTCTGCCGGCAGACGCAACTGGGACTTTTTCGAATCCTGACCACCGCTGCCGTAATGCATCAGAACGTGCTGACCCAGAGAGAGTGCTGGCAAGTATTCGACCAATGGATCGCTACCGGCCAAGTTGCATGGGCAGACGAGCCTGGCGAAACGGAGACGCGGTTGCGCGGATTAACCCAGGGCGCCTCCGCCTCACCCAAGGTGTGGATGGATGCTTACCTCACGGCGTTCGCAGACGGTGCGAACCTGACGCTCGTCACCTTTGACAAGGCACTGGCCGAAAAAGCGAAGGGGGCGGTGCTCCTCGCCTGATGGCGCCCGCGGCGTTCGCTCTTAACTGGACCGCCCGCTGGACGAAATGAGTTGTTCGCCTATTGGCTCTTCCGTCTGAAATCGCCCCGCCCGATTTCTATAGCTGGCCGCAATAAACTCCCGGAACAGCGGATGCGGCTCGAGCGGCTTTGACTTGAACTCGGGGTGGAACTGGCAGCCCAGAAAATAGGGATGGCCGGGGATCTCGACGATCTCAACATAAGTCGAATCCGGCGTCGTACCGCTGATCTGCAGGCCACCCCCCGTAAGCAGCGCCTCGTATTCGCGATTGAATTCATAACGATGGCGATGCCGTTCGCTGATCTCCGTCGCGCCGCTGTAGGCGCGCGCAGCCAGAGAATCCGGTTGCAGAATACAGGTCCACGCGCCCAGCCGCATGGTGCCGCCCATCTCTTCGACGCCCAGCAATTCGCGCAGCTTGTGAATCACCCGATGTTGCGTGGCAGGATCGAATTCGCTCGAATTCGCGTCCCGTAGCCCGCACACATTGCGGGCAAACTCGATGCAGGCCGTCTGCATCCCCAGGCAGATCCCGAAATAGGGCACGCGGTTCTCGCGCGCGTAGCGAATTGCGTTCAACATTCCTTCGATGCCGCGCTTGCCGAAGCCGCCCGGGACTAGGATGCCGTCAAATCCTTCCAATTGAAGCTCATAGCCGCGGTCCTCGGGAGTTTTCGACTCCAAGCCCTCGGCTTCAATCCACGTGACATTTAATTTCAAATGCTGCGAAATGGCCCCGTGGGTCAGCGCTTCCTTGAGCGACTTGTAACTGTCCTCATACTCGACGTACTTTCCCACAATGGCGATATTCACTTCATCCCTTGGATGTTGGACCCGTTCGATCAACTCCTTCCACTTGCTGAGGTCGGCGTCGGGCGCTTCCTTGTGCAGGTATTTCAGGATCAGGGCATCCACGCCCTCGCTGGCAAACCCGAGCGGCACCTGGTAGATCGAGGGCACCGTCGTGGCGCCGATGACCGCGCGCTCCTCGACGTTGCAGAAGGCGGCAATCTTCTGCTTGATGTCGCGGCTCAACGGGCGATCGGAACGGCACATCAGGATATCGGCCTGGATCCCGATCGAAAGCAGTTCCTTGACCGAGTGCTGGGTGGGCTTGGTCTTCAATTCCTGCGCCGCGGAGATCCAGGGGACCAGTGTCAGGTGGACAAAGACTGTGTTTTCGCGGCCCAGTTCCTGCCGCATTTGGCGGATGGCTTCGAGAAAGGGCAGCGACTCGATGTCGCCTACGGTCCCGCCGATTTCAACGATGGTCACGTCCGCGCCGTTGGCCGACACCTTGCGCATGGCGTTCTTGATCTCGTTGGTGACATGCGGAATCACCTGGACGGTTTTGCCCAGGTAGTCGCCGCGCCGCTCCTTGAGGATGATCTGCTCGTAAATGCGGCCGGTAGTCAGGTTGTTGTCGCGGGATAGGGGTGCATGGGTGAACCGCTCGTAGTGTCCCAGGTCGAGGTCGGTCTCCGCGCCGTCGTCGGTGACAAACACTTCGCCATGCTGAAACGGCGACATGGTTCCGGGATCGACGTTGAGGTAGGGATCGAATTTCATCAGGTTCACGCGCAGGCCGCGGCTCTCCAGCAGACAACCGATGGAAGCCGCGGCAAGACCCTTGCCTAAACTGGACACAACGCCGCCCGTCACAAAGACATACTTTGCCGACATCGATGCAACCTCTGAATTGGAATGTTGGGATTGGCCGTACCTGGTGGGCACAATCAAGTATGGCAGAGTTAGGACGGCGATGAAAGTGGAAATTCGGTACCGAACCCCTGCGGAGGAACTCTGTCGAGCAACAGCTTTGGGTGCCCCATTCTGGCGACGTTGTCAGACGTTGCCAGGGCGGGAGAGCACGAACGCCCACGTCGTTTCCCGACCGATTTGCCCCTGTGCGCGCCTCCGGCCTACGATGCTGGCTATGAGGAAGCAGATTTCATGACTACCGCCACGAAAGCATTCCGCAAACTGGGCGCCGCCGGTCCCGAGGTTTTTCCCGTCGCCCTTGGCTGCATGGGCATGAGCGGGATGTATGGCCCGGCCGACGAGGCCGAGAGCCTGGCCACCATCCACGCCGCCATCGATGCCGGGGTTAACCTGATCGATACGGGCGACTTCTACGGTGTCGTTAGCACATAATATGTCCGGTATTCGTAGCAAGTGAAATGTCCGCATAGCGAGCGTCGAGGATGGAGCCATGCATATGCGCATGGAGATCTATCCGAGTGCTGCGGTGGAGCGGGCTATGAAGCTGCAGGAAGTGCTTTTACGGGCGACGGCGGGGAAGATCAAGTGGTGGCAGGCAGCAGAGATGATCGGCATCAGCGAGCGCCAGATGCGCCGCTGGAAGAAGCGATATGAAGCCAGTGGCTTTGACGGGTTGCTGGACCGGCGGTGTGGAGTGCCGAGCAGGAGGCGGGTGCCTCGGGTCTTGGCAGAGCTGGTTGTCAGCTTGTATCGAGATCAGTACTTCGATCTGAACGTGCGGCACTTTCACGAGAAGCTCGTCGAGGAACATCAGATCGGGTTGAGCTACACGTGGGTCAAGCAGGCGCTGCAGGCAGCCAGCCTGGTAAAGCGGAAGTCGAAGCGGGGAGTACACCGCAAGCGTCGGGAGCGCCGCCCTCTGGCAGGGATGATGCTGCACATCGACGGCAGCGATCACCAGTGGTTTCAGGATGAGCGTCGGCACGACCTGATCGTGATCCTCGACGATGCCACCAGCGAGATCTATTACGCGCAGCTGGCCGAGGAAGAGACGACCGCCACAGTGATGGCCGGGCTGCGGGCGGTGATCGAACTGAAGGGGCTGTTCTGTTCGCTCTATTCCGACCGCGGAGCCCACTTCTGGCTGACACCCAAGAGCGGGGGCAAGGTCGATTATGACCGTCCCACGCAGGTGGGCCGCGCCATGAAGGAACTGGGCGTGCATATGATCCCGGCCTACTCACCGCAGGCGCGGGGACGCTCGGAACGCAACTTCTCCACCTGGCAGGGACGTCTGCCACAGGAGTTGCGATTGCGCGGGATCCGCACTTTGGAAGAGGCCAACACGTTTCTTTCCGAACACTACATCGCCGAGTTCAACCGCCGCTTCACGGTTCCGGCCGCGCAGCGAGGAACGGCGTTTATATCCTGCCGGAACAGGAACCTGGAGATGATCTTCACGCAACGCTACGAGCGCACCGTTGATCGGGACAACACGGTGAGCCTTCACAACCTGGTCATACAGATTGAGCGTGCTGAGTGGCGCCCCACCCTGGCTGGATGCAAGGCGATCATCCATCAGCACCTGGACGCTACCCTAACCCTCATGATCGCCGGGCATCGCGTCGGACACTACAGCGCGGAAGGGAAACTCCTGACACCGTTGACCAAAAAACAGATCAAGGCCGTGGAAAAGACGTTGAGAGGAAAAGTCCAAAAGCAGACTTTCCCTCCCAACTTGCAAATCCCGCACACGACGCGGGATTCGCACTTTCCCACCGCCACGACGACTACTACTGGCTGATTTTTATTACTTAACCAAAACCGGACACTTCACTTGCTCAGAAAAGCGGACATTTCTACTTGCTAACGACACGGGCGACTTCTACGGCATGGGGCACAACGAGATGCTGGTAGCCAGGGCGCTGCGGCTGGTGCGCGACCAGGTCCTGATCTCGGTGAAATTCGGCGCCCAGCGGGGCCCCGACGGGGCCTTTCTGGGCTTTGACGGCAGTCCGGCCGCGGTGAAGACGGCCCTCGCCTATTCCCTCAAACGCCTCGACGTGGATTACATCGACATCTACCGCCCGGCCCGTCTTGACCCGCGCGTCCCCATCGAAGACACGGTGGGCGCGATCGCCGACATGATCAAGGGCGGCTACGTGCGCTATGTGGGTCTGTCAGAGCTTGGCCCGGAGACCATTCGCCGCGCCGCCGCCGTGCATCCCGTAGTCGACCTGCAGATTGAGTATTCGCTGGTCAGCCGGGGACCGGAGGCCGCCATATTTCCCGTTCTCGACCAACTCGGGATCGCAACCACGGCCTATGGCGTGCTTTCGCGCGGCCTGCTTTCGAATTCTCAGCCGGCCGCTTCGGGAGACTTCCGCGCCTGGCTGCCCCGCTTTACCGGCGACAACCTGGCCAGCAATCAGCGCATGGTTGACCGGCTCCGGGAGATCGCGGCCGGCAAAGGGATTACCCAGGTGCAACTCGCCATTGCCTGGGTTCTTGCAAAGAAAGAGTCGATCGTGCCCGTGATCGGAGCCCGGACGAGGACCCAGCTTAAAGAGAGCCTGGGCGCCCTGCATGTGAAGCTCTCCGCAGACGACATCGACGCCGTTGAGGCCGCCGTGCCAGCCGACTCCGTTGCCGGCACCCGCTACGACGAGCACCAGATGCGCGTGCTGGACAGCGAGAAATAACCGCGGCGGCCTGGGCATAAACCGGCCGACCCATCCGCAGCCGGGGGCTACTCCGCCCGCAGCGCCTCTACCGCATTCACCCGGGCGGCCCGGACCGCCGGGGCCGCGGACGCGATCAATGCAGCAACCAGAATCAGGGCCGCCGAGGCAATGAACGCCAGCGCGCCGGCCTGATGCAGGTCTGCAATGTACCTGCCGGCGATGCGTTCCAGCACAAAGCTCAACGCCACGCCCGCGGCCACCCCGAGCGCCGCCATCACCACGCCTTCCACAAGAACATCGGTAAGGATATTGCGCGGCTGTGCGCCCAGGGCCATGCGAATGCCGAACTCCCGCGTGCGCCCGCTCACCGAGAAGGCAAGTACGCCCGCCACGCCCACCACGGAGATGAGAAGCGCCACGGCGGCAAATCCGCCAAACACGATGGCATTCAGCTTGTCTGGCGTGAGGACCTCGGCGCGCGCATCGCCCAGGGTGCTGGCTTTCTCCACCGGCTGATCGGCCGACATTTCATGAATGGTGCGGGCAATCGCCGGCACCAGCAGGTAGGGATCGCTCTTGGCGCGCACAAAGAGGCGCCCATTCCACCCCTCCTGGTTCGTGGGCTGATAGATGGTCATGGCCGGCGACGGGATCAAGTTTTCATCATCGAAGTCAGGCACGACGGCAACGATCCGCCGCGGCTCGTAGCTGATGCCGATGAATTTCATCACCCCATCGGTCCACCACAGCCGGCGATTGAGCGCATTCTGCCCCGGATACAGCGCCTGCGCCAGGCTCTGGCTCACGATCACGACGCGTTCTTTCCCGTCCTTGTCGCCGTCGTTGAAGTCGCGGCCCTGGACAATCGGCACGCCCATGGTTTCGAAAAACCCTGGAGACACCGAGCGGAAATTGGCCCGGTAATCAATCTTGTCGTTTCTGGTTTTTGCCCCCTGGGCAGCGAACGCGAAATTGATGTTGAGTCCCCGCTCGTCGCGCCAGGGGACGCTGAAACCTGAGGCGACATGATCCACGCCCGGCAGGCTGCCGACGCGGGCCTTTACATCGCGATAGAAGTCCTGCACCTGCTCCGGAGTCTTCCCATATGACATCACCGGCAGGTTGATTGCCAGGACATTGCCGGAGTCGAAAGGCGGCCGGCTCTGTTCAAGAACAAACAGGGTCTTCATCAGCACGCAGGCCCCGGCCAGCAGAACGAACGAGGCCATGATCTGGACCACGGCGAAAACGCGAAGGTGCCGGTTGCTTCCCCCGGCAACCCGGGTGCCGCGGGTGCTCAGCCCGCCCTGGGGAGCATCGGGCGACGGCAGCCGCGGAATGTACGCCAGGAAAACCGCGGCGATCAAGGCCAGGCCGATCCCAAACCACACCAGGCTGAAATCGAGAGACAGGTCGCGGGCGCGCACCGAGAACCGGGCCGCATACCGGCCCAGCACCGCCACCATGGGAACCGCAATCAGCACCGCCGCAATGGCTCCGCTCCCGCACAGCACCAGGCTCTCAGCCAGCAACGAGCGGCGCAGGACCTGGCTGCTGGCGCCCAGTGCGGAACGAATGGAGAGTTCCCCTTCCCGGCGCACGGTCCGCGCCAGAACCAGGTTGGCCACATTGGAGCTGGCAATCACAAACAGCAGGCCCGCCGCGCCAAAGAGAACCCACAAAATCGTATTCGCCTGCGAATTGATCTGGTCGTGCATCCGCTTGGCGTCGATCTGGAAATGGTCTTCGGGTTTGTATGTCTCCGGATGGGCCGAGGTCATGGCGCCGTACACGCTGCGCAACTCGGCGCGGGCGGAGTCGACGGTCGCCCCCGGCGCCAGGCGCCCGAAGACTTCGGTCATGCGGTGTTCGCGGCCGGTGACCATCGTTGCCGACAGGTGATGCGGGCTGGTCACCACGTTGGCGATGATTTCGGTTGCTACTGGATACGGCACCGATGGTTCCAGCACCCCGACCACCGTTGCGCCGCGCGCGCCCAACCCGCTTTCAAGCCGTACCGTCTTTCCCAGCACGCTGGGATCGGAATGCAGTTCCGATTTCCAGAACCCGTAGGTCAGCACCACCGCACCCGGCGCATTCTGGCCGTCGTCAGATGGGCCCAACAGGCGTCCCAGCACCGGGCGCAGTCCCATCACCTGGAAATAATTCCCGTCGACCACTCCGGCGGGAATCTCGCGCGGCGTGCCCAGCCCCACGACGGTAAAGTCGATCTCTGAAAATGTGCCCAGCTTAGTAATGCTCTTCAGCCCCGAACCAATGTCCTGAATCTCTGGAATCGAAAACGTCGCATTCTCGACCCCAAGGCCCGGAGCGCTCTGTCGTATGTAGAGCAACCGGTCTTCGTCCCGGTTGGCCAATGGGCGAAGCAGCACGGCGCGGACCACCGTGAAGATCGCGGCATTGGCGCCGATTCCGAGCGCCAGGGTGGTGGCAACGGTGAACCAGAGTGCGCGCACGCGCGCCAGCGAACGGATCGCGATTTTCAAGTCATGCAGGAATGACATCGGTGACCTCCGAGCAAGCCGCGAGTTGCCCCGCCTTCACTATCACGACGAACGGCCGAAGCGCAATTCGACAAATCGTCCAAGAAATTTTGGCTCTTCCCGCGCTTTTAACGGAAGTCGTGGAGAGCTTCTTCCTGGAGTTTGGGAAAGAATCAAATTGACGATTACGTTGATATCAACTAGTCTACTGCCGTGTCAAGTCCGAACGCGCTCCCGTACGAAGCCACCATTATGGTCCGGGAGTCCTGCCTGTGTCTTCACGTACAGCGGGCCGCGCGCGCCCTGGCACGGTGCTTTGATGAAGCGTTGCGCCCGTTTGGACTCACAAATGGCCAGTTCTCCCTTTTGATGTCGCTGAACCGCCCCGTTCCTCCCCCGATGGGGCCGGTCGCGTCCCTGCTCGCGATGGATCGAACCACGCTGACAGCAGCACTCAAGCCGCTCGAGCGCCGCGGGTTGGTCGAAATCGCGTCCGACTCCTCCGATCGACGCAGCCGCATCCTGATTCTGACCGAGGAGGGCCGCACGCTTCTCGCTGAGGCGCTTCCCACGTGGAAGCGTGTCCATGAGGAAATTGAACACCACCTCCCCGGCGATCCGGACGCACTGCGCAAGGGCTTGCTGGCTCTCTCCTGACCCGTGAGCGGAGCCGGAGCGTTTTCTGACAAGCCTGAAGGCATGAGTCGTGGCTTGATCAAAGGATCGGCTCACAGCTTCACAGCTTCACAGCCACCGGGGGGGAGGGGTACCCATCCGCGCTCGAGTTGCACTTCGATCCAATCCTCCACCTCTATTGTGGCAAAACCGAAGAAAGAAAGTGCAAAAGCGCGCGCATGTTTCTCGCAATCATCAAGACGAGGGCTGTGGCGGCGAGAACGAGCGCTAGTGTGGTGACTCCGAAGTTCGTTGCATAAATCGAAGCGCCCGAACTGCAGATCCTTCGACTCCATTTGGCGCAAAAGACGCGCCAAACTGCGCTCAGGATGACAGCTTTATTCTGATGCGAACTTCAGATTCAGGACGCTAGCTCGTATTCCCATTCAGCCGGAGAATACGTTTTGCGTTATTCGACGCTACGTCGATCGGCTCACTCTCAGCGATCTTCGCAGTTTCGATGAACTGGGCTGCCAGCTCTGTCTTTTCAAACGGGTAGTCAACCGAAAACATGACATTGCCGGTTCCCATCGCGTCGAGCGCACAGCGGAGGGAAATGTCGGAGCAAACCCCGGAGGTGGTGATCGCAATATTTCGCTTGATGTAGAAAGACGGCGGCTGGGGAAGCGTCATGGAACCTCGATGCGATATCAGCCACCGGCTGTCGAAGCGCCATAGATTCAGGGGCAGCGTCTCTCCCATGTGGCCGAGCACTAACCGGGCCTTCGGATAGCGCTCGAATACACCGGCAAACACGAGCCGCAAGGCGTGTGTCGCGGTCTCAAACGCCCAACTGCAGACCGGGCCCCACAGTTCCGCGTGGCCGGCGTACATCGCCGGATGATCCACGGGATTGGCGGGGTGCAGATAAATGGGCGCATCAAGCGCCGCCACGCGCTCCCAGAACACGGAATACTTATCCGCATCAAGATAGTCCCCGTTCGTCTGGCCGTTAATCATGGCGCCCTGAAACCCAAGGTCATGCATGCAGCGCTCCAGCTCGTCTGCCGCCGCGGGAGGATTGTGCATCGCCAGGTGGGCAAAGCCGCCGTACCGGCTGGGACGCTTCTGAATCTCCCCGGCAAGAAAATCATTGACCGCTTTTGCTTTTTTCAGCGCAACCGCAGCGTCCTTCTCAACCTGAACGCCGGGGCCGGAGAGAGACAAAACCACGAAATCGATGTGGTGCCGGTCAAGGATGCGATCCGCCGGTCGCCCAGATCCTGGAGCGCTTCCAGCCCCGGTTTTACGATCGCAGGGCTGATGTTGGGATAGGTCTCTGCGAAGTACTCAACGAAATCGGGCACCATGAAGTGCTCTTCAAGGGCGATCTTCCCAAGAGGCTTTGTCCCGGATGTGTCCGGCGCGGCTTGATTCTGCGGCGCGTCTGCGAAAGCCTCAGCCGCACTCGCCGCGGCGGCGATGGTCGCACCTTTCAAAAAGTCTCTTCGTTTCATTGCCTGTTCCTCGCAGTACTGGCGTGAAGCTCTGAATTGTATCGTTCCCTGCGAGGGTCAATGTTGGGAAAGGTCAACGAATCCGGAAAGCGCATTCAGGGTCTCCCCGGCTCGTATCACGCGGATACGAGCCGGGGCTCTTCATGACGGCAACGACAAATGCCGCCTAAAAATTCAGGGTGACCTTCGCCGTGAGCGCGCGCGGCGTGACGTAGTGCGTACCGCTGAACGTGGACAGGAAGTTATACAGGGCGAACTTGTCGGTGAAGTTGATCGCCGTCACGGCAAGATCCACCTTGTAGCGTTCCTTGTGGAAGAGGTTGTCCTGGCCGACGGTGGCATCAAACAGGCTGCGCGGGGCAATTCGGGGAGGGTTTTTGTCGTCGTTCTCCGTGCCGGGTGCGGGAATGCTGACCAGGGACGAACTGTACTGCGAAGGCAGGCACGACGTGAACCCGGCAGTCAGGGTTGCCTTGACGCCGTTGCACGCAAGGCCGGCCTGGGCCTGCTGGTCGTTCGTGAGCCCGCTCAGGTCGACAGGCGTTGTCGTATCGGTGGCGAAAGGCACCGAGCCCGCCACCAGGCCCGAGTCGTAGCGCCAGTTCCACCCCGCCCACGGACCGCGCTTGCCGAACTGATATTGCAGATGGGTTGTCTGGTTGAACTTCTCGTCATGGTCGATGCGGAAGGGCAACCCGCCCGTCTGCGGGGCTGCTCCCGCCCCGGCCGACTGGGGCGGGAAGAAGCGCGCGGCTACCGATGACATCACCGCGTAAGCGCTGAAGTTATGGAACACAGGAACTTCCACATGCAGCGCATAGCCGGGGATTTTCGAATTATGCCAGTCGATGGGGAAAAAGATGGGCGTGTTACCCAGAATGCCGAAATCGAACGCGTTGTGGGTGTACTTCCATATATACTCGCCGCTCACCACGACCCGCTTGCCGAACGCCTGCTGCAAACCCGCATGGAATTCATTACGGTAACCCGGCGCCAGCGTGCCCGATACGCCTGGGCTGCAGGCGAGCAGAGGAGACAGAACCGGATTCAGGCAGCCATTGCTCGAAAGCACCAGGTTCTCATTGAACGGGGTCTCCAGGGTTCGCGCATACGAGATGCTCAGCACCGTGCCGAAGGGCTTGATGTTGTACGCAATCCCAACCCGCGGCTCCGCCTGGCGAGCTATGGCGAGGCCGTTGTACAGGTCGCCGCGAATGCCGAGGTTGAAGTTCCAGTTGCCGGCCTTGATCTGGTCCTCGATGAAGAGAGACAGTTCCTTGACATCGGTATGGCCGAAATAACTGTAAAAGCTCCCCTCACGGGTAAGGTCGTAGGGAGCGAGGACGGGAAGATAATTGGGGTTTACTCCCGATCCGCCACCGGGGCACTGGGATGGGTCCGAATATCCGGCCAGCGGGTTGCTGTTCCCGTCCACGCAAGGGGCGTTGTACGTCGCATCGACCACGCCCAGTTTGTCGTTCTCGCGGAGCAGGGTCTGTTGATAGATTGCGCCCGCCTTGATGTTCTGTATTCCCTTCGCGTAGGTGAAGTCCGAATGGGCTCCCATATTGGTCAGGGTGCGGTCCTGGGCGATGGATGAGGTTTGGAGATTGGGTGGTCCCAGATCAGCCAGCGGATTGTTGCTCGGATAGTAGTTATAGAGATCCTTTCGCACGAATCCGCCAAAGTTAAAGACCGCGTTGTTGCTCACCACCCGGGTGTAGGTTGGCGCGATATTGAACGTGCCGATCTTGGAACGCTGGTCAGTATTGCCCAGGTTGCCAAACACTGGATTGGGGCTGGTCCCCCCGTCTACAACGTTCTGTACGTTGAGGTTGTCGTAGGCGTTGGGCGTTTGGAACCACGACCTGCTGTAATTCAAATCCAGGTGCATGGAATCGGCCGTGGTAAAGCTGTAATCCACGCGATCGAAGATGTTCTCCTCATTGCCCTTGGCATGAAAAACAGTAAACTCCGGCGAATCGAGAAAGCGGCCGGAGTTCACGCCGTCGACCTCCGCAAAATTGCCCCAGTTCTTGCCGCCATAGGATAAATCCACGCTGGCCGTCGCAGACCCGAAGCTCCCGTAAGAGCTGCTGATGCTGCCGGTGGGCCTCGTCACACCCTGCCCCGACCGCGTAGTCGCCACAATCACAAGGCTGGTCTTGTCGCCATATTCCGCCGGCGGCGCTCCCGATATCACCTCGATGGATTGGATAGCGTTAGAGGGAAGCTGGTTGGAGAAGACTTTACTCTGCTGGTCGGTAATCGACTGACCGTCGACTGAAAACGAATTGGAGGCATGGTCGCCCAGGCCATGAAACAGTCCGTTGGAATCGGCCGCGACGCCGGGCGTGGTGAGCGTGACCAGCGAACTGAGCGACGAAGACTGGCTCTCCAGCGGAACCTTGGTGAACAAGTCGCGATCCACGTCCGTGTGGAAGGTCGGGTCGGTTTCAATCAGGTCGCCGGTGGCCTCAACCGTAACGGTGGAACTCGCGCCCACGATGGGGAGGACCAGCTTCAGGCTCGTTCCAACCGAGGAGCGAATCTCAAAATTCTGTTTGAGCTGCGAAAACCCGGTGGCGGTAACGGTGACCTGGTAAGGATTGAAGGGAACGTTGGTGAGCTCGAATTGGCCGGTGGCATTGGTGGTCGCGGTCCGATCGAGCCCGCTCACCTCATTTGTCACGTGGACCAGCGCGCCCGGAATCACCGCGCCGCTTGGATCGGTGACCGTGCCGCGCACAGCGCCGGCGTTGCCGGCTTGGGCCCGCGCCAACGGGCTCGATAGAGCAAGAACAATCAAAAGTGAAATGCGAAAATACGGGCCATGATTGTATGGCATAAATGAGCCTCCGAAGAATGGCTGGAAAGGTCCTGGAATTCGGGCTGCGCTCAAATACCGCGCGGCCGCCTCGAATGAGGGCGCCATTCAATTTCGGATCAGCTGCTGGAGATAAAGGGGATGCCTCCGCAACCGGAGGCAACGGGAACAGCAATGAGCTGAAATGAAAACGGATACGGCGCCGCTAGGAGGCGAAGGGCGGCGGCCGCGTAAATAACGTCGGGTTCCAGTGTCGAATCACCGCGCGCGTTTCGAGAATCGGCGCGGGCGTTCCAACCTGTACCAGGATAATGGCCGCCGCAGTGACGGCTACCGGAGCCACGGCGTGCATGACGATGCACAGCGGGCAGTGGTCGGAGTCGCTTTCCAGGGGATGAATGTGGGCGATCTGGACGACCGCCAGCAATGCCAGCAGCAGGCACACGACCGTTGCTACCGCGAATGTTCGTGGTCTGGCGGTCCGAGGAGCGATGGCTCCCGGCGCCGCCCGGCGCTTACTCGGCCGTCCAAAGTTTTTTCCCGCCAGCAACATTCCTACCTTAAGAATACACAAATTTCGATGCCGGAACCCCGAGATAGGTTACGTTACTGAGACGCGGGAACGGGCGTTTTGAAAGCATGCCCACCAACCGGCCGCACTCTCCGTCTAAACTGAGAGACGGCAATGAGCTATCTGGGCAAGTTACGGCGGGCGGTGGGAACAGCTCTCGCTTGCCTGTTTCTGGCGGCGCTGGCAACCCTGGCGCAGACGCATAAGCCATTGCCCATGCCGCAAGGCATTCCCAACACGGGTTCCAATCACCGCCTCATCCTCAAAGACGGTTCCTACCAGCTGGTCCGCAAATATGAGATCGTGGGCGACCGCGTCCGTTATATCTCCCTCGAACGGGGAGGCGACTGGGAAGAACTACCCGAGTCGCTGGTGGACTGGGACGCAACCCGCAAATGGGAGCGGGACCACGTGGAACAGGCAACGGCGGGAGACGATCCCTCAGATGCCATGAAGGAGGCCTCCGGCATCGACAAGGAGGAGGCTGCCGAGCGCGCCGAGCAGGCCGCGCGCATGCCGGAAGTGGCCAAGGGCCTCGAATTGCCCGATCAGGACAGCGTGTTTGCTTTGGATACGTACCAGGGCACGCCGGAGCTCGTGGAATTGCCCCCCAACCAACTCGGGATCGATGCGAAGACCCATCATGGCCTGAGCACGTTGAACCCCCTGGCCGGCTCAATGGCGAGCATCGAGTTGCCCGGTGCTCATGCCAAGATTCACCTACACGTGAACGACCCCGCCATCTTTGTGTCTCTGAACGCGACCGACGCGAGCGAAAAAGTTCTGTCGCACGCCATGACCGTCAACACCAGCGGCGCCAAGGAAGCAGCCAACCGCAAGCACGGGGCACACTCGCCGCAGTCAGGCTTCGCTATCGTGAAGGTCGATGAACGCAGGGCGGTACGCATTGTCGGCGCCATCCACATCAGCCCGACCGGCAACATCACCCAGAGCGAAGACGCGATTCCGATGAAGGTTGAAGTCATGACCGGCAATCACTGGCTGAAGCTCACGCCCGCGCAACCCCTGCTCATCGGCGAATACGCTCTGGTCGAAATCATTTCTGCGTCTGAAATCAACCAGACGGTTTGGGATTTCCAGGTAGACCCCAGGCTGGGCGACAACCAGGGATCGCTGGGCCCGATCCTGAAGTAGCCGAGCCCGCCTGGGACGAGCCTAAGGCTCGGGCGCGGTACGGCGCGCAATTCTCAGCCGACGCTGTTCCCATTCCTGGCTGTTGAAGATTCGCGGCCCGACTTCGATCAGGCGAGGCATCATGTTAAACACCGCCACCCGGCTCCAGGGCTTGCCGGCGCGGGTCCGATATCCCTTCTCGTTGAGGTCGCTGACGATGGCGGAGTACGAAAAATCCTGGGCCAGCAGGTCCATCATCACCAGGAGGACCTTGTTCTCGGCCTCGTCCACCTCCAGCCGCTTGCAGTCCATGGAGATACGCAGCCCGAAAGGAATGTCTTCACCAAAGGCGCCTTCCGGCGGAGCTTCACTGTCCGGCAGCTCGCGCCGCCATTCGATCGATAACATCTGCCATCCGGCAGCCATGCGCTGCTGGATCACATCGGGACTAAACGGCCCGGAAACCACATCGCGAACACGCTCGAAATACGCCATGGGAAGCCTCCGCAGACACTTTTGCAACCAAGCTACAGGCAATTCTTCTGCCAATAACCCGACTTAGTATTCGCACGCCCAACTTACAGGCCTGCAAGAAGATCGCTTTCCCGGACCCGCGCCGGCCTGAAACCGAACCTTGTCCGCAATCGTAATCCCTCGTCCATTTATGAACATCCCTGGTCTTGGGAACATCCCGGTGCGGCCCCAACGACGACCGGGTGCCACTATTCCCGCACGCTGATCCCAAGCGCTTTCATCTTGCGGTAGAGATGGCTGCGCTCCAGGCCGAGCAATTCTGCCGCCCGGCTCACGTTGTTGCGCGCCTCCTCGATTTTCTTCAGGATGTATTCGCGCTCGTAAGCGTCGCGCGCCTCCTGCAGCGTCGAAAACTCCTCGCCGCCGCGGGAGCCGGACTTGTGCGTCAAGGCCGGCAATTGCTTGCGCTCGATCCGCAGCGTACGCGGGTTGAGGATCAGCACCCGCTCAGCGAGGATGGCACTTCGGTGGAAGTGGCGGTCTGCGACACGGGCCACGGCTTGACCGACGAAATCCGGGAGCGGCTATTTCTTCCCTTCTACTCCACCAAGCACCGCGGTACCGGTCTCGGCCTTTCCATCGCCGCCAAAATCGTGCAGGAACACGGCGGCTCGATTCGTGCGGAGTCGAACAGCCCCAAGGGGGCGTGCTTTATTCTTCGTGTGCCGCTGCTGGAGGCTGTCGCTCCCGTGATCGGGCTGCCCGAGGCCCAAAACGCCGAGCCGGTCAAGGAAATTCACTCGTGAAACACATTCTGGTTGTCGACGATGAGTCGGAGATCCGCTCGTCGCTCGAAGAG
>Ga0207098_10255_pt1 | contig 17275 bp, 20 predicted proteins | sample Alteio_BWMinHeat_84_FD_153548 | JGI IMG/M metagenome (GOLD analysis project Ga0207098, IMG submission 153548) | Enriched cells from forest soil in Barre Woods Harvard Forest LTER site, Petersham, Massachusetts, United States -... | ecosystem: Environmental > Terrestrial > Soil > Temperate forest >...
AAATGGACGGATCGCGGTCGAGAATTCTTCCTCGCGACCACCGGCGTCCCGGCGGTTCGCTTAGCGAGTACCTGGTCCACTGCGGATTGCCACAACGAGGCGTTCTGCCGCGAAACTGCTTCACTTCCTTCATTACGTCTCCGTGAGTCCTGCTACCTGGCGAAGCGCTAGTAAACATTCGGGACCATGGGAGAGGAGCTTGTTCCGATGCAGGATCGAGCGGTCCTGTTCTTTCCGCCGCCGCTCTAAAGCGTTTTCATGAATTCGATCAGATCGTTCTTTTCCTTATCGGTGAGGTTAACGCCGTAACTGTGCCCTTGATTGCTGTTTCCGGGAACCTTGGTGTCCACCAGAAAACCCACCTTTTGCGCATCCGGCCCATCCGAGACGAACCCCATCTGGGCGGGGTCGTAGACATCGTAGCCGCGATAGAAAGTCGACGGCCGCTCACTGTCTGGCTGAAGCAGCGCATGAAGATTGGGAACCGAACCGTTGTGCAGGTAGGGAGCTCGAACCCAGATGCCGTCGAGAGGAACATTCGCGTAGCCATTGGTTTTTCGATAAGCATCAAACACGAACGGCGGGCTGTCGATGGCGTGGAACCTGTCGACAAGCCCCTGCGTGAAGGAGTCCAGCCGATGGCGGTCAGTGCCTACGGCCGCAATATCGGTAACCTGGCCGGTATTGTTGCCGCCAAATGCATGGCACGCCTCGCAGTGCGCCGCAAAAATCGGCCGCCCGCGCTCCACCGCCGCGCTGTCAATGGGATACGGATAGGGCTTCGGCTGCAATGTGAGCAGGAAGTCGGTCACGCGCGTGAAGCTGGACTGAATGACTGACTGGGGCGTAGCGCCGATGGCCATAGCTGCTGCGTAATTTCTCTCCGTAATGTTATTGTTATTTCCGTCCCAGTGCAGGTACATGCCAACGCGTGGCTTCTGATTCCATACCTGGGGAAGATCGACGGTCCCGATGGTGCCGTCGTCGGGCATGTGAAAGACATTGATCTTGGTTGGGTTAAAGGTGTCGGTCCGGCCACGGCCCTGATCCGGGCGAGTGTCCTGCCAGGAATAGGCCACCTTTTGTTCGAGCAGCCCCTCTTTGGTCGCTGGAATAATCAGGGTGCGATAAATGATCGATTCGATAAATCCCAGTTTGTGAATCTTATTGATCGCTGCAATCACGTTTTCCGGCGTAAATCGAGGATCCGCGGCACAGCCGTAGAGAAAACGCTGCATCCCTTGCAGGTCGAGCATGTGAGCCGGGCCCCCAAGGGCGATCTCGGGCTTGCTATCTGGCGTGCGGCGAAACTGCGCGGTATGGCACAACGAGCAGTTGGCCTCTACCGATTCATATCCAATCTTCCGCTTGGCAAAACCCACCGGCAAGTCCGCGCCATCCGGAACAATCAGACCAAGCGACGCCCATCCGTTTGGGCCTGGCAGCTTCTCCGGAAACATATCCGGAAGCACCTTCCAAACCCAGTAGGGGACGCGGTTTGCCGAGCTGAGGCCGATGGCTCCGTGCATAAAGTGATCTTCCACGGAGGCGTAGTAGGTGTCCGGCGATGCGCGGAGCAGGTTATCCCAGAGTATGTATCCCACTATGGCCGCAAGCAAGACCAGCACTGCAATCCCAATCCTCACGGACGCAAGGGCCAGGCTTCCGGAAAGCCAGTTCCAGAACGCTGCGATGCCCCGCCCGATACTCTGGAAGCCGATGCGGCTCTCTTGCGGCAGCGCAAGTTGGAGCAGGATAGCCTCGGCCACGGCAAATGTTCCGTCGGCAATCAGGCACTGGAGGAATCCCGGAGTCGAGGGCATAAGGCTGGCCCACAGGACCACGGCGAGAAATCGTGAGACGACGATCATCCAGCTGTAGGCGGGAAACCGCAGGGGTGCGATCGCCGCGGGAATATATAGCAGTGTCAGCCCCAACACCATCGCGGCATGTGCGATGTTCCACACGGTAACCGCGGTGACCGGCACGCCGAAGTTCACGTTCACCAGGTTTGGCGCAAGGATTTCAGTCGCGACAAATGCGAGATTGAAAAAAATCCCGATCCACACAACCCGGCCGAACCATCGGGAGAAGGCGTTGGGCAGTGCGATAGTTTCCGTCGTCATGTTGACCTCTTTCGTGGGGCTACTTATCTGTCGCCGTCATTTCCAGATGCGCCAGCATGTATGGATAAACATCCTGCGCCGCGGACTGGCCAAAGATGCAGTCGATATGGCCGTAGCCCGGAATGACGTGTCGCTCATACAGGCCCGGACCATTGGTTTCGACGAGGCTGTTGAAAGTGAGTTCGGTGCTGATCGGCAGGTAACAATCGTTCAGCTCGCCGTGAATGAAGCAAATGGGAATCTTCAGACGGTCAAGGTGCTGTATGTAGACCTCTTCGCCTTTGGCACTGACCAGGTGCTTGGTTCGGACCAGAAGCGAGAGATGCTCCAGTGAGGCGATGTTGGCGATACCGAAGAGTTCATGCATGGCGTCGTGGGTGGACGTGTTCAATTTCGCATGTTCGTAGAGCAGTGAATAGAGGAAGGCAATGCGGTGGCATACCGGGTTGGTACAGAGTTCCTTAAACTGAATCGGATTGATTCGAAGAGCGTCGTCGAAGAGCTTGGCCTTCCAATCACTGTTGGAAGCAACGTACGCAGTAAGCGATTCGAAGCCGAGTTCCTTGAGCACATTGGGCGTGTGAAGGCCGGCCTTAAATCGCGTGAGTGGAACGGCAATCACGTCGTTTGCAATCTGTGAACACACGATGGACCGTACGTGCTGCTGGCCGGCAAGCATCGCCATGAAGAAGGTTGTGGAGCCGTAGCAATGAACCAGCATCTGAACGGACTCGGCGCCGGTCGCGCGCCTCACAGTGTCAATGGCCGCCGGGTAGTCGAGTGTTGCCACCTGGTCCCCCGTAGACTCCTGCTGCGAAGCCGGGAGCGCAATGCTGTCCCGGTAATCGAGCAGCCATACATCGTACCCCTGCGCCACCAGGAACTCGACCAGATTGGTATCGATAGTATCTGTAGAAAATATTCTGCTGGAGACCCCGAGCCCGTGTGAAAGAATCACTGGCCCCTTGGTGCCGCCCTGGTAGCGGGTTAGTAAAAGCGGGACGCCATCGAGCGCCGCAAACGGATGCAATTCCGGGATTGGAGCTCGCAGGGGTCGCTTCTTGCGTGGAGGCGCATTGGGATTGAAAAGACTATCGGGCCGCAGCACGCCGCCGTAGGTGTCGAAGATCGTCTTGCCAAAAAAGTCCCCGAACTTGACCAGACCTTCCAGCCGCTGGGCCTCGCTGGTCGCATTCGTGACCTTCATGGTGGTCATCTGTTTGGCGAAGTCAGCCGGAAGAATGTGCAGAATCCCCTTGCCAAGCACAGGGCCGGTGGCGTCACTCCCCTCGTAAAGAGTCACGTAGAGGGTGGAGTTATCGCACCAGATTTGGAGCCCTGTATTACTGTGAGTTTCCTTGAAGCCATGCAAAAATAACTGGCGCCCATCGTTGGTCACCATGGGCATGTCGTAGGTCATCAATCGCTGTCCAACGATGTTCGGGTCGTCGATAAATAAATGAAACACGCCGTCGGTCACAGTCAACGGCTCAGGAGACACGCATGGAGCACTCAGCGTTCCAACGATGGCTCCAGGGTGAGTCTGCTCCGTCAGCATCGCAGCCAGATCGTCCGACATCACCGCAACGGTAAAAGACATTGTCGAACCATCGGCCAAGCCCTGCGCTGCGCTTCTCGCAAAGTCTGTCGTCTGTTGCAGCGAGAAAAAGCCCGACATTGTCTCAGTGAACTGCATACCGGCTTTGAGCGGCGCCGGCACTCCCCTGGGTACTGACGGCAATGTGTAATCGATGGTCCATCCGCGATCCGCGGCGGCGATTGCGCAAGAACGCTCTGCCATGGCCGAGATGGTCAGCAGCGGGTTGACGCCGAGGGACACAGGGATGACGGCGCCGTCATTCACGTACAGGCCCTCATACACAGCGGTGCCGCTTACGCCTGAGAAGACCTGCCCTTTGTGGTTCACCACGCCCCCGGTCGCATCCGCGCCCATCACGCAGCCGCCCAGTGGGTGCACCGTCATTAACTGGTCCCCGAATAGCCTGGTCCACAGCGGATCTCTCACGAAGCGGCCGCCGAGCGCCTTGCCGGCTTCGAACAGATTTTCATTGGCCTTGGCGAAGATGGGCTCGGTTCCCACACCTGGCCACTCGACGTGGAGCGCATCATCGGCGAGGTACATGCGGCCATTGCCGTTATCGTGCGACATGATGAGATAGGTCTGTGTATTATGGACCGCTCCGTGATAAGGTCCTGCAACCAGGCTCTCTTGCTCGCGCAACATCTGCCTCTCGCGCTCCAGGAATCCTGGCTGCTCTTCTTTGCCGCCGATCAGCGATGCATCTACCAGGGCAGAGGCCATAGCCGGGCCCAGCGCACCCGGGATCGACCCTTCTTCGATGACCATGCCGTCAGTCATCACCGGGGTGGCCCGCAAGTCAATGATGCCGGTGATGCAGGGTCCAACCGGTTCCATGGCGCCTGGCGACTGGTGTCCAAAACCGATTCCGTTAATGACCCGATCTCCGTTGTAGCCGAAGGCGAGTATGTCGCCGTTGCCGGTCAGGTGCCGGCCAAGCTCATCGCTGATCGTCAGGCCGTTGGCCCGCGACCGCAACAGGATCTCCGTCGATCCCAGGGTTCCAGCGGAGATGAAGACGATGTCCGCGGCCACTGTCAATGTCGGTGCGTCGAACGTTTCCCGGCCAGAGCCCAGCAACTGGTAATGCACCAGCCACCTGCCATCCACGCGCTCCACGAACCGTACGTCGGTACGCGTAAAAATCTCTGCGCCATGATTCACCGCATCTGGCAGGTAGTTCATGATCACAGTGTTCTTGGCGCCGTAGTTGCAGCCCGAACAACAATCTCCACACAGAGTGCATGCCTTCTGCTGCACGCCGGCATGATTGACCTTGTCCTCGAAGGTCACATTGATGGGTGGGCGATAGAACTTCCCGATGGGATTCCCCAGCGCCTTGAATGACGCTTGCAGTGCGTTGAGCTTCGGCAGTTCCGGCCACCTACCCACCTTGGGATCGGGATGCGGCTCGCCCATCGGATACGGCGTCGGCTTCAGCATTTCGCGTGCGCGTTCGTACCCCTGCTGCACCAGTGTCGGAATGTCCTTCACCACTTCGGCTGGCCAGCGCGGATCGTCAAAGACCCGTGGGTCGGCTTCGAGCGAGACGTTCGCATTCAGCTGCGAGGTGCCGCCCAGCCCGCACCCTACCATCACGTTCAGTTGCTGATTACAGTGCAGGTCATAGAGACTGGTTCGGTCGCCGAGGTGCGAACCATCGGGGAGATGCGTCTGCATCTCCGCCAATGCTTCCATCTCGGTATTGGGATACTCCCCGGGCTGGAACTCTTTGCCTCGCTCAAGCACACAAACCCTGCGGCCCGCTCGAGACATCCGAGACGCGGCGATGCCTCCACCGTATCCCGACCCTATTACGACTACATCGTAGTCGCTCTGAATCGCGTCGATAGACAGCGACAGCCTGGACATAGTTATCCTCACAGAAGCCTTGCAGGGGACGATCAGGTATCAGACGCAAGTATGCGCATGTATAGACCAAACCTACTTCTGGAGTCAAGAGGATTATCCAGGTTGAACATCAGTCTTTGGCAAGAATCGGGCCGGCGACGAATGACCCGGGCCAGACTGGAAATACAGTATCCTGGGGCATTTAGGCTGACCGTTCCCACCTGACAGTTCAAGACTTCCCCGTCAGCTTCCTCCTTTTACTTGTCATCAAAATCCGTCTCAGCGAACGGACTACTCCCAAAGCGGCCGTTCGCAGCATCCCACACCTCTGATCCCCAGACCTCGTTGTCTTCATCGATATATTGAATGAGAAGTTCGGGGCTTGTGTCTGAAAAGTAAAGCATGACGAACATGGAAGTGGCTGCTCCCGAATTCGCGTCGGTTTGACGCCTGTTCACCTTATCAAACGGTGTGCACCCCGTATCGGCCTCGTTTTCAGTTTGTACCAGGTGGGGAATGCACCCATTGCCGATCAGGCGGGCATTGAATTGGGTTTCGCTGTCTTTGTATAGGGCGCATCGATGCTCGTGGCCAAAGAACCAGCCGAAGATCGTATCCGAACTGACGCCTTCCGTGGCCGGAATTGCGGCGACGTCATCGCGGAGAACGCACGGACTTCATCGCCAACGGGAACTCCAACATCCTGTTCCAAGCATCCAACTCCGCACCTGCGCCGGACGTGTTTGTTGTTGAAACCTCCCGATGGGAAAAGGCTATAGAAAAACAAACGTATATCGACGTACCTCCGCTCCTGGTGGTCGAAGTTCTGTCACCGTCAGAGGACGTGAGCGAGAAGATCGGCATTTATCTGGACGCCGGTGTGGTGTCGATATGGGTTGTCGATCCCAAAAGACGCATCGCGTTGGTTTACGGCGGCTCAGAAAAGCGTCAATACGGCGAGCGCACAAAAATCAACCTCCCCTTTCGTCTCAACGGTTCTGTCGGAATAGACGACATCTTTTTCGGGCTCTGCGCAGGAAACTGTAACCCGGCTTGATTTTGGCGGGTTTTGCCGGATGGGCGATATCGTCTATTCTCGGCAGGATGCGCGACAACGACTGGACGCGGGTGTTGGGTTGGCCGGGGTACAAGGTATACCGGCATGAGATCGATGAAGCCGGCAAACGGCTGAAGCTGTGGGTTCGGCGCAGGCGGGCCAACAAGCTATGGTCTGTTCAGGGTGCGGCAAAGTGAGGGGCGAAATCGTCGCCAGCTATGAACGGGAAGTGCGCGATCTGCCGTGGTCGGAATACAAGACGACAGTGGTAATCGAACTGTACCGGGTGCATTGCCCGGATTGCGGCGTACGAGCGGAGAAGGTGCCGCTATTGCCCTCCAAGGCTCCCTTCAGCAAGCGTTTCGAGGACGCGGTGGGCCAAGCCTGTGAGAGCGCCACGGGGAGCCGAGTGGCGAAGCAATTCGGATTGGCGGCGAGTACGGTGCGGACTATCGATCAGCGTTATCTGGCACGGTGGGCAGAGACGCGGCGCAAGCCGGCGCTGCGCCAGCTGGGTGTTGACGAGATCTTTCTGGGTAAGAAGCAGAAGTTCGTCACCGTGGTGAGCAACTTGGATACGGGTGAGCCATTGTGGTTTGGCCAAGAGCGCAAGAAGGAAACACTGGATGAGTTCTTCCGCACGCAGTTGAGCGCTTTCCAGCGCAGCGCGGTACGAGCGGCCTGCGTGGACATGTGGGATCCTTTCCGGCAGAGCATCGAAGAGTGGCTGCCGCAATGCCGCATTGTGTACGACAAGTTCCACATCATGAAGCACGCCGGTGCGGCCGTCGATGAAGTGCGCCGCCAGGAATTCTTCCGCAAAGGTGGTCCGGCACGGGAACTGGTCAAGGGCAAGCGGTGGTTGCTGTTGACGCGCTGGGTGCATCTGACGGCTCGCAAGAAGCAGCAACTCAATGCCTTGTTTGCGTTGAATCGTCGGCTATTGAAGGCTTATCTGCTCAAAGAGAGTCTCGATCGGCTGTGGACCTACCGCTACGAAGGGGCCATGATGCGTTATCTCCATAGCTGGATCGATCAGCTGCGTTGGCAGCGGCTCAAGCCCATGGAAAAGCTGGCCGACATGCTCATCAACCATCTCGACGGCATCCTAAACTACTGCCGGACCAAAGTGCCGCTGGGAGTTGTAGAAGCGGTAAATGGAAACATCAAAGCTCTGTTGCGGAGGGGAAGAGGATATCGCAATCTCGACTACCTGTTGCTCAAAGCCCAGCGTCTGGCCGCCACCAAGACCCAACTCGTCGCTTTTCAAAAAGCCGCGTAAATCGGCCCCTCTTACAGATTCTCGTCAAGAGCCTATTTTTTAATGCGTGAAAAGCGCGCGGAGGACGACGATCCGCGAAATGGTTTGCCGTTTTTATTGGGAGCAGTGGGATCACCGGCTTTGAATGAAGGCGAGTTAACAATCACGCCTTTCGACGGCGGTAACTTCGGACCCTTTCCTGCCTGGTTTGCGGTGAGCTTTTTTGCCATTGTCTTTATCTTAAAATGCTATGCGGATTTGCTACCGCGTAAGCTGATCTTCGACTGCTGCGGCGAGGAGTTCGAGTGCCTTGCCAGTCTCTGCATTGAATAAGGCGAGGTCGGCTTTGATCGCGCGCTTCTCACCGAGGAGACGGTCACGCTCGCGTATATCAATGCTCTCATCGTCGCTCAATTTCAAATTGATCTCGGCGAGCCGCTGTTCCTTGATCCGCTTGAGCTGCTTCGTACCGGGGTGTCCTACCCAGTCATTTTGGATGACGAGCTTCTGGTTTGCCTCATGCCACTGCTGCTTACGCGCGACGATCTCCGCCCGGTCTTCGGGAACATAATCGTCGGGGTTGATGGCGTCAATTTTAGCGTCGAGATCCTCAGGCATTTACGGGTTGGTTTTGTGGTTGTGGCTGGGTCTGCATCGGGTTCGGCGGTCCTCCCATGGGGGACATACCGCCACCAGGAGCGGCGGGTTGGGGTTCACTGGCAGATTTGAGTATTGCGGTGCGTTGGGCCGCGCGTAGCTCATCCTGTGCCCGGCGTGCCTCATTGTCCTGGGCGATCGGCGCAATGCTCATCATGTACTGATTGAACACTTGCAAATTCTTTTTCACCTTCGGATCGCCCTGATGGGTCTTCAACCAATCAAAGAGCTTCGAGAAGTAGAAGGCGTTCGCCGCGTAATTGATCTCGGGTACTTTGCCTTTCATCATCGTCTGAATGTCGGCGGATACCTGGGAGAGCGTCTCTTTGCTCGCCTGGTCGTTCGGGTCGAGGATGAGGACAATATCCTGCTCTGACCAGCCTGCCATGCGTAATCGCTGGGCATCCACCTCGCGCGCGTTGCCTTCGAAGTCGGGGCCTTTCGGCTGGAGGATCTTATCGAGCGCTTCCATCTTGCGCTGATTCGCCATTTGATCCATCTGGTTTTCTTTATTTGCCGAACTGATATTGATGGCAAAAGGCCGTTTGATATTCAAGTCCGTGCGGCGGAGGTAATCCCACATCTGATAACCGTCCTCACCAATGAGTTTGATGGCCATGGGTTCGTCGAGATAGTCCTTAACGCCTGTGAATACGCGAAGCCCAAGCTCCTGGCCAACCTCGATGATGGGCTGGGCGCTGTAGGAAAGGCGTTTTGATGCCCCAGCGGTCTCCTGGAGCGTGACGCCCACCGTTGCGTTGGGGTTCGGGTTGTCGCCCTGGGATGTGTCGGGAATGCCAAGATTGCGCCCGGCGAGTGCTTCAAGATATTTGAGCGCATCGACAGAACCGGAAATATCAGGCGTTTCGAAGTGATAGATGCCGTCGGCTATCTTCTTCGTTCCACCCTTCGTATCGGCAGGTACCAGACGATCGCGGCCCGTCATGGCGAGATCCAATGAGGCGACATCAGGGAACATATCCTTGTCGTATGCCCGTGCGCCTGATCCCCTGCGGCGCCTATTCTCCGCGTCCTCGTTCAACTGATCCTGCATCATGACTGCGATCGGATAGAGATCGTCGGCAAAGCCCTTTGACGCAAAGTTCTTCTGATCTTCGTGTGATGCGAAGCTCATCCAATGGGAATATCCGGAAGAATTCACGTCCTTGAGCTTTTCAAAGCGTACCCACGTCGATGAATAGGGATCGAAAACGATATAGAAATACTGGCCCTTGTGCATGAGTTCCCATTCGACGAAGTGATACATCGTCTCACCAACATAGTTATTGGCCTCGGGGCTCAATCCAAGTGGGAGGAAGCGGTTGGAGAAGTCGTAATTCTCCCATGTGGGGGAGATGATATACTCCGTGCCGGCGAAGGCATTCTTCAACTTCTGCACCTGCTTGGCATCATAGACACCTGCTTTTGCCTTGTCCTCTACATCCTTTTGTGGTTTCCATCGGTTCATACGGCCACGGAAGAGGTGTTCTTCGAGGTGTGCGCCGCCCTTTGGCTGCCAGAACATATCTTCGTAAGTCGGGGTGTCTAAGTGATCGTAATAACCATCCGGTTGATTGCCGACGTTGTATTGAAAGAACCCACGTCCGGTAATCGAGCATTCGAACACCGAGGCGCGGAACTTCGCATTCCACTTATCCCCCGGCGCCATGCTGTGCTGCTTCTCGTCGATAAAGGCGTTCGTCTTATGTGCCGACATCCAGTCGGCGGGATCGCGCTCCTGGAATTTCAAAATAAGCTCGTCGGCCATCTGAGCATTGAGCGTGTCGATCATCCCGGAGAAAATTGGGATGGGGACGTTATAGCGGATGCGCTTTTGGCGCGGGACGACGTTGTTATACAGCTCGCGGAATTGCCGGATGCGATTCAACCTCGGGACCTTAAATAAATATGCGGTTTGAAGTTGTCGCAACGCAATGCCCGTCAATTCCTCAGCCAAGCTGTTGATCTTATTAGCCATCTACTTCAGAGTTATTTTTATTCAAATATGCAATCAAAAGCATAAGGCGCTGCACATTGTCATCGGCGAATCCAAGGGCACTGTTACAGCGATTACAAAGCCACCCGCGAAACTTTCCGGTTTTATGGTCATGGTCAAAACAGAGTACGACCAAATCCTTCCTATCCTGGGGTTCACCACATGCCTCACAGAGCTCTGGGGGTGGCCTCCTGGCTTGCTCTACGCGTATTCTGTAACGCTTCTCCTTGAGAGCATTAACAACCTTTCGATAACGATCCGGGTGTTTTATTCTCCATTCTGCCACTTTGCGGCTATTAAGGTTGGGGTACCGTTTGGCCCACGATTCTTTTGGCATTTATTCAAATAGTAATGCCTATGTCGCTTTTGCTACCGTCACACTATCACGGCGGGATCTTTCGCGACGGTGCGCCGCCAGATGAAGTAATCGCGTATGCACATGCCTCGTTTGAGCTTCTGTGAAGGGAGGCCACATACGTTACACCGGGGCATGGCGTTCGTGATCTCGTACACCTCGGGATCGCGCGGCTTATGGCACCATGGGCAGCAGGATGAGTCGAGCAAGAGGTCAAAGATCTTCCGATCCTTCTTGATGTCGTTCTTATCCCGCGTCTTTTTGAACACAAAGACGATCGGGTAAAAGCGCCCGCAATAGGCATTAAGACATCGTACCGTGATGCTATTTGGTGACTTTGGGGCGAGCATGGCGCTTTTTAGTTATTGTCTTGCGCTTTTTGATCGGTCTCCGGCGAGGCTTCGGAGGATCTGATGCGAGGATAGCTTCTAATTCTTTTGCGATCGGAAGTTTAATAGGCTCTTTGTATCCCGTGATCCATCGCCAGAATCGATTGACCCGTCGCGCTGCTCGTTCAAGCGGCTGATTCAAATTCAGTGGGCTCATATGGTTTCTGTTTTTGGGCCGGTACGACCCGATTGATGCCGAAATCGACCTTTCCCCCGTGTGCATCCGCAGACATGCCGGAGGCCGCGAATCCTTGCCCTGGCTGGCCTGCTGGCGCGCCTTCGTACTCTGAGGGATCGTAATCGGGTTGCCGGTAGGTGGAGATGGTCTCAGGTTCCTTCATGAGGACGGCATAGCGGAGCGCGTCGAGGGCGTGATCGTTCTTCTTGAGCGGGTTCTCATCCTGATTCTTATCCTCATTCGCGTCGTCATACGCATAGGATTCGAATTCATGGATGAGGTTGAGGCACCGGCGATTGATATGGAGCTTGCCCTGGAGAAGTAACTCTCTGATCTTCTGGATGCCGCGTACGACGCTATTCTTGCCCTTGATGACCTCGCGGACGTTGCACCCGGCGGTGCGTAGCTCCTCGATGCCGCCGGCGTTCTCCGGGTCGGGAAAGACTTCCTTGAACTTGTTTGCGGCTACATATTCGGCGATCTGCCGGTCCGTCCGTTGGCGTTTGTACCATTCGTCATCGATCCAAAAGCCTTCGGCTCGGTAATACACATGGAGCACGGCAGCGGGGTTCGTATACCCGAAGTCCACGGCACCCACATACTCAAATTCATACTGCGGGAGTTCATCGTAGAGATGGCGATCCCGGCTGAATTCTTTGTATACAAGCCCTTCCGCCTTCGTGAACTTAGCGAGATACTCTTGCTCGAAATTCGCCTGGCTGCGGGCGGATTCTATCTCTGCCGGGGGGATGTGGGGATTGTCGTAGCTCGTGAAATGGAAGCTCTTGAAATCCTTATCCTTTGCATCTTTGTTGAATAGATCATAGAAATGGTTGAATCCCTTCGGCGTACCCATGAAGAGCGCTGATCCCTGGCGGGGTGTGAGCGTCGGGCGCATGGCCTCAAGCCACCCTGACCAAAAGTTGCGGTAATCCTGAACCTCATCGAAGATCTCAAGATCGAATTCATCGCCGCGATAGTTATCTACTTTTTCCCATGAGCCAAGGAAGATCGTGCTCCGTCCCCCGTCCTGCGTGGGGATCGTAAGCTCTAACCGCGTGTCATTCGATTTGGTGACGGGATTATTAAACCGGCGTTTGAGACGATCCCAGAGGAGGCGCCGTGCGTCCTCCAAGGTCGGGGCGATATAAATTACGCGCCTTCCATCCCTAGAAAACGCGCAATCACCCAATTCTTCGGATGCTAAGGTTGTCTTGCCGAATTTTCTGCCGCAAACAAGAACCCGGAATCGGTGGGTATCACTGTATATCTGTGACTGGGCCGGGGAAAATTTCACCGTTTTGTTTTATGCCGTATTTATTTGCTCCCTCCTGAGTGATGTTCACAATGATGACGTTATTCGTACCTGCCGGATCTTCGGTGCCGCGCATCTTGAGGATGTCTGCGCCGAGTTCCAATTCACGGACGCGGCGGTGAGGCTTTGCCTTAATATCGTCCACGAGCGACGACGCAATGAGATCCTCGGTAAGGCCGCACGCCGTCAATAGTTCTTTGAAACCTTTACTCTTCGTGAGCACTTCCGGCTTACGAATAACAGAGGGCGCATAATTGGCCGCTCTCATGGCCTCGGTAGGAGAACCACCAGATACCACCACTTTAGCCGCTCGCTTCTGCTTTGTCGTCGCCATTTGATTCGTTATTTATTGGCGTCCCGACCTCGTTATCTTCGGCGGCAGATTTACTGATCGTATTTTCATACGACGGTTCAATTTCGAATTTCAGATCCTCCAAAAGCGTCTGCAACTCCTCCGGCGTTGCTTGCGTCTTTCCCTTAACAAAGAAAACTGGTGTGTTGTTCAAGGGCATCTTCTCAAGTGTCTGAAATGGTATACGCACGGTCTTTCTCACGCCGTCCACAATGAATTCAAACTCGATGTATTTATGGTTCGGATTCGCATCGTTGAAGCCCGTCTGTATAGTAATATTGAATTCTCGGTTCATTAGAGTTCGAGATTATCGTTTAATGTTCCGAGACGGGCGACGAAGCGCTTCAATGTGGTGACGAGATCTGAATTCTGCAAAGCGATAAGCGCGTTCGCCGGCGAAGCCTCCGGCTTGGGCGCCGCCGGTCTTACTACTCCTGACAGTCTGCTCTCAAGATTTGATAACTCGATGTTGATCTGTTCGATCTGTACCTCGACTGGAGTCTTAGGTGACGTATTTGGTTCCATAGTTATTGTGTTTTTATAGATTGTCGTTTTATTGCACGCTCGTGTGCTGCGCTCTGATGTCTCTGCACCCGATCAGCTATCGCAGCTCTCCGCGCATTCCATATCAGGTTGTCGAACAAGGGGACGGGCCGGTTTCTCTTAGCCTTGTTATCCCAAAAGGCAAGTCGGCCTCCGAGTAATCGCCGCGCAATGATGACCTTAGCTCTCATCGTTTTCAAGTCCCTTAATTTTACTCGTGAGAAGGGTTTCGAGGGCCTTCTTACGCCTGAATAGCAACTGATTCCTCTCCGTAAGCTGGGCGATACCGTCTTTTGCCGATACCGAAAGGATTGAACGGGTAGCTCCAATGCTGGCTCCTTCCCGTTCGCCGACCTTTTCCTCCGGCTTATACATCTTCATCCACTCGATCTTCTGAATGTTATCCGCCAGCTCTTCCATTACCTCGTCGTATTCCTTGCGCCATTTCTGCTGGAGGAGGACGGTGCCGACGATCTCGGGGTCGAATTCGTCCATGAGGAGGAATGCGATCTTGCCGGGCTCCGGGAATGTTATCGAGTCCTTGCCGATGAGGAGCTTATTCTCTTCGAGAAACTGATTGATAAAGGGTTCTTGCAGTGCGTCAAATATTTTATAGACCATTTGTAGTTAGTATGTTATATTTTATTCGTTTGTCAAATCCTTGAGCTTGAGCTGTTCGATCGCCTCCCTCCGCAGATGCTTCCACTTACCGTGAAGGCGCCCATCGCGGGGGTGTCTACTCTTTTTGGGCTTATGGACCCGGTGCCACACGAAGGGCTGGCCGAATCCTGTCTGGTTCTTTCTCTTTCCGTGATTCAAACTTCCAATCCTTGTCAACGCAGTTTTGTATCTGACCCTACCAATATCTGAAGCACTGGTATCAGCCTTTGCTCATCTACTGCCTTTCGGGGGTGATGAATCTGGCATAATGTAATGCCATTAATTACATTATATCGCTCTTCGGGATAGTCCCTCCATGGCAATATGTGATGGACGACCTTATGACCACTACATGTATCATCTTTCAATCGACACATGCGCTTATCTCGCAATAGAACCTGCCTTCTCAATTCGTTATAGGCGCTATCGGCCCGTTCATCTTTCCTTTTACGGAACGCGAGACCGCCCTTCCAAGAACTGCTTTTTGGCCCACGGTGTGAATCACTCATCTTCCGCTTCGTTTCCTCGGAATGTTTTCTACCGAGCATCCACGAGTGATTGACGAGTTTGTGTGCGGCTCTGAACTTATCCTTCTGTCCCTCATTCTGATTGCAACATCGAAGAGAGCAGAATAATCTCTTTTTGAAATTCTGTTTGGGTGCCCATAAGCGATGGCATTGTATACATTCTTTCATTACTGGGTTGACCCTTAAAAACCTACCATTCGTACCCCGTGCGTGAATCATTTTATGAGCGTGTATCGATATTCTTTGTGATCGGGGAGCCACATGATTTCGAGAAGGCGCTTTTTAAGTTTGAACGTATCCGTCTCAAATCCCTTTGTCTCGGCCAATTCAAGAGATCCGTCCGTGTGGTGTACCAGGAAATCGACCCAGAGGGTACAGATCGTCTCCCCTCTATACCTAATCCTGACGGGAAATTGCCGCTCCCACTTCTTGATCGCGCCCGCCTTGAGCAACCAGTCCAAATTTTGAGCATAGTGGGCCTCGAATTTCGAATCATAGGAAACGCCGTTATATATGCAACTCTCATTGGAGTATTTGTTTACCCCGCGCCCTGGCGCTGATCCCTTAACCTTTCCACAGAGACACACTGCATCATTCGTATCGAGATCGACGAAATACTTATGGGTATGCTGCTTTGCAAATCTGGTCTGTCGGTATTCCTCCATCGCCGTTATTGAAGTTGATTGTTTTCTTTTTTCCAATCCTCGGCATACCGCCGCAGATGCCTATGCAAGTCCAGCACTGCGCCGAGCGTGATCGGCGTGAGCGGGTCTGCGGGATTGTCGTGACGGCGGATGTAAAACTGGTCGCCGTCGTTGTGATACACGATGTCGATCTGTTTGGTGAGCGGGTTCTTTGAACAGGTCGGCAGGTGGTCAATCTCTATTCCGTCTTGCGTCGTATGGATTTCCTCCACACATTCGGCACATCTTTTCAAACCCTGTGGCGATACTTCGGCGGAATCCTTTTTTTCTTTTTGTTCGGGGAAATCGGATGCAAAATCGGCATTGCAGAACTTTTTACATTCGTCGCACCACATCCCAGTTGTTGCCAAACGTATACGCGCACCACAACAAGCTGATACTTGCTTCACTTCGGGAGCGTCTTTGGATTCGGGGGTAGGCTCTTTTTGGTTTTTTTCGGGGCGGAAATATCCACATTCGCACCCATTACAGAAACAGTTAGCTTTAATGCAATCTCTACCGCATGAGCATCCATGTTCCTCTTTTGAATGCCCGCACTTACATAGTTCTTCTTTCATTGGGGGGTTAATTACCTTTTTTATTTTTTCTTTTGCGTTCACGGAGGAGTTGTTTACGCTTCTTTTCCGCGAGATATACTGCCGCTTGTTCCCGATAAAATGCCCGCGAATATTCTCGTTGCTTATATGCCTCGTTGCTTTTCCCGATCCAGTCAATCAACATTCCCGCTTCCGAATAGGAGATATTGCGCTTGAAAGAAAGAGATGAGGTGTCATATTTCGCAAAAATCCATAATCTGACGTTATTTATCTTCTTCATGTAATAGGGGGGATTAGGGGTTAGAGTTTTATTGTTTTTTCCCAGCGGAGAAAGTAGAAATTGCCCCACCGCCTTCCGAGCCACACCGTCCATCCTGCGTCCCAATACTCTTGGCGGGGATAGGAGTCAAAGCCGAACTGCCACGCCCGATCACCCCATTTGAAAGCGAGATGTCGCCCCGCAAAAAAAGAAAAGAGAGGTTTCATTAGAGGGGAGAGAGAAGTGTATATATGACCTTTTTTTATTTATTTGGGGAGAGTTAAACACGATATTCCGCCGCGCGTATCTTCCGTAACGTAGCAAGTAACGCCATTCGAGGGGTCTTGAAACTTATAGACTTCGCTTGGTGTCCATAATCCACGCTCATCGGGTTCTTGAATGTAGATTGGGCTTGTCATAATGCTCGGCGTATCGGCATTCGTGGTCTGTGGCACAATCTTGAACACTGAAAGGAACCCTACCCCTACAATCGCCGCGAGAAAAAGAAAGAAAAAGAGATATTTCATGTCGTAATAGGATTAGTTAGAGAGGAGAGAGCGACCCTTTTAGTTTTTTCGCCGCGCGAGCGATTCCGGCGCGAACTTGGTGATTATTGACGCCGTGATAGGTGTCCATGACGATTTTGATGTCCTCACGCTTTACCTGCTCACGGAGGTCGTGGAATGCTTGGGAGAGGATTTCTTTTTTCTTTTTCTTGGCAGAATACGGATCGAGTGCTTTCACATTTTGTAATTGTTCGATTTGTTCCAACTGTTCGATTAAGGAATCTATTGAGAAATCTAGCACTGTTTTTGCCTCAAACTCCCGACAGGAACATGGATATGGCCAGCCCGTTTCTCGATAAGCCGTACAAAATCGTTCCGCACATCGGTGAAAATCATACTTATG
>Ga0207098_10233_pt2 | contig 17255 bp, 9 predicted proteins | sample Alteio_BWMinHeat_84_FD_153548 | JGI IMG/M metagenome (GOLD analysis project Ga0207098, IMG submission 153548) | Enriched cells from forest soil in Barre Woods Harvard Forest LTER site, Petersham, Massachusetts, United States -... | ecosystem: Environmental > Terrestrial > Soil > Temperate forest >...
GGGGGGGGGGAGCGGGGCGCAGGGACAATTTTCCGCTGGGGATGACAAACCATCGACCAACGACCAACGGCCAACGACGGCTGCCATCTACTCCAAGTTCCGCAACCGCGTAATGTTTCCCATCGCCAACGAAGCCGGACGCATTGTCGCGTTTACCGGGCGCACGCTTGTCACCGACGAAAAAGCCGGGCCGAAATATCTCAACTCGCCCGAGACCGCGATTTATTCCAAGTCGCGAGTCCTGTTTAACCTTGACCAGGCCAAAGAGGCCATCCGCAAACTGGATTACGTGATTCTGGTCGAAGGCCAGATGGACTGCATTTCTGTGTTTGCCGCAGGATTTCACAACGTCGTCGCCAGCTCCGGAACCGCTTTCACCGAGCTGCAAGCCCGGCTATTGGGACGCTTCAGCAAGAATGTTGTCGTGAATTTCGATCCCGACACGGCTGGCGCAAAAGCCACGGAACGCACCCTCGGCCTGCTGGTCGAGGAAGAGTTCCAGATCAAGGTCCTGACGCTCGAAACTGGATACGACCCCGACCTGTTCATTCGACGCAAAGGCAAAGACGCCTATGCGCGGGCCCTGCGCGAATCGCAACGCTACTTCGATTACCTGATTGAGCGCGCCCGGACGCAGTTCCCCGCGCGCAGCGGGGAAGGCAAGGTGAAAGCACTGAACTATCTACTACCGCACATTCAGCGCATTCCCAGCCGTATTGTCCGCGATGAACTAGCGCAGGAAATCGCACAGAAACTGGGCATTGATTCGGCTGTCCTGCGGCAGGAACTGAAACATGCTGCCGCCAACCGCTCGACCAGCACCATGAAAGCGGGCGTAGAATCGCAAATCACCGATGCGGAGAAAATCCTGATTCGCGCCCTGGCCTCTACCGGAGAAATGCCAAGTGCAGAGGAGCATCATTCCTCACGCGAGGGGGCTGACGAGGAATTTGATCCAGCGCGTCAGGCCCGTTTTGTACTCTCCAGCGAGCACTTACACACTGGATTGACGACCGAGTCGCTGATTGAAACTCTGCTGGCTGCGCCTGTGTCTGCTGAAGTTATGGAATTGCCCTGGCCAGAGGCTGACAGAAACCTGCTGGCTTCCATCCTGATGAAGGAGGACGAAGAACTCAGTCCGGAACGACTGGAAGGAGCCGCCCGCGCGCTTCGCCGTATTCACCTTCGCCGCAAGCTGGAGCAGGTGCAGATCGAACTCCAGTCCACCCGGAACCAGGAACCGGGACGTTTGCAGGCGTTGCTGGCCGAGAAGCTGCGGCTGAAACGTGCGCTCATGGATCCCGGACTATCAGAGCGCGGAGCGGAGCCGCCCGCCGCCTAGAACCCTGGGTCAGGGACCTTGAAACTTACGGGGTGGTTTGGACATCTAAGTTATTACAGGTGGGACAGATAGCGGCGATCTCCTCTTGTCGGTGAAATTTTCGACTGGCCAGAGGGTTATGTTGTGCTAAAATCTGAAGGTTTGTGTCGGCGCTAACCCCGCCCATAACAAGTTCCCACCGAAACTGACGACTTACCACGTCCCTCCAAGGGGCGACTTGAGGACAATCTTTCTTGGCTCTAGACGACAAGTACGACGACATTAAAAAGCTGATCGATACGGGGAAAGAGAAGGGATATCTCACCTACGACCAGGTCAATGACCTGATCCCGCACGACGTGCACTCTCCCGAAGACCTCGACGATCTGCTCACCACCATTGGTACGCAAGGGATCGACGTGCTGGAGGGGCCGAAGCTGCCCTCCTCCGCGCTCGACAAAAAATTCGACGAAGAAGAAGCCGGCGAGGATGTCGAGCTCGATCTGACACCCGGCGCCATGGAAAAAACCAACGACCCTGTCCGCATGTATTTGCGGGAAATGGGAACAGTCCCGCTGCTCACGCGCGAAGGCGAAGTGGAAATCGCCAAGCGCATCGAGCGCGGCCAGCTGCGCGTTCTGAAAGCGCTTTCTCGCTCGCCGATTGTCATCAATGAACTGCTGGCGATGGGCGAGGACCTCAAAAAAGGTGTCCGCTCCATTAAGGAAGTGGTCACCTTCGACGAGGAGGAAATCACCGACGAAATCCTACAGAACCGGCTGAAGGAATTCACCGGCAAGATTGACGACCTGGCCAAGGCATACAAAAAGGCCAATCAACTACAGGAAAAATTCGCCGCCGTCTCCCAGAAGAAGCAGCCTAAGCCTTATCGCAAGTACCGTATCGCTCTGGCCCGCGCCATCGTTCACGTCTCCTTGTGCGTACGCAAGCTTGGTTTTACCAACGCCGAACGCAAGCGGCTGATTGACCGCGCTAACAAGACGGTGGACATGATGCGGTCGCTCGATCGCCAGGCCAACAACCTGGAAAAAAAAGCGGACGCCACCCGTAGTGAAGAGCAGCGCAAGGAATACCGGCGGCAGTCGCGTGCCATTCGCACTGAACTGGAAAAGATCGAAGTCGAAGCGGGGGTGTCGTTTCAGGAGCTCAAGCGCACCCAGCGCGAGATCATCCAGGGTGACATGGATGCGGAGCAGGCCAAGCGGGAACTGATTGAGGCCAACCTCCGCCTGGTCGTATCCATCGCGAAAAAATATACCAACCGTGGCTTGCAGTTTCTGGACCTGATTCAAGAAGGCAACATCGGCTTGATGAAAGCCGTGGACAAATTCGAATACCGGCGCGGTTATAAGTTCTCCACGTACGCCACGTGGTGGATTCGGCAGGCAATTACTCGTGCAATTGCTGATCAAGCGCGTACGATTCGCATCCCGGTCCACATGATCGAAACTATCAACAAGCTGATCCGCACTTCGCGGCAGCTGGTGCAGGAGCTGGGACGCGAGCCTACTTCGGAAGAAATTGCCAAGCGCATGGACATTCCGGTGGCCAAAGTGCGCAAGGTGCTGAAAATCGCGCAGGAACCGATTTCTTTGGAAACGCCCATCGGCGAAGAAGAAGATTCGCATCTGGGCGACTTCATCGAAGATCGTGCCGTGGTCTCGCCCGCCGAGGCCGTGATCAACGTCAACTTGAAAGACCAGACTTCGCAGGTGCTGCGTTCGCTGACCCCACGCGAAGAAAAGGTCATCAAGATGCGATTCGGCCTGGAAGACGGCAGCGAACACACGCTCGAAGAAGTAGGCCAGTCCTTCGCCGTAACCCGCGAGCGCATCCGCCAGATCGAAGCAAAAGCACTGCGGAAGTTGCGGCACCCATCACGGTCTCGGAAGTTGCGGGCGTTTATGGACGGGGTGAGAGACTAGGCAGGCTTGTGTAGGCGGACACTCCTGTCCGCCTTTGTTTACTTGATGGTCCGCCGGAAAAAGTTATTCTTGTGTTGCTTCGCAGGTGGCGCTTCAGCGCCGATTTAAGGCCCCGGATGATTCCGGGGCTTTTGCTTTGTGCGTTTGTCGGGTAAGCCATGCCACAGGTTAGCGTCCAAAGGACGGACGTGAACCTGGAGCACCAGGCACTCCTCCAGACGCGCTCACGAATTGTTTGCTCTCACGTCCAAAACAATAGTCGGGGCAATCTGTCCGTAGGAAGCATGATCCATCACAGAGCGAGTACGGAGTAACAGGATAGAGCTTCCGAATCGTTTTGCCTTGTATGGCCGCGGAATTAGCTTACCCAGGAGGACGAACCTGAGATGACCGGCCTCGCACAGGACGTTCGCTACGCGCTGCGGCAGTTGCGCAAGAGCCCTGGCTTCACTACGGTCACGGTTCTCACCTTAGCCCTCGGTATCGGAGCCAATACCGCCATCTTTAGTGTCGTAAACGGAGTATTGCTGAACCCCTTACCGTTCCACAATGCCAGCCGCATCGTCTCCATGTTCGAGGCGACGCCGAATTTTTTTAAAGGCTCGATCTCCTATCCCAACTTTCTCGATTGGCGGCGCGACAATCGTTCTTTTGAGGCCATGGCCGCATACCGCTCGACCGATGGCAGCATCACGGGCGTGGGCCAGCCGGAGAATGTGCAGGCAGAACGCGTGTCTGCAAACTTCTTTCCGATTCTCGGGGTGAACCCAATCCTGGGACGCAATTTCACTTCCGAAGAAGACCGGCGCGGCGCCAGCCCGACGGCCCTGATCTCGGAAGGCTTGTGGAAGCGAAAGTTCGCTTCGGACCGGAATGTGATTGGCCAACGGCTCATTGTGGCCGGGCAGCCGCGCACCATCATCGGCGTCATTCCAGCTTCGTTTCGATTGCATGTCTTCAACTTCAGAACCGCCGATGTGTACGAAGCCATCGGGGAAGACCCCGATCCCACCTTTTACCTCCGGGATTCGTATCGGGGCATGGATGCGATTGGCTTGTTGGAACCTGGGGTCACGCTGGCGCAGGCGGGTGACGATATGAAGCGAGTGAATGCCGGCCTCGCTGCTGCCTATCCCAAGGTTGACGGCAATATCAAGGCCAACATCATCCCTTTGAAAGACAATATCGTTGGTGACATGGGGCCGGCGCTGCTGGTGCTGCTGGGGGCGGTGGGATTCGTCTTACTGATTGCCTGCGTGAATGTCGCCAATCTGCTGCTTGCCCGGTCAACGGCGCGCCAGCGCGAGTTCTCAGTGCGTTCCGCGCTGGGTGCGGGGCAGATACGGATTCTGCGCCAACTTCTTACCGAAAGCGTTCTGCTCTCGGCGCTGGGTGGTGGGTTCGGGCTGATTCTCGCGAGGTGGGGAACAGTCGCCGCCCTTGCGGCGGTCCCGGAAACCGTTCCGCGTGCCGAGGAAATCGGGATCGATCTTCGGGTGCTGCTCTTCACCATTTTGGTTTCGGTCCTTACCGGAATCATGTTTGGTTTGCTGCCTGCAATAAGGGTGTCGCGGACCGATATCAGTGGAAGCCTCAAGGACAGCGGGCGCGCCATCTCCGGCCCCCGGACACGCATGCAGTCTGCCTTGGTGATGGGCGAAATGGCCATGGCGCTGGTGCTGCTGGTGGGCGCGGGGCTGATGTGCCGCACCTTGGTGCAATTGTGGAAAGTCGATCCTGGCTTCGATCCGCGCAACCTCTCGCGTTTTGCAGTGACGCCACCGTCTTCTTTAAGAAGTCAATCTTCGGACGCGATCCGCGCTGCGGTTCGGCAAATCAGCGCAACGCTCCATACTGTGCCCGGAGTTGAGGCCGTGTCCTTGCATGATGGCGCCCTTCCCATGGAATACGACAATGAGAGGGGTTTTTTGCTCGAAGGGCAAGAGCTGCCCAGCGATCAAACTGGGAATATTCAGCAGACTTTGGATCACATAGTAGAGCCGGAGTATCTGAACACCATGCGTATTCCCCTCCTTCGGGGCCGCTTCCTGAGCGACGAGGACAATGAGAACGCTGCGCGCGTGGTGGTGATTGATGCCAGCTTCGCGCAACAATATTTCGCCGGCCAGGACCCAATCGGCAAACACATCCGCACTTTTGAATTCGACAGCGATTCCAACCAACGCGTCGTTCCTCTGCTGATTGTTGGTGTCGTTGGGCATGTGAATCAGTGGGGACTCGCCGCAGACGCCAGCCGTCCCCTGCAAGCCCAGATGTACCGGCCCATCATGCAAAATGGGGCCCGCGATACCAAGGGTCTCGCCCAGGGATTCAATGTATTTGTTCGCTCCAAAACGCCGCTCGCCCCTGCAGCTTTTTTCGAGTCGATTCGCCAGAAACTCCTGGCGAGCAACCGGGACATGATCGTTTACGACAACGAATCCGAGGAGCAAGTGATGGCGGACTCCATCGCCAGCCAGCGTTTCTCTGTCCTCCTGCTGGGCGCATTCGCAGGGCTGGCTCTGTTGCTGGCTGGCACTGGAATCTATGGCGTGCTGTCGTATCTGGTCGGGCAGCGTACACGGGAAATCGGTGTGCGCATGGCGCTGGGGGCGCAGCGGCTCGATGTACTGCGCATGGTGCTGCAGGACGGAGCGCGCATGACGCTGGCCGGCACGGCGATTGGAATCGTCGCCGCCCTGGGATTGACCCGACTGATGGCGAGCATGTTGTTCGGTGTAAAGCCGACCGACCCGGTTACATTCGGCTTGGTCGCGGTGGTTTTGTGCGGCATCGCCTTATTGGCCGGTTATGTGCCTGCCCGGCGCGCAGCAAAGGTCGATCCCATGGTGGCGCTGCGATACGAGTAATGATCTGGCATGTGGCCTACTCCAGACTCGCGCTCGCGGAAGTTACGGGCGTTTATGGACGGGGTAAGGGACTAGACTTAACCTTTCCGGACAATAGCAGTCAGGCACAGCTTAGGCTGTGCCTTTCCTATTGTCGCTAGCCCTAGCGGTCGTTTTACGACTGAAAAAACGCCTGTAGGTAGGACTTAAGTCGCTCGGCTTGGGTATTGTATGATAACCGCTGCTATATATAGTCTGTCGCTATTTAGTCTCCATCCTCAAATAATCCGTTGAATGGCCCGTGAGAACCCCAATGCCTTGGTTGCGGCTAACGTTCGTCGTCTTCGGCGTCAGCAAGGCATGTCGCAGGAGAAACTTGCCGAAGTCGCCGGACTACACCGAACTTATATAGGTGCTATCGAACGTGGTGAGCGAAATGTTACGTTGAACACCCTGCAGCAAGTAGCAGAAGCGTTGGACGTCTCCTGTGCTGCCTTACTAACTGTTATTCAGCACAAGAGGCTTAAATGAACTACCTAGACGAGTTGGCATTCGCAAAAGACAACGTCGTCTCGGTTTTGGAAGCCAAAGGGATCAGGTCTCACTACCTGAAATTCGGGGGCGAGGGAGAACCACCCGTTCGCAAACCGACCGTTCCAACTGCTGCTCGTTCTGAATTCCTAGCCAATCGGGCATTAGGCGATTGGGCTGAAAAGACTTTGGCAGCAGCAATAAGAAATTCTCATCCGGAGTGGCAAGTTACGCATTACGGCAAAGCCGAAACCATGTCTGCAGGGGAAGAGGGGTTTAAGACGTTTTATCTCGATTCGTTAGCGGAAGTTCGCAAGTATGGTAAGCGCCCAGACTTACTCATTTTCTCGAGACAACTAAGCGTCGCGGACGATATTTCCGCTGAGCCTTTTGCGAAAGCAGACCCCCTAGTGAAGGATGCAATAGGAGCGCTCGAAGTCCGATCTAGCAAGACAGAAGCCTTGATATATATGGCCGTCCGCGCGAAGGACAAGAAGGCAGGCAAAAACGCGGCCCGTGAAGTACCTAGCTTTACTCCGAAAGTGGAAGATCTAAAAATTGTGTACAGATGGATTGAGCGTCATCGTAAACCTCAAGCATACGTGCAAGTGTTTCTGGACAGCGTGTTTATGATCAATGTCCTTCGTATCTTCCAGATCATCGGCTCAGGTGCTGGTTTCAAGATCGAAACCCCAGACAAGAGCCAGCAAAAATCCACTATTATGATTCCAATTACTAGTGGCGAGCAGGTGGGACGATTCAACCGCCTTCCGACGTTCATGGCCTCGGAATATGTGACCCGCCTGGGTAGACACGAACCATACGTGGTTCCGGTTGGTGGCGACTTGCAAGTCGATACTGTACGAATCCAGGCTCTACTGCTAGGTTGACCCGACAGCAGCTTCCTCCGCAGTCCGTTGAACCCGCGCATCCAACTCGCTCTGCACTTCCGCAATGCCAGCACCGGTACGAATCGCAGTGTCCAGCTTGGTGAGAAGGAGTTTGAGGTTCTCCAAAGTCTGATTCCCTACTTTCCTCAAGTCAGGAACTTCGACATCCAACAAGTCTTTCGGCTCAACTTTTAGGAGTCCTCCTCCGTACACGCGATGTTGACGCTGAGCTAGCCCTTGCACCAGACGGCTATTCAAACATGCGGTTAGCGCAGCGGCAAAAAGTTCAGACTCGTCCTTAGGGTATATGCAGTGGAAGGTCGTCAAGTTGGCTACGCGTTCTGAATTAAGAATGAACCGCAACCCTTCACGCCCAAAAACACCTGCCCATATTGCCGACGGTTTCCGTTTTTCCATGTCGTACCAGTTGCTACTCCGGGCCGCACACAGAAAACGTTCATGTAATCTTTCCGCAACTCCCTTTTTGAGGTATTCAGCCTCCGACTCGTCAGGTTCCGTCTGCATGTCAAACAGATGAGTACGAGAATCAGACGCCACGAGCCGGTCAAAGTCGACCCGCTCAAAGATCACACCTGCGACATCCAATGCCCGCCCTATGCAACGAGTCAAATTTTGGGGCCTGATGCGCAACCCGCCAACAGCCGAAGGGGTGAGATGGAAAAAAGAGTTGCTTCCCGTTGCTATGCCCCTCCTGGTGTCAGCCAACTCGGACAAGACGACAAAACCTGGTATTGCCTTAGTGTGCCCGTGGGCAAGCAGATGATTCCATTTCTTTTCTCGGAGAAGTTGTTCTGGGGAGAATAGCTGCACTACAACGTTGGGATCGTTTTCTTGGGCTTCTCCCTCGAGTGCGTCGCGTACAGCTTCGAGGGCGCCACCATCGTGCACAAAGACGGTGCGGATTGAATCGCGGCCAACGCCGGCAATCGGTTGCTCCAATAACAGAATCGAAGCAGTAGTGAGCGCTTCATCAAATTGAGTGGAAGCGTGTGAAAAATAAATGAGACTGCGCAATAGGCCTCGGCTGATCAACCAAAGCTTTAGTGTGTCTCCGAAATTCGCATTGACCCACTCGCCGGGTACGATTATGGCAGCCCGGCCTCCGGCTCGCAAACGACGACAAATTTCCAGTATGAATAGTACATAGATATTGCTTAAGCGAGATAAACTAGTGTGATTCTTTCGACCTATGAGAGAGAAGATGTCATAAGGGTAGAACATGTCGTGATGCCGCAAGTAAGGAGGATTTGCGATTGCAGCATCAAAGAGTTGCTCGTCCGGCCAAGTCAGAAAATCCTGTTGCAACACAGTGATACCTGAGTGTCCGTTGAGCGATGCGCGGGCGGCGCTGACCGCTACTCCATCCACGTCCACACATACAATCTTCGCATCTGACCGCTTATCAAGAAGAACCCTCGGGAAAACGCCCGTACCAACAGCGGGATCGAGGATGTTAGTTGGTTGAACCGACAATATCCAGTCGGCCATAAGGGATGCAATTGGCATGGGCGTAAAAAACTGGCCATGCCGCTTCCGATGCTCTATTGAGACAAGAGAGCGATAGGCGTCCTCGGGTTCTACCCCCGCGTTGAGTTGAAGCGCGAACTTCTCGACTACGCTTTCAAAGTGATTCTCGGCGGAAACATTTTCGCTGGACGAATTCCGCAGCCTTGTCGCTTTAGTTCCTGGCGTCCCCACAGTCCTCCAGTATGATGCTATATTTAGTCATCATACCTGCGAATCTACTCTAACATAAACCAGGGAAGCGGCTGCAAGACAGTGGCCACTCCAAAAGAGGCCTGAAACTTAGAGACCTAGGAAGCACTTTTATCTTCATAGGACGGAAACGGGAAAAATCGAGACCACAATTCCTGAAATAGAACAGGCAAGATTAGTTGACTTCAGTATTCTACAGTGCGTAAAGCGCTGGAGCATCAATGACAAGCGTGAACAAAACCTTGGGGTGGTGCCTTGCCACGAGACAACACCCCGAGCCTCTCCGTAGCCTATTGAGGTAATGTCACTTCTTCCCCACCACAAAAAGCAATCCGTCGTTCTGGGTGTAGATTTTCCCATCCGCTCCGATCGAACTAGGCGTGTACGCGGCGCCGATAGCCAGCTTGAGGAATATCTTGGACAGCAATTTTCCGCCTTGACCTATCTGGTACAAGTTTCCGTCCTCGCTGTTCACGAAAACATTTCCGTGCTTATCAATCGCGGCTGCGTTCACGCACCATTCGTAGCCGAGAGGGTGGTGCTTGTCGATCGTGGGATCCTTATACTGCCATTCAGGCTTCAGGTCAGCGCTGGTCTGGGTGATGAAATAGGGACCGAGTGACAGGGGCTTACAGTAAATGTCGTTGGGGAAACCGCAGTAGAGCCCATTGCCATAGTGATTGTCCTTAAGCACAATAGAGTACGTGCCATCATGCGGATACACAGCTGGAGTCAAATCCCAACCTGCCGGATATGCCCCCAAGAACTTGCCATCAGAACTGAATTTGAAAGTATGACCACCGCGATTGTCGTAGTCGGTGACTGCCGCGAATAGAATGCTGCCATCTGGCGCAATGCTAGGACTTGAGGAAGCGGCATCCACTATCCACCCCGAGCCCAGTTGGTTGGTCGTAGGATCTACTCCAACATTGGCTCCCTCGCGGCATGCGTTCGGCTGTTTCTTATGGGTCGCAATCGGCACCAGAACTCCGCATCCGTCTTGCAGGAGTTGGCTCAGTGAAGCCTGCCATTTGGGGGTTAGATTCGGATTGACTGCAACCAGATAATTGGCCTGAGAATAGTAATGAGAGCGGCTGATCGTATAGATAGTTCCGTCAGGAGCGACCGCTGGTGCGATGTTGACGCCCGGCCGTTGTGATCCGCAGGGAAATTCTGGCGGTTTGGAGTCCTTGCTCGGCGGCCAGGGAAGAGTTTTCTCGTCAAAGAATTGGTTGGGACAATTGTCGGTCGCCTTGGGCGCACCCGGAATCAAGTCCGCGAACGTGGCGGTTGTGGCGGTGTCATCGGGCGCGATTTTGGCCAGCCACGCACCTTGTACATCATTGGTGTACCAAGGGTCGGTTGCGTCTGCCAACTTAATCACATTGAAATAAATATTCCCCTGGTCATCCGCAGTTAGTGGACCCGCTACGAACGTGTGCGGATCGAGGGTCGTGCCGAACGGATTGATATGAGAAACTGCCTTGCCATTTTCCTTGTTCACTTTCCAGATGGTGCCGGCAAAACCTGGAACATAGAGAAAATCTTTGGTCAGCACAGGATGAAAGACGGGCTCAAATGCAGACAGCCCCGAAGGAAACCCGTTCGGTTCGGGCTTCCAGTCGGTAGTGAAGGTCCAGGTCTTCACCAATTTGTCTTTCTTCCACACTAATCGTTTCTCGTTCCAAATTTCCGAATCCCAGGCATTGGGGCCGCAATGAGCTCCCTTCCGCCACGCGGTCGGTGGATGACACGCAACCCATGTGCCCGTCTTGAATTCCATGTAAACGGAGTCGCCTTCGATCAACGGCACCTGGTAGTGAGAAGGCAGTCCAATCCCGAAAAAATCTTCGGTTTCTAATTTCACAAAAGGATCGTAGCGAAACTCCGCCAGTTTCTGCTGCGCTGGCTGGCCGTTCACCTTGATGAAGCCCGAATGCTGAGAATTCGCTCCCCACTGTGTCCATGTGTGGTTCCATGGCATTTCGGTAGCTGCAACTGCTGCCAGTAAAAGGGTGAGAAACACGGGAACCAGACGCCACTTCATAAGCCCTCCATGGGATAGCGCGGCTAGAGGAAATCTGCCGCCAAATGGTACTCCATTTTCCCGTGTACCCGATGGTCAAAATTGCTGAGAAAATGTTTGCAGGGACGGATGCACAGCAATCAGGGATTAGCAGTTACTGACGGCATTTTGGCAAGACCTTTAGGATACTGAAAGCAAAGCTAAATGCAGGTACTTATGCCGCAGTCCCGCGAATCGAACGCAGCGCCATTCCGCCCAGCGTGACCACCGCCGCCAGAATTGCGATCCACAGCACAACTGGATAACGCTCCGACCATGGGCGATCATCGGGACGTCCGGTGTACGCTGTGTTCGAGATCTCTGCTCCCAGTTGCACTGCGACAGCAGCTTTGTCCTTCACAAACAACTTGGCATAGTCGTACACCGGCGATTCCAGTTTTTCATCGCCGTAGTAAAGCACAAGTGGGCCTGTTGCGGTCGCGTCAAAGTACACGCGGCGTTCCATCTGCTGCAAGCTCGCGCTGATCAGCTTGAGCGGAGGATCGTCGCCATTGTGGACGATGACTTTGATGATGGTGTGGTGATTAGAGGGGAAGGACGTTCCCTGATTTTCGGAGTCAATCTTTTGCCCGGCACGTACCATGTGAATACGATTGATCTCACCGGAGCCGATCCATCCACCTTTCTCGTCCTGAATCTCGAGCATGCGCTGAAAATTCGGCTGCGCTGGATCAACGGTAAAGATCACTCTCTCTGCGGGAACGTGCTCAGCAACGCTAAAGGTAAGCACCGTGTCCTTGCCCTGCTGCTCCTGTTTGGGCGCATTACTTACATCACTCCATAGCGCGGGCTGTTCCTGGCCCATTTCGGAAGTTGCGCCGAGGATCTCGTCAGGCTTGACTGGGCCATCCACCGTTACACGCAAATATTTATACGTAGCGCGGGGCAAGCGCAGCATGGTGTTGCTGCCGAGGTTCTCCTTGGACAAGTCATAGAGAATGCCGTCCCCCAGCGAGGCCCAGCGTTTGGCATGGGGGTCGTCGCTGCCTTCCACGTGCGTATGCGCAACAAAGTTTTTGGTCCCAAGGCTCAAGTTGACGTGGTCATATTCCGCCAGCGCGGACATATTGATGAGGAACTGTGTCTTACCCGCCACAGTGGATTGTTGTAGCACTGGTACTGTCGTGCGTTGGCGCTGCTGGCTGCCGCACTCAATCGTCAAAGAATAAGGAGTCTCTGTCTGACCAGCGTAAAGGCGCAAGTCTCCCAGGTCGGGCCGGGCATGCTGCCAGACGGATTCATCCACGATGACATATTGCTGCCCGGCACCAGCGACTTGCAGCGGACGCTGATAGTGGAAGTAAGAAATCGAAGGGCTGACGAACAGAATCAGTGCGGCTAAACCGCGCAGATTCTTCACGCGGACGTCCCCTCGGTTGAATTCTCCGAAGCATGCGCAGAGAGCTTCAACCAGTCCCGATGATAGACATAAGAAATGGCCATCAGGACCGCTCCCAATGCAATGAAGCTCACGATGCGGTAGCCCTGTTGGAGTGCTGATGTGTCATAGATGAAGACTTTACCAATGGTGAACGCGATCAGGACCAGTGCCTGCCAGCGTACAAATGCCGACCGCTTCCAAAAACCGAACATCATCAGACCTCCGCCATATGCCAGCCAGATGGCCGAATAGCTGAAGTTACGGGCAAACTCGATCTGCTGCAACGATCCATAAGCGCCCGGGGCGTGGGTCTGATACCAAGTTGTGAGCTGCCGATCAAAATAGCTGGAAGCCTCCAGCGTGAGCGCCGTCAAAGCCAACATATTCAGCCAAACTCCGGCCGCCCGCACAAACGGCATCTCACCCTCGCTGGCATGGCGTTCACCCACGGCCACAATCCCGCCCAAGATGGCGATAGCAACCAGATAAGTGGCAAAGCGAGCATTGAAAATCAAAGTCTGGACGTTGAAGTTGTCGTAAAACAACAGCCGGGCGATTCCCAGCGCTAGCGTCGCTCCCGCAAAGTAACGCAGAAAACTGGTTTGGGTACGGACCGCAACAAACAGCAAGACCGCCGACTCGACCAGCCAGCCAATTGTGATCCAGTGCTCGTTCAGCTTTAGAGGGATAGCGATCGTAATAAATGCAATCGCGATGGCGATATGCAGCAGGTTAATCGCTTGGACCAGGTCGGCATCGCCCTCAGCACGTCGCTTGAACTGGTTACCCAATACCAGGTAAGCAGCTCCTAAAGCTAGCGCGTACCAGGTGAGAGTGACTCGCTCGTCGTCGTACATGGCAAACAATGCCAAGAAAATAGCCGCCGCATTGCACAACGGCAGCAGGGTCAGAGTAATAGAAAACCCGCTCTGCCAACGGGATTTCGTCAGCGGAGTGAGCAGGGGAATACCGGCAAATATCCCGCCAAACAAGGTCGTGAAGATCACAGTCAGGACGCGTTGGTCTTTGGTGTAGTACTCGCTGAACCATCCAACATACAGAATCGCAGTGCCGATAAAGCTCCCCATGAGCAAGCGACGCCAAGGTTTGAAGATCACCATCCCCAGGATGGCCAGGTCGAGCAGGGCGCTGTAGCAGAAGAGCACGGCTTCATGGTTCTGCCCGCTCGAAAGCAGCACCGGCGTGCTGAAGCCACCAATCATGGCGAAGGCCGCCAGGATTTCAGCATCTTGAGTGAGGGCCAGTGCGATGGTCGAAGCCGTTACCACAATCATTGCTACGAATGCTACGGCTGAGGGCACCAGATGATAGACCTGAAACGCGCCCCACAGCGATAGGTAGAGCGTCCCGATGCCCACTGCCTTGAGGGAATACGAAAAGACTGCGTAGCCTTTGCTGCGAAAGCGGTCGCTCCAAAGCACCAGCCCGATTCCAGCGAGTACTCCCAACGTGATTTTTCCCGAGGGTCCAATCCAACCATTGTCGAACGCGTACTTGATGAAGTACGAGACTCCGATCAGGATGGCGCAAATGCCAATCCGGTTGAGCCAGAGTTTGCCAATCTGGCTTTCCAGCTCTTCAGGAGCACGCGTGGACCTAGCGCTGAAAGCTGAGGCCTGTAATGGAGGCACGGGTGTTGCTTCTAGAAAAGCAGGAATCGCCGGAGGCGAGGGTGGCACTTTCTTTGCCTCTGGCGTGGGCGTTACCGATTGTGGCGGCAGTTCGACCCCCACTCTTTGTTCTAGACGATAAATGCGCGCCGTGAGCGAAGCCACTTCCGAGTTTAGCCTCGCCAATTCGTCCTGCGGGTTGGCCATGCGCGTAAGCTATCGCATTGAAATGGGATTGAAAAGTATTAATGTTGAGCAGACCAACAGATTCCTTGCATCTGTGTTCTCTACACCCTCGTTTTCCTCCTCTTTCCACAAACAATTCGCGTCCTGCACAGGTTGTGCACAAGCACAACAGATTTTCCTGTTGCAGTAGTCCCGTCCCCGGAGCAGAGTAACGCCAAGCAGACGTGAGATGTCTTGTGATCGCTGCGAAGGGTTGCGGTGAAGCTGGCGTTTTCTGGCGGTTCTCGAGGGTGAGCCGCTGGAGGGTTCGTGGGACGCGCTTCGGTGCGCTTATGAATCCGGGCGTTGCGGCCTCCTCACATGTCCTCCTCATCGGCAGGACTGAGCCGTCGGCTTGAAGCAATTCCTGCAGGCCATGGTATCGCGGACCCGGTTCGCGATCCGATGACCTTGCAGAGCGCGCCGGAGAAATGAGCGTTCCTCGTGAATGCGGTTTCGAAGGCGTTCCGCCGCTTCGCGCGGCGGGAGCGGAAACAAAGCATCCACAAACAAATGCGGCTTGGGTGGCTGGCCCGGGCCGCATTTTTATTTTCGCTTGGAATCGTCAAACTAAAGCAGTTACCAGTTGATATTCGCTATTTATTCGCTATACTGCAATTAACAATAGTCTAGAACTCGAGTCAGCACGAATGCGGCCAAACGATTTCCAAATCTTCCTGCGTTTTCCGAACAAATACTTTTCATCCACAACAGGTTTCTTGGCTAGTATGCGATTCACTTTCAAATAAAACTTTGGCAACCACTGACTACAACATTGCGCAGACTCTACCGGCGAACGTCGAAGCCGAACGCTCCATCCTGGGCGCGATCCTGCTCGATAATCTCGCTTACAACGAGGCTGCCGAGCATCTGAAGCCGGAAGACTTCGCGCTCGATTCTCATCGCCGCCTCTACGCCCGCATGATGGATCTGGCCGAATCGTCGCGGCCGATTGACATGATCACGCTGGTCGAAGAGCTCGACCGGCGTAAAGAACTACAGGCCATCGGTGATGTCGGCTACATCTCCGGGCTGGTGGACGGCGTCCCCGACCGTCCCAGCATTGAGCACTACATCAAGATTGTCCGTGACAAGGCGCTGCTGCGCGGACTGATTCATGCTGCCAATGCAGCCATCGCGCGTGCCGCGGATCAAAGCGACCCAGCCGAAGAAATCCTGAATGATGTCGAAGCCGCTATTTTCCAGATCTCGGAAAAGCGCATTGGTCGCGGCTTCATGGGCGTACAGGAGATTGTTAAAGAATCCTTCGGTTCCGTGGATGCGCTCCTGCAGCGCGGCCAGCGCATTACCGGCCTGGCCACCCACTACGTTGATCTCGATGAAATGACCAGCGGGTTCCAACGCTCCGACTTGATCATCATCGCCGCCCGCCCTTCGATGGGAAAAACTGCCTTCGCCATGAACATCGCGGAGAACGCCGCCATCGAAGACCAAAAAGTGGTGGGAATGTTTTCGCTGGAAATGTCGCGCGAGGCACTGCTGTTGCGTCTGCTTTGTTCGCGTGCGCGCGTGGACTCGCACAAGATGCGAACCGGATCGCTATGGCGTGACGATATGACCAAGGTCGTGCATGCCATGGAACAACTCGCCCACGCCCCAATTTTCATTGACGACACGCCCGGCATCGCGTTGAGCGAAATGCGCGCTAAGGCTCGGCGCCTCATGCAGTCGCAGGGCAAGATTGACTTGATCATCGTGGATTACCTGCAACTAATGTCGGGAGGCGGCCGTCGCTACGAAAACCGCACCCAGGAAGTTTCTGCCATTTCGCGCGGTCTGAAAGCACTCGCTAAGGAATTGCAGGTTCCTGTGATCGCGCTATCGCAGCTCAGTCGCGCCCCAGAAAGCCGAGGCGGCGATCATCGTCCGCAACTTTCCGATTTGCGTGAGTCGGGGTCCATCGAGCAGGACGCTGACGTAGTCGCCTTCATCTTCCGCGAAGAGGTTTACAAGCAAGACGACCCCGACCTGCAAGGGAAAGCCGAGATCATCATCGCCAAGCAGCGCAACGGCCCCACCGGCCGTATCCACCTGGCTTTCCTGAAGAATTCGACCCGTTTCGAATCAATGCTCGGGGGGGATCAAGGGCCGCCCGAATAGCCTGAGAATCCCGGATTTTGAGCGGCTTACAGGCTGTGGAAAAGACTGTGGAACCATCCGCAAGCTCGTTTCTGGTGTCCAACACAGCCCGTTTCCGGCCCTGTTCTTTAACCCCTAATATGTCCGTAAGTCATACTGCCCTGTGGCGTTACAGTCTGAGCCCTGCATTTCCGTTACCCCTCGGCGAATTGCTGGAAATTTGGTGCAACCTTTAAGATTTGCACATTCTTCCGGCCACGCCTACCCGATTCTGACGCCTTCTGTCAAGTCCGCCCAGTGAAATCCAGCCCGAGAGGAAGGTGTCAACGGCTGTTTTCAGGGCTCCAGGCCCGTGCTGGCGGGAAGCACAAACCATCGCACGTCTCACCCCCGCATAAATCCAATTTCACGCGAGCCGCGTACTAATGTTGAAAGCAGTTCAACTTTAAAGGAGATGATCGTGAACAAGAAACTCGCAGTCTTATTTCTAAGTCTGGTGGCGATGGCGGCCACTTCGGCATTGGCTGGTTCCAAGAACCCGGTGGTGGGCGGCAAAGA
>Ga0207098_10256_pt1 | contig 17202 bp, 15 predicted proteins | sample Alteio_BWMinHeat_84_FD_153548 | JGI IMG/M metagenome (GOLD analysis project Ga0207098, IMG submission 153548) | Enriched cells from forest soil in Barre Woods Harvard Forest LTER site, Petersham, Massachusetts, United States -... | ecosystem: Environmental > Terrestrial > Soil > Temperate forest >...
TCAAAGCCCACGAACTGGCTTCAGATGGAAAATGGCGGCTACGAGTACCCGCCAGAGGCCAACCTGAGATCCGTTCTCAATTCTACTTAGAGGATCTAACATTGCATGGATACGAAGGCACCCCCCTCCAGACAGTCTAAAACACTGATTATCGTCAGACACGCTCACCGAGATATTGTTGATTCGGACCGCGAAACAGATAATGGCCTCAGCGACAAGGGAAAACGTCAGGCCAAGAAAATTCAGAAATACTTTAGAGAACGATTTAAGAAAGAAACTCCGCTGCTTATTTCGAGTCCTAAGCGCCGTTGCATCGAAACCCTCGAACCAATCGCAAAAAAGAAGAAGATTGAAATTGCCGAGCACGCTTTGCTCGACGAAGGCGGCGACCTCCGTACTAAGGTGAAAAATTTTATTAAACAAGTAGAACAGAAACCGGATCCCATCGTGATGGTCTGTAGCCACGCCGACTGGATCGATACCTTTTTTGACGAAATGATTGGTATTAATTCATCCTTACAAAAAGGTGGTTGGTTAGAACTCAGCCTCGAGTCGGGCCAACCCAGACTGACCTGGATGCTGCAATCCGTCGCGGCCTAACCGAAAAGCTTCTTCAAGCTGTACAGCGTCACTTCTTTGCTCACTTCAGCGATTGATTCCGTGAGCGGAATTTGCTTCGGACAGACTTTTACGCAATTCTGGGCATCTCCACAGTCGGTAATACCGCCGGGTCCCATGACGGATTCCAATCTTCCGGGGGCATTCAGAGCGCCGGTTGGATGGGTATTGAAAAGGCGAACCTGGTTAATTGCTTGCGGTCCTATAAAGGGGGATTGAGGTCCATATTGGGGGCATGCCTCAAGGCAACAGCCGCAGGTCATGCATTCTGAGAGCTTATAACGGGTTAGGGCAAGCGTTTGCGAATAACGAGGTCCTGGCCCCAGGTCATAGGTTCCATCCACGTCTACCCAGGCCCTGACTTGTTTCAGATGGTCAAACATGCGCGATCGATCGGTAATCAAATCACGAACGAGTGGAAATTTCGAAAAAGGCTCCAGCCGAATCGGCTGCTCCAGTTTATCGACTAATGCGGTGCAAGATTGTCTTGGTCGGCCGTTAATAAGCATCGAACAGGTACCACAGACTTCTTCCAAACAGGCCGCCTCCCAAGCGGGTGGTGTGGTCGCCTTTCCATCTGCAGTCACGGGATGAATCTGAAGCTCCTGAAGAATCGCAATCACATTGAGGTTAGGCCTCCACTTGACACGAAAGGTCTCCCAATAATAGGAAGCATTGGGTCCGTCTTGTCTCTTGATCTGGACCTCTACGAATTTCTCTTCAGCCCTATCAGAATTTGCTTTTGCTTTTTCCATTCTACCTACCTACACATCTATCTTATCACTTTTTTTCCGCAGCCTGCTTATCTACATCATATTTCCTTGGACGGGGTTTGATCAATGAAACATCGATCGGCTCGTAAGAAAAGTTTGGTTCGCCCTGATCTTTGGGGCTGCCGAAAGGACTTTTTCCGCTAGTACCACCTGGCTTGCGATAGGTAGCGATGGTCGTCTTCATAAAATTCGGGTCGTCTCGCTCTGGAAAGTCCGGTTTATAGTGAGCACCTCTACTCTCATCCCTCTTCAAAGCCCCAATGGTAATCACTCGCGCCAAATGAAACATGGCATAAATCTGTCTTGTGTAATGAACAGACTGATTAGCCCAAGTTCCCCGATCTTTGATTCCAACTCGATGCCAACGCTCTTGAAATTCCTGAAGTTTCTTATCTGTTTCGGCGAGCCTATCATTGTACCGAACAACAGTAACGTTGCGTGTCATCCAATCACCCAAGTCCCGTCCCAGAGCAAATGGATTTTCTGGTCCATCCATTTTAGAAATAAAATCTATTTTCTCACGATGCATTTTTACCGCTTGATCGAGAATGGTTGACGAGACCTCTTCGGCACCTTTTTTCAAGCCCTTAGACCATTTTGCCATGGCTGGGCCTGCAACCATCCCGCCATAAATACATGAAAGCAGTGAATTTGCACCCAATCGGTTAGCGCCATGAATGCTATAATCGACTTCCCCTACCGCAAACAAACCTGGGATACTCGTCATTTGATCATAATCAACGCAGAGTCCGCCCATGCTATAATGAACAGCCGGAAAAACTTTCATTGGCAGTTTAGTCGGATCGTCCCCTGTAAACTTTTCGTAAATATCCAGGATAGCACCCAGCTTCTGCCGCAACGTTTCGGCCGGAATATGCGTTAGATCTAGATAAACGACGGCTTTTCCATCGACGCCTAGATTCAAATCATAAACCACTTTATGAATCGCACGGGTTGCAATATCACGCGGCACCAAGTTGCCATACGCGGGATACATTTCCTCCAGAAAATACCAGGGCTTGCCGTTTTTAGGCACCCAGACACGCCCACCCTCACCTCTAGCGCTTTCAGACATCAAACGCAGTTTGTCTTCACCGGGAATGGCCGTGGGGTGCACTTGAATAAATTCACCGTTGGCGTATTTCGCCCCTTGCAGATAAGTCACTGCGGCTGCTGCACCCGTATTAATAATAGAATTGGTCGATTTCCCGAAAACCATTCCTGGTCCACCCGTCGCCAGTGCAACGGCCGACGCAGCAAAAGCACGGACTTCCATTGTAATAATATTTGTTGCTACGATTCCACAGCAGTTTCCGTGAGTGTCCTGGATATAGCCCAAATATTCCCAAGTCTCGAATTTGCGGACCATCCCTTCGACTTCAAATCGTCGCACCTGTTCATCTAACGCATAGAGCAGCTGCTGTCCTGTCGACGCACCTGCAAATGCTGTCCGATGGTGTTTGGTACCACCGAATCGTCTAAAATCGAGTAAGCCTTCGCTCGTCCTGTTAAACGGGACCCCCAGTCGGTCCATTAAATAAATAATCGCCGGCGCGGCTTCACACATTTTCTGAACGGGCGGTTGATTCGCTAGGAAATCCCCCCCATAAATCGTGTCATCAAAATGAATCCAGGGAGAATCGCCTTCCCCTTTGGTATTAACAGCGCCGTTAATGCCACCTTGGGCACAAACAGAGTGGCTACGCTTGACAGGGACTACTGAAAACAGATCCACATTCATTCCTGATTCGCAGGCACGAATGGTTGCCATAAGGCCAGCTAGTCCACCACCAACTACGATGATCCGATCAGATTTCGACATACTTATCTTATACGTCCCTTGCTCAATTTTGGAAAGTCTTATGCGGCGAGTGCTCCCCAAACCACTGTCGGAGCTCACACCGCGCCTTTCCGTTGCGGATTCTGACGAAAGCAAAAGTCAGGCAATACTGCTGTCCAATATTTCGCCAATCCAAGTTAATCATTTTGGTCCAGGTCCCAGTGTTAATATACTGCTTACCGTCCGGATATACTTTGTCCATGGGTTTGTGGGTATGGCCAAAAATGATCGTTTGAAGACTTTTGTCCTGATCCAGAAGTCTTCGAGCTTGTTTTTCTAAGTCCTGCAGGAATTCCGTTTCTTGTTTGATAATTTCAGCCGTGACCGTGAGCCTCGAGCGACGTTTGGGACTGTAAATAAAACGCGTCCGGATAAAGTAATAAGAGGAAAGCAGAACAAACTTAAGGGTGAACCACGGGTCAACGAGTAAGCCTAAAAGAACAAAAATCTTTATGGGGCGCACTTTGTCTAAGTAATCGCGCTCTCCTTTGAGACGATTGACGATCTTGAGAACGTAGACACTTCCCCACGGGATATTAAGAACTGGTTTATCTAAAAATGATTGGAGAATCGGCTTTTCAAAATTGAGTACGTGTACTGCCTCAAACTGATTGCCATGGTGGATCTCCACACCCTCATAACGAACACGATCGCGGTCAGCAATTACCTCTACCTTCTCGCTGGGAAACTTACCCTCCGGATCCCACTCACGAGTTATTCTTTCTCTAATAGCCGGAAAAAATAAGTCGGCATCATGATTACCAATGAGATAAGTAATTTTTTTCTTCGGAAGGGACGCAAAACGCCTGAGCGATGCCATAACTTTGGGATGTCCGCCAATGATCGCCTCTAGCTTGTAGACGGAAAGCTCTTCCGTAATGGCTTCTTCGAACTCGCCGTCTATCGGTACATTTAAAAAATCAAGAAAGTCGCCGTTGATGAATAGTTCGACGTCTACAGGTCCGTCCGGCCCGTCTCCATACTGACCAGTCGAGAAATAATGAAAGAAGTCGCACATTTCGTCATCAAACTTAAAGTCCTCGTGTGCATTTAGGCGACCCTCGAAGACTCTGCCAGCAGACAAATGGCAATCACTTATGACTATTTTTATCTTTTCCACAATACTCTAATCATATTCGTTTGACTTTATAAAGAAAACCCGTAAAAGGAGGGTGACAGTCTATGGCAGAACTTGATAAGAAATGGTCAGAAAATGTTTCAGGCCGATATTACGTCGACGAGCAATGTATTGATTGCGATGCTTGTCGAACTGAGGCTCCTGATAATTTTGTCCGTAATGATGACCACGGCTACTCATACGTGTGCAAGCAGCCTGAAACCCCCGAAGAAGAAGCTCGTTGTAAGGCCGCGCTGGAAGCCTGCCCGGTAGAAGCCATCGGCTCTGACGGCCCTGGAAAAACCTGATATCAAACTGGTGTCGCGAAATAGGATTTTTGGCTTCAGGCGAGAAGGTTTTTGTGAAAAAACCGGAGCATACACGCTAGTATGTGAGGATTTTTGAGCGAAAACCGACGAAGCATCAAGCCAAAAAGACATTTCGCCCAACAAAAAAAGACCGCTCCCCTGCGACAGATGAGAGCGATCTGGAATCATCTTCCCCACTTCAATTTTTTACTTCATAGCGTACAAACTATACGAATGTACGAAGCAATTTTCCCCCTGCTTAGGTTCCGACTTTCGCTAGTTCGGAAATCCCTTTCTTAATCACCCGCTTTAAAACTCCACCGCGCTCACGTTGTGGTGATTTGCGACGGGATGCTGATGATGAAGACGCTTCTTTTCTGCCCCGTGGAGCCTGTTCTGCAGATTTCAAACGAGATCGTCGACCTGATGAAGCTGCTCGAGCTCTTACTGACGAAGAACGGGGTGAAGCACTAGAAGGGCGGGACTTTGCACTCTTTCTAGCAGTACTTCGTGATGAACGTTTTTGAGTTGCCATTGCAAATTCTCCTTTTTCAAGACGAGACAATTGCAAGCTACGGGCCGCTCTTACGAAATTCTCACTCTCATATGAACCTTTAAAGGCCTAAGAAATACCTTCGAAACCATTAAAGAACTCCCGCCTAAAGGCGGGAGTTCTTTTCAGGCAGGGAACAGCGACCACTTGTCGCTGTACACCTACAAAGGCTCGCGCAATCCTGTTCGAGCCTATTTTCCTAATAGAATTTACCGATTTGAACAAACTGACTGGGTTCTTCTCCCTGGTGTTCCTGAATAGAGATCTGCTGGGCCACTTTCTTAGCCAGATTTTTGAACACAGCCGCTATTTCAGACTGAGGATCTCGCATTACAATAGGCCGACCTTCATCACCACCCTCCCTTACCTGAGTGACGATTGGGACCTGAGCTAGAAGCTGGGTATTGAATTTGCGCGCTAAGGCCTGACCCCCACCTTCCCCAAAAAGGGGATGGCGTTTTTCGCACTGGTCGCACTTAAAATAGCTCATATTTTCGGCAATTCCGAGAATAGGAATTCGTACCTTTTCAAACATGTAATAAGCTTTGCGGACATCCTGCAGAGAAACTTCCTGTGGCGTAGTTACTAAGATTGCACCGGTCACCGGCACCAGCTGAGCTAACGATAATTGCACATCCCCAGTACCAGGTGGCATATCAATAATTAAATAATCGAGTTTACCCCATTGCACTTTATGACAGAATTGACTAACCACACTGTGAAGCATCGGTCCGCGCCAAACGACAGGTTGATCCCCCTGGATTAGAAAGCCCATCGACATCACTTTTACGTTATGAGAAATTGGCGGCACAAAAAGCTCGCCTCTCTCTGGATCTTGAATGAGTTTGGGTTGATCCACCACTCCCATCATCGTCGGAACATTTGGTCCGTAAATATCGGCATCCATCAGCCCAACCCGAGCGCCTTCCATTGCAAGAGCTGTTGCAAGATTCACGGCAACCGTGCTTTTCCCAACTCCGCCTTTTCCGCTTGAAACAGCTATAGTATGGCTTACACCCTCAATTCTGTTTCCGCCCTGAACTCCAGAGCCCTGCCGTTTTGGCTGAACTACAGCATCGATTTTGACGTCAACATTCCTTATTCCGGGAATCGCAGACACCGCATTTCGACAATCCGATTCGATTTTAGCTTTTAACGGACAGGCCGGTGTCGTTAAGACAACGCGAAACGAGGCAGTCCCGTCTCGTACCGACAAGTCCTTAATCATATTCAGAGAAACTAGATCCTTTTTTAAATCTGGATCATGAACAGTCCTCAGGGCTTTTAAAACTTCTTCTTCAATGGTATGCGCCATAGAGTCACCCTATCAAAATCTACCTAAACGAGCAATGGACGGAAAAAAGAGATGTGTGGACAGTATTTAGGGCAATATTCGAGGGGATAAGAAAATAAGCAGTTGGGCGGGAAGACAGGAACAGAAAGTAGGCAGGTATTAACATGACAAAACCATTTGGGCTGAGGACTAAAGCGCTGAAGACTAGGTTCAACTCCGATCCGGAACTCAGCCTTATATCTAAGCCAAAAGAATCTAAGCCTGTCCGGCGGGTGATCGCCAAGCATGCCACCAAGATTCTTGAGACTCTAGGCGAGGATACAGCCCGGGAAGGCCTACTAGATACCCCTAAACGCTACGCCAGAGCGATGCATTACTTGACGTCAGGCTATCAAGCAGACATGAAGAAAATCGTAGGCAAGGCCTTATTTAAAGAGCCTTCAAACGAAATCGTCATTGTTCGCGATATCGAATTATTCTCCCTTTGTGAACACCACTTGCTACCATTCTTCGGAAAGGCTCATGTCGCCTACATACCGGACGGGACAATCATTGGCCTATCGAAGATTCCTCGGATTTTGGACGCCTACTCGCGTAGGCTGCAGGTGCAAGAACGGCTCACACAACAAATTTCACTGGAGCTTATGAATATCCTGAAACCGCTAGGGGTAGCCGTAATTATCGAAGCCTACCACCTGTGCATGATGATGCGCGGAGTAGAAAAGCAGAATAGTTTTACGATCACTAGCTCGATGCTCGGCGCTTTTCGCGATAGCGCGACGACGAGGCAGGAGTTACTCCATTTGTTGGGTGGATTGAACAGGAGCAAAATTTAACGTTCTACATGCCCCTACTACGCAAACCATGTGAAACAGGGCTATTTTAGAGCTCCGATGCTGGGTTCTCGAGATCTGATCCCCCAGCGGCTGGCAGTCCGACGTTTCCTAACGGAAATGGTCGGATGCGAGTTAATCTCTTTAGGCCATTCTGGGCACCTGAGAATGCACTTTGAACCATTGCGATTCCATCATTAAACGCTTCAATTCTCTTGGTAAGCTTACTTGTAGGCATCGAAGATCTAGCGGAAGGTACAACCGACGAATCAAAAATACTAGACATAGCCTGCAAACCGAAACTGTCGCTTCCGCTAGCAACTGAAGACGCTTCCGATGATGGCTGAATTTCTATTTCGCCTGCTGTTGAGCTCATGGCTATAATTGAATCTGGTGAAGATTGCGTCGCGGAGGCTGGAGATTGCGACTCGGAATTTTGTGTTTCCTTTTTATTTTCTTCTAATCTAACGACATCATCCAAACCTGCCACTAGACCGTGCCTCAAAGCAATATAAAGAGGCTTCATTTCAACCATCTGAAGCGGACCCTTGTATCCACAAGTTTCGGCGGCTAATGCGGAAGAATCGATGGCGAGAACCCCTGCTAACACAGAAGCGGTCGCCAACATTAAAAAAACTAACAATCTTTTTCGATTATTCATACACCTAAGATCTCCATTTCGAAGGCGAATTATACTATAGTTGTGTAATTATGTAAATTATTAAACTTTAGATAATCTCTTTTAGTTTGGAGGGTTTAAGAAATATAAAGGCATAAGTAATGGAATTAAAGGCCCGTTAGTTCTATAAAGACTCTGAAACCTCCTGGGATTTCACGAGCTATAGAATCATATACATAACTACCAACCACAATTGCTCCTATTGCCACTAGAAGAGGTGCAACACCTGTTGCGTGGTCGTAGCCCCACGGGAGTACCGGATATTGGACAATCTGTTTTTCCAGATTTAAAACCCATTCCTCGACCGGAGTAACTTTAACTGCTTCGCTATCGGGAACACTACACCTCGAAATATCAGAATTAAAAACGCAGAGAGGATCGGCAGATATTGAACCCTTCCTCTGTATTAATACACTGGTGATATTCTTGCCATTGATCGAACCTAGGGGACGTCCACCAGAAACGCTAGAAGACACTCTATACGTAAAGTACGCACCCACTCCCTCTAAAGAATCCATCTTCGATTGCTCGTTGGCACAGGAAGGTTCCTGGCAAAGCCCGGCTGGCAAATTCTTTCGCTGAGTCACCACTAATGGTAATTCTTGATCCCCAAAAGCAAGTGTAACGCTATTTCCAGAATTCAATCCCGATACATAAAATTGTTGACGAGTTCCTAGCATTCTATCTGCAGTAAATCCCCCTGTGCCTGGCACACTTTCTTGTGGACTATCATCGTAGAGATGCTTGATGTAGGACTCGTTGTGGCCATCGGGACAATACCGAGCATTACAATGGAATCTTCCATAAACAAATTTGCAATTTAAATTTATCAACAACTTATCGTGTTGAACCCGTAACGAAGTAACACCTTGATTAAATTTTTCAAAATCTTTTGCAATAGTTTTTGTTGTGATCGACTTCCCTGTTTCTGAATCTCTCAATCTAATCTGACTTTCTGTTCTCAGATCTTCTATCTCAAATTTGAGAACGGTCCCAGGAATTGTACCCTCAGCATTGAAAGCGTTTCCGAGGATAATATCCTCTCCGATCATTGGGCTATTCTCGTAATTATAAGTAATCGTATAAACATTAAAAGTGTGAGAATCACCATCAACGGTATAAGCGTCTTTTACTGGTCTACAGGCTTCGTCAAACATAAACTTGCGGTGACAGGTTGAATAAAAACCATCCGAATTTCCTGCAAAACTCAATTCGCATAGGATGAAAAGAAGAAGATATAAAAAATTAAACTTAACTATTTTACTCATATTATTTCTAACTTTTATATAGCACGACATTAGAAATAATCGACTATTTTCCCTAAGTACTATTTTCCCTCTGTAATCAGTGAATTAAGCTAAGAATTATCCTTAACAGACAACAAGCCTATTGATTTTTTATATTTTTTGAATTATCGTCAATTTAAATGAAGATTTTTCTAAATCAAAATAAACATAATAATTTCAATGAGTTATTGCAGGATAATGCCATTCAACAAGCCAAATTAGTATGGGGAGATGGAATGCTGTACGAAAGATCATTAATTGATTTGAGGATTTTTCAAACACCGTTCGGCTCGATATCTTTGCTATACGGACCGCGTCAAATTGGAAAAACTGCAACTCTAAAACTTTACCTTTCGCAGGTGAAAGATAGTGGAGTACTTATATTCACGGATTGCTCAGTGATTCTGAATCGCGCTGATTTGTATAATCACCTCTCTCTCCTTATCCCTTCAAAAGAAACGAATTGTACGATTGTTCTGGATGAAGTCCAAAGCGTGGAAGACTGGCATCTCGCATTGAGAGCGCTGTACGGCGAAGGAAAATTAAATCATTGTCGCGTATGGTGTACGGGAAGTGAAGCTAAGTATCTATTAGAAAGCGGTGAAAGACTACCGGGGCGAAAGGGCGAAGGAAAAACCGTATTTGCCCGACCATGGAGCTTTCGCGAATACATGGATTTCTTTCATCCTGAAAAAGTAGCTTCTTTTAAAACGATCGATTTTCAAACTATAAATCAAAATTGGATAAAACAGCAAAGTGTAGATTGGGAAACTGAATGGACTCAATACTGTCGCTCCGGTGGATTTCCAAGACCTCTTGCAGAACTTCATACGAAAAATGAAATTTCGGATTCTACTTTTCATATCTATAAGGACTGGATTCTCGGGACATGGTCCAAGCTGAGAACCTCAGAAGCTAGTCTTATTAGCCTCTCACGCAGACTAACAGACACACTCAATTCCAGAGTGAGTATGGAAAGCCTTAAAAAAGGAACAGATATTCTCAGTCCAAATACTGTTAAAACCTTAATCGATATGCAAGAAGACCATTTTTCTATTCATATCTTAAAACGATTCGACATAGACCTGGATCGTCACTTGCCAGCTAAACAAAAGAAAATATATCCCATCGATCCAGGAATCGCGCGAGTCTGGGGAAGTATTGGGAATAGCATTACACGACTTTGTGATCGAACGACTCCTCCCCTACCTTTGAATGAATGCGCCTTTTTTACCCAACTGCTGAGGCATGATCCGGAAATCAAACTTGGCTATATTTACAGTGAAAAAACTCAATCAGAAATCGATTTTTACTTTCAAGGCTGCGCCTTTGAATTAAAATCACGCGGAAAACCCACACCCAATCAGGTTAAGCTTTTGAAAGAAGCTCCGAGTGCATTCGTATTGAATGAAGATCAAATTCCAATCATGGCCTATCTGATCGGCGAAGCGAGAATCCATGCCTAAGGGCTTTGCATCTGAATTCTTCGGACGAGCCTTTGCTCGAAATCTGCTCTCCAATTTTCGGGCTGCGTCACTAACTCATCCATTTTCGTCATAACTTCCGGCGCAAATCCGCACGGTGAAATAAGAAAAAATGGCTTCAGATCATTCGTACAGTTAATCGCAATACCGTGATAGGTCACCCATTTCCGCACGGCGATTCCGATGGAAGCGATTTTCTTATCACCGATCCAAACACCGGTGGCGTTCGGTCGCGTTTCTGCACTCAGACCTCGCTCCGCTAATTCAGCTATGATCAAAGATTCTAAAGTCCGCAAAAACCCGCCGATGTCGTGATTTGGACCAAAACCTTTTCCATCGAGTTTACATATCGGATAGATAACTAGCTGGCCTGGACCGTGGTAAGTCAAATCGCCACCGCGTTCGGACTCGACAAAATCCATCCCTTCCGGAATCAACGGTGGTGCTGGCATATGGCGCGGTCGAGGCTCGCCCGTAAACTGCAGGCCACGCCCCCGAGTAATCACTGGCGTATGCTCGAGAAATAAGATCGTGTCTGGAATCAAGTCATGCGCGCGCAATTCGACTAATTTGAGCTGGAGTTCCTGGGCTTCTTTGTAGGGTACTAAACCGTTGAGAGAAATAAACCTGATAGGAGGAACTTCAACAGACCGGGCCAGGAGTTTATTTACCAGACCAGCTGTAGGGCCTGCACTTCCTGCGTTTGGTCCGGTGAATAAGCTCCTGGCCTGGTCTAGTGACATGTGCCCCACATTTTCGGTGGGACGGTTTTCACTCACCGCGCTTTTCCTTGAAAAATATGCACCGCATGTCCTAAAGTCGCTTCAGCTGCTTCCATTAGAGTTTCAGGTAGAGTCGGATGCGGGTGTACAGTCAGAGCCACATCTTCCACGTCTGCCCCCATTTCCAGGGCCAGGGCTGCTTCCGAAATTAGGTTCGATGCTTCGGCACCAACGATATGAACACCTAAGAGTTTGCCTGTTTTTCCGTCGCCGATCATTTTTACAAATCCGTCAGGCTCACCGACCGAAAGGGCCCTTCCATTAGCGGCATAAGGAAATTTGCCGACTTTGACGTCGAAGCCTTTAGCTTTTGCTTCACTCTCCGAGAGACCAACGGTGGCAATTTCTGGGTCGGTGAAAATTACTGCAGGCATAGCAACCACGTCGTAAATAGTTTTCTTCCCGGCGATAGCTTCAGCGGCGACTAAGCCCTCTTTCGAGCCTTTATGCGCTAGTAAAGGCTGGCCAGCGATATCACCGATGGCATAAATATGCGACACAGCAGTTCTTCTTTGTGCATCGACCGCTAAGAAGCCCTTCGCGTCGGTTTTTAATCCGGCAGCTTCGAGGCCCAAACCCTGCGAACTGGGAGAACGTCCGATTGTCACAAGGACTTTTTCGGCATCGATTTTCTCGGTCTTTTCGGAATTTGCAGGAGCAACGGTCACTTCGACCGAGTCCTTGCTCTTTTTGCAGCCCTTGACGAAAGTATTTAGGAGAACCTTAACGCCCATCTTTTCTAACTTCTTTGCAACGACACGGGTGAGTTCAGGATCTACCCCCGCGAGAAGCCCGCCCGTAGCTTCGACGACCGTAACTTTGGTCCCCATTTTTGCGTAGAACATTCCCAACTCGAGTCCGATGTAACCACCACCGATACACAGCATCGATTTAGGCTTCTGCTGAAGGCTCAACGCACCAGTACTATCTAAGATTTGTTTTTGATCAACGTCAAAGCCTTTGAGCGCAGTTGGAACCGATCCGGTTGCAATGACACATTGATTAAATGTAAGACTCTGGGTGCCAGAACTTGTCTTGACGTCGAGGCTCTTAGAACCTGTAAATCGCGCATCACCTGCAATTACAGTACAACCGTTTGCTTTGAGTAGTGTCGCCACACCGCCTGTCAGTTTGGTAACGACGGATTCCTTCCACTTGATGAGTTTTGCGAAATTGACTTTGACACCCTGAACTTCAAATCCCATATCCTCGGCATGAGTCATTCTTTCGTAGAGACCGCCTGCATAAATCAATGCTTTCGACGGTATGCAACCTCTATTTAAGCAAACGCCGCCTAGCTCGGCCCGATCGATCACGGTGACTTTCTTGCCAAGTTGCGCGAGTCGAATCGCACAAACATATCCGGCAACGCCAGCACCAATGACAACAACATCTGTTTGAGTAGCCATATTTATACACGTCCTAACACGGTTAAATAGTCTCTAGTAAGAGAAGATTCGGGTTCTCAATATATTTGATGAACTCTTTCATGAATTCAGCCCCTACCGCACCGTCCACAATGCGATGATCGAGAGAAATTGAAAAATAGGTCCAATCACGGATAACGATTTCTTCACGCCCCTGGACGGCCTTGACAACAGGTTTGCGGAAGATTTTGTTGAAGCCAAGAATCGCTACTTCGGGGTAATTGATTACTGGAGTAGCGAAGAGTCCCCCGATAGAGCCTGCATTGGTCAATGTAATCGTTCCCCCTTGAAAATCTTCCAAGGTAAGCTTCTTCTGGCGTGCACGATCGACTAGTTCTTGAATTTCCTTCGCCAAGTGCAGGATCGGTTTGTTTGCGACATCTTTTACCACTGGCGCCGTGAGTCCATCCTCAGTTTGGATCGAGAGTCCAATATTATAGGAATATTTATAAATGATTTCGCCTTTTTCGTCGTCGACGTTGGAATTCAGAGACGGGAATTGTCGCAATGCCGCAACCATCGCTTTCATGATAAAAGGCAGGTACGTTACTTTGATTCCCTGTTTTGCGCCAATTTCCTTAGCGCTGTTTCGGAGGGACACAAGTTCTGTTGCATCTGCCTCTTCGACGTACGTAAAATGCGCCGCTCTGTCCTTGGAAAGTCGCATTTTTTCAGCGATTTTCTTTCGCAGGCCGCGAATAGGAACATGTTCCTCGCCACCAGTCGGATAAGCTTTTCTGGTCACCGGTGAGGGAGCGCCCGCGGCTACAGCGCCAGCGCCCGATTTCAAATCTTCTTTCATGACCCGACCTCCGGGTCCTGTACCTCGAATTTGATTGACGTCGACGCCCATTTCTCGTGCCATACGACGCGCGGCAGGAGCAGCCAAAACACGTCCGACTTCGGGAGAGGAAGCGCCCATCGCTGCACTAGACTGAGACACTGATGGCGCAGCCGCAGATGCCGAAACGGGTGACGCGGCAGTTTTAGGTGCAGAAGATTGTGTCGGGGGTGCAGCATGTGCTGTAGCGCTAGCACCAGCGCCTGTGCTGGCACCAGCACTCGCTCCGGCGCCTTCAAATGAGAGCATCAGCTGTCCGACCTTTACGACTTCGCCTTCTTTTACATGGAGTTCCGCGACCTTACCCTGGAAAGCGGAAGGAATTTCTACAGTAGCTTTGTCGGTCATGATTTCGCAAAGCGGCTGATCGTATTTGACCTGATCGCCCGACTTCACTTTCCATTTCACCAGTTCGCCTTCATGAACGCCTTCGCCTAATTCGGGTAATTTAAACTGCATTTTCTGCTCTCCGTTTCTCGATCATTCCTTTTACAAATAATTCCCCAGCCCGATAACTCGATCTCACCATCGGCCCCGACGCGACATAGAGGAACCCTTTTGATTTCGCACCTTCTTCTAATCTTCCAAACTCTTCCGGGGTCAAATAACGTTCTACTGGCAAGTGCTGCATTGAGGGCCGCAAATACTGTCCCAAAGTCAAAATATCTACTTGATACTCGCGAAGGTCTTCAAAAGCTCCATTGAGTTCAGATTCCTCTTCGCCTAATCCCAACATAATCGAGCTCTTTGTATAGAGCACGCTTTTCTTTGTTTCAGCAGCATACGTTTTTGCCGCTCTCAATGTTGCCAATGATTGAAAATACCCGGCACGCGGGTCCCTTACTCGATACTGAAGTCTCGATACGGTTTCAATATTATGAGCATAAACATCGAGTCCAGAATCGACAATCGTTTGAACCGCTTCTATATCGCCGCGAAAATCTGGAACAAGAGCTTCAACGATAATGTCTTTGTCTAACCGTTTAATCTCACGAATAGTGGTAGCGAAATGACCAGCCCCCCCGTCTTTGAGATCATCGCGATCGACGGAAGTAAGAACGACATAGTGTAATCCGAGTTGCGCGATACCATTTGCAACATGAAAAGGCTCGTCCGGATCCAGTGCAGGCGGAATTCGAGCCGTCTTTATCGCACAAAATCGACATGCCCGTGTACAGGTATCTCCGCCAAGCATAATCGTGGCTGTTCCAGTGGCCCAGCACTCTGCCACATTGGGGCAATGGGCCTCTTCACAAACAGTGTGTAAATTGAGTTGGCGCAGCAGGGTTTTAATAGTGAGATAATTTTCCCCTGCCGGTGGTCGAATTCTTAACCAATCTGGTTTTCTTGAGGGAGCGATTTCAGAGGCTTTAGATGGCGAGAGAGGCCGTTCCACTTTTGGAATATGACGCACTGCATCTATAACCGGTAACTCCAGGAAAATGGCCATGATTTAAACCTAATCCTATACGCGCGAGACCTAAATACTCAGAAAGAAACGCTTGTAACGTACATATATAGTTATACAGGGCATTCTAATCAAGGAAAACATCAGACTGGCATTTTTTCTGCAGAATAGCCGATGTCCGCAGGAAGCGGCTCATACTACTCCTCTCTCTCAGAGCCCTCTGGAACATACCAGAGGGCTTTTCATTTGGACAGGTCGCCTACTGTTTGACAAAATAGATTGAGATGAAGCCAAAAAAGCGTTCAGAACGGGGTCAAATCTCTATCATGGTTGCGATCATGATCAGTACGTTTGTCCTACTGCTGGCCTTTGTCATTAATACTGGAATGTTAGTCAATGCGAAGATCAATTTGCAAAATGCGGCTGACGTTGCTGCTTATGCCGGTGCCGCATCTCAAGGTAGGCAATTGACCACAATTTCTTATTTGAATTACGAAATGAGAAGACAGTGGAAGAAACTTCTCTTTAGAATATATGTATTAGGGAATATGGCCCAGGATGGCTTTCCACGCGGGTCGGGAAAAACAGGTCCCATGCAATATATTCCCAACGAAAGCCAAGGAACGAGCCTAGGAATTCCAGCCACCTGTATTACCCTGAATAAAAACGATAATACCTGTCGGAATCTTCAACTCCCACGCATTTCGATTCCACCATCATCTCTTTTAGATTCTATTACCGAAACTCTGAGAGGTCAGCTCATCCAAATTGAAGCACTTCGCCAAAAAAACTGTCAAGTTCTGGGGCAATCTAACAAAATGCTGAATATCTATTGGATATTCAATACGGATCCTACTCTCGCTAATCTTAGCGCCGGAATGGGTGGACTGAGCCAGAGTCAGGCCGACGTAATGAATATTCTCAGAGCGCTAGCAACTGGACTCGGGATAGTGCCGCGAGAAGTCATTCTCAAAGCACGGATTCAAACGCTTGCCCAATATGTCAATGCTCCGCCCCGAACAGGGCTTAATTACGCCACGGTACAGGCGCTTAAACAAGCCCAGGACCCATTGATGAACGAACGATCCATTGAAGCGTTTCTTTCAGCCTATTACTCGTTAGGGAATCACACGTTTCCGGCTGACTCGATCGTCCTGGACGAACTCGTACCTACGGCAGGTCAAAACAGCGCCAATCTCATTAGTTTAAAAGACATCCGCACGGATTTTGATACTTATTCCATTGACTGGGATTTGGATCCTTCCGGAAATTGCGTAGCTAAAATCGTACCGGTGGCTGTGCGAAATCCGGTTCCCGTAGGGGTCTATAAAGACCCAAAAGTGCTGACCTACTATGCCGTCAGACTAAAGGCAAAAGCCAAAGTGCTCTTTTCTCCATTTGGTGACCTGGACCTAAAAGCCTACGCAGTAGCACAGCCTTTTGGCAGTCGAATTGGGCCTAAGGATCAGGATGTTCAGTTTACTACCGAAGCCGAAGGCAATCGAATCGCAAATCAGTTTCAGTATCAAGGCGCGATCCCAAATATGACTGATAAGTATCCTAATCTGCCCGTCAAAGAATCGGATAGCGCTGTTAAGGGCAGTGGCTGGGATACTTATGATGTCTTGGGCCCGATGTACGGACAGTTCATTTCACTGGCAGGCGGAAACCTCACGGCTATTTATCCAGATATGGTAGAGCGATCCTATCAATCAGCAATGTCGCCTAATCCCTGGGAAATCAATCGTTATAATATTGCTAACGACACGACAGACAGTTTTGGCCATGTTTTTACAACTCAGGGTTTTGCCACGCTTTGGGCACCCATTTTTAGTGCCACATCGCAATCATCTGGATCGATTGAGACACTTATTTCATCTGTGATCGATGGTACGGAAACCGTAGGACATTTAGGCCTTGATCAACCAACTACTGATGCAGCCCTTCAGTCGATTAAGA
>Ga0207098_10257_pt1 | contig 17185 bp, 16 predicted proteins | sample Alteio_BWMinHeat_84_FD_153548 | JGI IMG/M metagenome (GOLD analysis project Ga0207098, IMG submission 153548) | Enriched cells from forest soil in Barre Woods Harvard Forest LTER site, Petersham, Massachusetts, United States -... | ecosystem: Environmental > Terrestrial > Soil > Temperate forest >...
ATTGGCAGGGTGCATGGTAAAGCTATTGGCGGCGGGGTTGGTATTGCCGCAGCCTGCGATCATTGCTTCGCTACTACAAACGCTTCAATCAAATTAAGCGAACTGACTATCGGCATAGGCCCTTTTGTGATTGAACCCGCAGTTACACGAAAAATAGGTTTAAGCGCCTTCTCTCAACTCTCTTTAAACGCCAGCGAATTTTATACTGCCGCCTGGGCAAAACAGCAGGGGCTTTACGCCGAAGTATTTGATTCCGTTACCGATATGGACGAAGCCATCAGTCAGTTTACCACCAAAATGGCTACCTGGAGCCCGGCAGCCTTAACCGCCCTTAAAACAACTTTATGGCAGGGCACCAGCCATTGGGACAATCTGCTTGCCGAACGCGCCACAGTAAGCGGTGATCTTGTGCTTTCTTCTGAGGCACAAAATGCTATCCTCCAATTAAAAAAAGGGAAGAAATAATATCGGTTTTTTAAGTAAAAGTTTATTATACGCGATTGTTATAAATAGGACAACTATTTTATAAAAGTAACCGTACAATGCACACTTATTAACCAAATTCACATCTGTCCCTATAATTATGAACTATCTTGTTTATGTAAGCACATCATCAAAGCTATTAACAGGCCACGATTTAAAACAGCTGCTTGTAGAGATTCGTCATAACCACAATAAAAACGGAATTACGGGTATGATGCTTTACGGCAACGGTACCTTTCTGCAAGCCCTGGAAGGCGAAGAGTTTCAGCTGGAAAAAATGTTTGAAAATCTAAAGTCGGACGAGATACAAAGAGGTATCATTAAACTAAAAAGCGGACGTGGAACGAGGCGGGCTTTTACCGATTGGTCGATGGGTTTTAGAATGTTTCACGAATGAATGGTTTTGTCGATCCGATGCGTGGCGACTTTTTAGTGGGGCACAATCCTCAGCATCCGGCTGTGAACCTTTTAAAAACATTTGCACAACATAACCTGCGATACTAAAATATGATTTAGAACTTTGTTCAATATCGTCCCCTTAGTCATACATTATTATACAAATAAAAACCTATTTTCGAATAGGTTTTTTTGTATGCAAAGTAAAAACGAATTCTCACACGAAAGAGTAGGATACAGGCTTAAATCAATATTTGGTGGCTCTATAGGCAACCTCGTTGAATGGTACGATTGGTATGTTTACTCGGCTTTCTCGCTATATTTCGCAGGCATATTTTTCCCAAAACAAAACGAAACGGCACAACTGCTTAACACAGCTGGCGTATTCGCGCTTGGTTTTTTAATGCGACCTATAGGCGGCTGGCTAATGGGTACGTACGCCGATAGAAAAGGAAGAAAAGCAGCGCTTACATTTTCGGTATTGCTGATGAGTGCAGGTTCGTTACTGATAGCTATTGTACCATCGTATAAGCAAATTGGTATCGCGGCACCCATAATTTTAGTGCTTGCCCGTGTATTACAAGGATTAAGCGTTGGCGGCGAATACGGTACCAGCGCCACCTATCTCAGCGAAATGGCCACCAAAAAACACCGTGGCTTTTATTCGAGTTTTCAATATGTTACCCTAATTATGGGGCAGTTAATAGCTTTAGGTGTTTTGGTATTACTGCAACGTTGTTTTTTAACACAACAACAGTTGCACGACTGGGGCTGGCGCATCCCGTTTTTTATAGGTGCTATATTGGCTATATCTGCCTTGTATTTGCGACGAAGTTTATCCGAAACAGATTCGTTCAACAAAGAAACCAAAACGCAAAACCGCGGTACCTTCAGCGCCTTATTTGAGCATCCCAAAGCGGTTATGCTGGTTATCGGGTTGACTATGGGAGGTACGGTAGCTTTTTATACTTTCAGTACCTATATGCAGAAGTTTTTGGTCAATACTTCCGGGTTCAGTAAAAACGAGGCAACATTAATATCCACTTTAACGCTGTTTGTTTTTATGCTGATACAACCTGTTTTTGGATTATTATCCGATAAGATCGGGCGGAAGCCTTTGCTCATAGCTTTTGGAATAGCCGGTACGCTGACTACTATACCCATTATGATGGCTCTCGGCAAAACGCATGATGTTTGGATTGCTTTCGCACTAATCATGGTAGCTTTACTCATCACAACTTTATATACGTCGATCAACGCTGTAGTCAAAGCTGAGTTGTTCCCGGTAAATGTGCGTGCTTTAGGTGTCGGCTTTCCGTATGCCATTGCCGTATCTTTATTCGGCGGAAGCGCGGAGTATATTGCTTTGTTATTTAAAGATAAAGGTCACGCCGATTGGTTTTACTGGTATGTTACGGCCTGTATATTTGTATCGCTGCTGGTATATGCTTTCATGAACGATACCAAGAAGTATTCGAAGATGGAAGATTAGGTTGTGAGTGGTGAATTGTGAGTGGTGAATTGTGAGTAGTGAGTAGTTGGATGATCATCATGATTATTTGTAATTATACTTAGTAAATAAACTTCCGGACTTACCGACTTCCGGACTAAATAAAATATTATGGAATTTGGACGTGTTAAACCCGAAGAACTGGAACTGGTTGATTTTACCTTGCCGGCTGACCCTGCTTTGACAACTAATACTTTAAAAGCTGCCGGGCATAAAAAGCAACTCGAAGTGCATGTTGGTTGCGCCAAATGGGGACGTAAAGAATGGCTCGGAAAAATATATCCTGAAAAAACAAAAGAGGCCAATTTTTTGGATGAGTACGTCAAACACTTCGACAGTATTGAGCTAAACGCTACTTTTTACAACGTGTACCCGGCATCAACCATCGAAAAGTGGAGAGATAAGGCTGTACAAAATCCGCATTTTAAGTTTTGTCCTAAATTTTCGCAAAGTATCAGTCATATTAAACGCTTAAAAGGCGCGCACGAAGTAACCACTGAGTTTTATAAAGGTATTATGGCTTTCGGCAATATGCTGGGCCCATTATTTTTACAACTGAGCGATAATTACGGACCTAAAAACATAGCAGAATTAAGAGCTTACCTTGAAGACCTGCCCCGTGATGTACCTGTTTTTGTGGAAGTGCGACATAAAGAGTGGTATGCAGACCCGTCGGCGCGGGATGCACTTTTTGCGATGCTGCACCAGCTTAATATTGGCGCGGTAATTACCGATGCTTCCGGCAGGCGCGATTGTGTGCATATGGAATTACCCACGCCGCATGCCTTTATCCGCTTTGTGGGTAATAGCCTGCACCCAACAGACTATGCCCGTTGCGATGAATGGGTACAACGCATTAAACAATGGCACCAACAAGGACTACAATCAGTTTGGTTTTTTATGCACCAGCACGATGAACGCTACTCGCCGGAGTTAGCTGATTATGTAGTTAAAGAGTTGAATAAAGAGCTTGATTTAAATATAATGCGGCCTAAATTTATAGTTAAGGATGAAGGACTGTTTGGATAAATTTACCCCACCAACCCCGATATCACATTGATGCTCAAAGCTACGATAGCTGTATTAAAGGCAAAGGAAATAATAGCGTGAAGTAAAGCCATCCGGCGGATGGAGCGTGAAGATATTTCTATATCGGATACCTGGAACGTCATCCCGATCACGAAGGAGAAATATACGAAATCCATAAAGTCAGGATTTTTCTCTTCGTTCGGAAACATCAGGCCACCAACCACAGCATCTTCAGGATCATTGGTATCAGGCGTAAGCGTATAAAATTTATGCGCATAACTCATTGTAAACACGGTGTGCAGCATCCACCATGAAATAACCACCGAACCGATAGACATTACAACGTGTTTAATTACGTGGGTATGATGACCGTCTTTATTGCTGTTAAGCAGTAAAAATATAATGGCGAACAGGCTTACGCAGGATGCTGTTATTACAAAAAGCAGAATAATAATCCGACTTGAATCTTTTAACCTGGCCAGCTTGCGCATTTCGCGCGGATGGGCACTTAAAATGATGATCCAGTTTAGTATGATGATAACGGTTGCGCACACCCCCCAGGAAAGCATTATTAATGCCGGTACGGATACATGGCCCAGGATTAAGAAAAATACCGAAGCTGTAATTGCTAAGGCGATATATAAACGATGCTGGGCATCAAGGCGGATAAAAAAATTCTTTTTGCTGACTACCATATTAATCTTCTTCAATAATTTCGGCAACACGGCCAACCTGCCCGTCTTCGAGCCTTACTTTGATACCGCGCGAATGGTAAGATGAGCTGGTAAGCAAATCTTTCACAATGCCGCGGGTGAGCTTTCCGCTCCGCTGATCTTTTTTCAGGATTATATCAACTTCTAAGCCAGGGTAAATATCGCTGCGGTTTTGTCCTTTCATGGCTATTTTACTAAATTCTTAACCGCCTGCTCTACCTTATCAAAGTTAAACTGGTTGACCATGTTTTGCATGGCAGCGGTAATGTGCTCATTGCCTAAATTACCAATGCTGCCTTCGTGGGTGTGGTTTATGTTATGGTCGGGTTTAAATTCGCCTTTTTCGATAGCAAGGCCAACTTGTTTATAAGCATCGCGGAAAGGCGTACCACTTAATACCAAGCGGTTAACTTCTTCTACACTAAACAGGTAGGCATATTTCGGATCGTCGAGGATGTTGTTTTTTACTTCGATATGCTCGAGCATAAATTTGGCCATGTGCAGGCAGTTTTTAATATCGGCGAAAGCCGGGAAAAGCAACTCTTTTAATAATTGCAGTTCGCGATGATAGCCCGACGGCAGGTTGGTAGTCATCATGGCGATATCGGTTGGCAAAGCCTGCAGGCGGTTGCAGCGGCCGCGCATAATTTCCCAAACATCGGGATTTTTTTTGTGCGGCATAATGCTCGAACCGGTGGTGAGGTTTTCGGGGTAACTTACAAAGGCAAAGTTCTGGCTCAAATATAAACACTGATCCATAGCCATTTTACCAAGCGTTGCCGCGATAGAGGATAATGCCTGCGCGATAATGCGCTCGGTTTTGCCGCGCCCCATTTGGGCGTATACTACGTTATAGTTCAGGCTCTCGAAACCTAAAAGCTTGGTCGTTAGCGTACGGTCGAGCGGGAAGGAAGATCCATATCCGGCAGCCGAACCTAATGGATTTTTATTGGTGATATGATAAGCGGCAAGCACCAGTTCCAAATCATCGATCAAACTTTCTGCGTAAGCGCCAAACCATAACCCGAATGATGAAGGCATGGCAATCTGCAAATGCGTATAACCAGGCAGTAAAACTGCTTTGTGCTTTTCGCTGAGGCTGATCAGCAGATCGAACAATTGCTGAACAGAACTTACTACTTCCTGTAGCTCGTGGCGGAAAAACAGCTTCAGGTCTACTAAAACCTGGTCGTTACGTGATCGGCCGCTATGTATTTTTTTACCGGCTTCGCCAATACGGCGGGTCAGCAGCAATTCAACCTGCGAGTGTATATCTTCAACTTCGGCTTCAATTTTGAAGCCGCCTTTTTCAATATCGGCATAAATGTTTTTAAGCTCCTGCTGGATAATATCCAGGTCGGCTTTATCCAACAGCCCAACATGTTGCAGCATTTGTGTGTGCGCAAGCGAGCCAAGCACATCAAAAGCAGCCATTTGCTCGTCAAACTCCCGGTCGCGGCCCACGGTAAAAGCTTCTACCAGCTCATTAACATTGGTGGTTTTTTGCCATAATTTGGTCATGGTGCAAAGATGCTATAAATAATTTATTTGCGAATATACATCAGCGTGCGAATGGGGGATTATTTATTGCCGGTGTCATCTTAGCTGGCTAAAAATAACTTAATCTTAACATTACAACACTATATTAGCCTACCGAACAGGTAGATAAATTAACCTGTTGATAAATTATTTAATAAGAAGTTGAAATTGAACATTAAACTTAATTTTTTAAGATTTAATAATAGCTTTGAAGGATATTAACTGATGTTTTTTGAGCAAAATAATTGTTCAAGCTTAAAATGCAACCGATTGCATTATTGTAAATAAAATACTAATTTAGAACCGTTTTTACAATACGCTGTTTTTTGATTTGAAACAGAAGACGGGTTGGATTGTAAATGTATACGTCCGGTATCTGTAACGTCCGGCATTAAAAAAATCTATGAAAAAAACTTCAACGGGCGATAAGATCCTTTCTATTGATATTGGGGGCTCACATGTTAAAGCAACGATACTTGATGAAGAGGGCGAATTGCAAATGGATTATGAAAAAATAGTAACACCGCCATTGCCAAAGCCAAAACAGCTGGTTGAAGTTATACAAACATTGATTAAGAATTTCCCGGTTTATGATAAGGTATCAGTCGGTTTTCCGGGATACATAAAAAACGGGGTGGTGTTTACCGCTCCTAATTTAGGTACCGATGCATGGAAGGGTTTTGACTTGGCAAAAGCATTAGAAACAGCGTTGGGTAAACCAACACGTGTAGTTAACGATGCCGATATGCAGGGTTTAGGCGTGGTTGATGGTAAAGGTTTTGAAATGGTGGTAACCCTGGGTACGGGTTTCGGTACCGCATTATTATCCGATGGGTATTTGCTGCCGCACCTGGAAATAGCACATCATCCCATTACCAAAAGCAAAACCTACGACCAGTATGTGGGTGAAAAAGCTTTGGAAAAAGAAGGTGAAGCCAAATGGAACGAGCGTGTTAAACATGTTATCGGAATTTTAAAAACAGTTTTTAACTACGATACCTTATACTTAGGCGGCGGCAATGCCCGTAAAATAACGTTTAAGCTGGATAGCAATATCAAGCTGACATCAAACCGCGACGGCATAAAAGGCGGGGCAAGGCTGTGGAAACAGGATATCCGCGAACATTTAATTACATCAGTAAAAAAGAAGCAATAATTTATCACTAATAAACATGAGTACAACAACAAAAAGCATTGAAGAGCAAGGTATTGACACCATCAGGATATTAGCTGCTGACGCGGTACAAAAGGCAAATTCCGGTCACCCGGGAACAGCGATGGCGCTTGCACCAATGGCCCACGTTCTGTGGAAAGAGTTTTTAAATTACAATCCTAAAAATACACATTGGGCAAACCGCGACAGGTTTATCCTTTCGGCAGGCCATGCTTGTATCTTGCAATACAGCATACTTTACCTTACCGGTTATGATATCAGTTTAGATGATATTAAAAACTTTCGCCAACTGAACAGCAAAACCGCCGGCCACCCCGAGTATGGTTTGTGTCCTGGTATTGATGTAACTACAGGCCCGTTAGGCGCAGGCTTTTCAAATGGTGTAGGCTTTGCAATTGCTCAGAAACACCTGGCGGCAACTTACAACAAACCCGGTTTCGATCTTTTCAATTATCATGTTTATGCTATTTGCAGCGATGGTGATATGATGGAAGGTGTAACATCGGAAGCGGCTTCGTTAGCTGGCCATTTGGAATTAGGCAACATTATCTATTTATACGATGATAATAAGATCTCGATTGAAGGCAGTACCGATATTGCCTTTAACGAAGATGTAAACAAACGTTTTGAAGCTTATGGATGGCACGTGCAGCATGTTAACGATGTTAACGATGTGCATGCGTTACAATTAGCGATAACCAATGCTAAAGCGGAAACGCAAAAACCATCATTGATTCGCGTTCGCTCGCTGATCGCATACGGCAGTCCGAATAAATCGGGTACAGCGGGCTCGCATGGCGCACCGCTTGGCGCTGATGAAGTGAAGCTGGTGAAAGAATTTTTTGGTTTTGATCCCAATAAATCGTTCGACGTATCGGATGATGTATTGAAATACTACCATGAAATAGGTGCAAAAGGTACCGGTAAAGAAGATAAATGGAACCAGTTATTTGCCGATTATAAAAAAGAATTCCCTGAACTTGCGGCACAATACGAAGTGGCAGCCAGTGGTAAATTACCTAAAGGCTGGGAAGATGCAATACCAACATTTGCTGCCGATGCCGGTAAAATGGCAACCCGCCAGGCATCAGGTAAAGTACTGAATGCTATCGCAGCTAAAATTCCGGGATTAATTGGCGGTGCAGCCGACTTGTCTCCATCAACCGAAACACATTTAAAAGCATACGATTCATTTACATCCGAGAACCGTGCAGGCCGTAATTTCCACTTCGGTATCCGCGAGCATGCGATGGGTGGTGCTATTAACGGTATGGCTTTAACACCGGGTATTATTCCGTTTGGAGCAACATTCCTGATCTTCTCTGAATATCAACGTCCGCCGATCCGCTTGGCAGCTATTATGAAAATCCGTTCGATATTTGTGTATACACATGATAGTATTGGCTTAGGCGAGGATGGTACAACACACCAGCCGGTTGAGCAATTGATCTCTTTACGTTCTATTCCGAATATCATGGTGATCCGTCCGGCTGACGCTAATGAAACTTCACAAGCCTGGAAAGCAGCTTTAGAGCATACTACCGGCCCGGTTGTATTGGTATTTACCCGCCAGGGATTGCCGATCATCGATCAGGATAAATATGCCAAAGCTACAAACCTTGAAAAAGGTGCCTATGTACTTTCGCCTGCCGATGGTGAGGCTCAATTGATCTTAATCGGTACCGGCTCAGAAGTTGACCTGGCGATGAAAGCACAGGCTAAGCTGAAAGAAGAAGGCATTGCGGCAAGCGTAGTAAGCATGCCATCCTGGGAGCTATTTGAAAAACAAAGCGCGGCATACAAAGAAAGCGTATTGCCAAAAGCATTGAAAAAACGTTTAGCTATCGAGGCAGGTTCGCCGCTGGGCTGGCATAAATACATTACCGACGAAGGTGATACAGTTACAATGCCTGGCTTTGGGGAATCGGCTCCGGCAGAAGACCTTTATAAACACTTCGGCTTTACGGTTGATAATGTAGTTAAGAAAGCGAAAGCGCTTTTGTAAAGTGAGTGGTGAGCTGTGAGTGGTGAATCGTTTTCCACTCACTACTCACCAATAACCATTCACTAAATTATGGATTGGGAAAATAGTTTGATCAGCAACCTTGAATGGTCGGCCGAAATTATCAATATCAGCGGCAAGCAGAAAGTAGCTGCGCAGATAACTGATAAGGTAAAGGATGGCGACGTGATCGGCATTGGTTCGGGATCGACGGTTTATGTGGCGCTGCTGGCAATTGCCGATAAGATTAAAAAGGAAAAGCTCAATGTAAAAGGTATCCCTACATCGTTAGAAATATCGATGTTTTGCAGTAAGCTGGGCATACCCTTAACTACCTTGTTCGAGCATAAACCTGATTGGCTATTTGATGGTGCAGACGAAGTTGACCCTGATAAAAGCCTGATTAAAGGCAGGGGCGGGGCAATGTTTAAAGAAAAACTATTGATCAGTTCGAGCCCGAAAAATTATATCATTGTCGATGAATCGAAAATAGTTGATAAGCTGGGCACTAACTTCCCGATACCTATTGAAGTGTTTCCACAATCCCTGTTATATGTGGAGCAACAGTTAAAGAGGTTAGGGGCCACCAGTATAATTTTAAGACCGGCAAAAGGGAAGGACGGCCCGATAATTTCGGAGAATAATAACCTGATACTGGATTGTCATTTTAATGAAATTGGTAAAAATCTTGAAAAAGAAATAAAGATCATAACAGGCGTTATTGAAAGCGGATTATTTATTGGGTATGATGTTGATATTTTAGTAGCAGAAAATAAATAACCAACATTACTTTGCACTGGCGCAATAATGAAACTATAATTACCATACACTGATAATTAATTAAGAACTTTAACTAACCAATCGTTGTTAACATAAATACGATTTAATCAAACAATCAATAAATACATTTTACAATGTCACAAAATAAAGTAAAACAAATACACAGTTTCGGCCAGAGCATCTGGCTGGATTTTATCGACCGTGAGATCATGGCATCGGGCAAACTGAAAAGCCTGATCGACGATGATGGTGTAAGAGGTGTTACCTCAAACCCGGCTATTTTTGAAAAAGCGATAACCAGCAGTTCAGATTATGATGCTGATATCAGCGCTTTAGCCGATGACGGTAAAACTACCGAAGAGCTGTTTTTTAGTTTAGCTATTAAGGATATCCAAAAAGCCTGCGATTTATTCAGCGGTGTTTATAACGAAGAGGTTAAGGGTGCAGATGGTTATGTTAGTTTAGAGGTATCGCCGTTTTTAGCATTAAAAACAGATGAAACCATTGCTCAGGCTTTGAAACTTTGGAAAGCTGTTGATCGTGAAAACGTGATGATCAAAATTCCGGGTACACAACCTGGTTTAGCTGCCATCCGCAAAACCATTAGCGAAGGCTTAAATATCAATGTTACTTTGTTGTTCGGCTTACCACGTTATGAGGAAGTTACCGAAGCCTACATCTCTGGTTTGGAAGATAGAGTAGCCGCAGGTAAATCTGTTGAAGGCATTTCGTCGGTAGCGAGTTTCTTTTTGAGCCGTATCGATGTATTGGTTGACCCGATGCTGGATGAAAAAGGCTTAGGTGATTTGAAAGGCGAGGTAGCCATCGCATCAGCTAAAAAAGCATACGAGATTTATAAAAGAGTATTCAGTACCGAAAGGTGGGAGAAATTAGCTGCCAAAGGTGCTAAACCACAACGTTTGTTATGGGCGAGCACCAGCAGTAAAAACCCTGCTTTTAAAGATACCAAATACGTTGAGGCCCTGATTGGCGCCGATACTGTGGATACCGTTCCGTTAGAAACTATCGAAGCTTTCCGCGATCATGGTATTGCTGCCAATGTGTTAAGCGAAGGCTTGGACAAAGCAACTGAAACTTTAGACAGGCTTAAAAAAGCAGGTATCGATATCGACAAGATCACACAACAACTGGAAGACGAGGGTATTGATAAATTCAATAAACCGTTCGAAAAATTGTTGAAAGCTATTGAAGATCAGAAAGCTAAAGTATAATACTGTGAGCGATTCACCTGTAAAATTCCTGTTTTTTGATATAGGCGGCGTACTGCTGACCAATGGCTGGGGCCACGAGTCGCGCCATAAAGCAGCAGAGCTCTTTGGCATCGACTATGAAGAAATGTCGGGCCTGCACACCTTTATATTTAACGTATATGAAGCCGGCACTATTTCGCTCGACGAATACCTGGATACGGTAGTGTTTAATCATCCGCGTGAATTTACGCGCGAAGATTTTAAGGCTTTTATGTACGAGCAGTCGTTGGAGTTGAAAGGTACACTTGCCTGGTTGAAAGAATGGAAAAAGACTTGCGGTTTCCGCATTTTTTCTATCAATAACGAAGGCAAGGAACTGAACGACTACCGGATCAAAAAGTTTAAGCTACATGATGCTTTTGATGGTTTTATATCATCGTGCGAAGTGGGTATGCGCAAACCCGACCCTAATATATTTAAGCTGGCTTTGGGTGTAGCTAATGCATCGCCTGAAGAGAGTGTGTATTTTGATGACCGGATCATGTTTGCTAATTACGCGCAAAAGCTTGGGATCAGGGCGCATCAGCACACCAGTTTTGAGGAAACGAAGAAGATACTTGAGGATTTGAAGAAGTCCATAGACCATGGTCGATAGTCCATAGCAAAACAAAAAACCAATAATTAGATCATTCAATAAATCAAAAATAAGAAATGAGTAAATACGATTTTGGCATGATAGGCCTTGGTACCATGGGCCGCAATTTGTTACTTAACATGGCCGATCATGGTGTTGCGGGCGCGGGCTTTGATAAAGATGCCACAAAAGGTGCACAGCTTGAAGCTGAAGCTAAAAAAGGTAATGTAAAAGGTTTCAGCGATGTTAAGCCCTTTATTGAAAGCTTAAAAACGCCGAGAGCTGTAATGATGCTGGTACCTGCCGGCAAAATTGTTGACGATGTTATTGAAGAACTTTTGCCTTTATTAGATAAAGGAGATATTATTATCGACGGCGGTAATTCGCACTTTACCGATACCAACCGCAGGGTTGATTATTTAGAAAATAAAGGCTTCCACTTTTTTGGAATGGGCGTATCGGGCGGTGAAGAAGGCGCGCGCAAAGGCCCGAGCATGATGCCGGGTGGTGATAAGGAAGCTTATAACGTAATGAAGCCTATATTGGAGTCGATAGCGGCAAAAGTTGACGGTGCGCCATGCGTAACCTATATCGGCCCGGGAGCATCGGGACACTTTGTGAAGATGGTGCATAACGGTATCGAGTATGCGTTGATGCAGCTGATAGCCGAAACTTATGAGTTGTTGCGTAACGGGTTGCAATTCAGCAACGAGCAGATATACGGCGTATTTGAAAAATGGAACGAAGGCCGTTTGTCATCATTCCTGATAGAAATTACCCGCGATATTTTTACTTATAAAGAGCCTGGAAGCGACCATTTGCTGGTTGACGATATTAAAGACGAAGCACGTGCCAAAGGCACCGGAAAATGGACATCACAAGTAGCTTACGACCTGGAATCGCCAATTCCGGCAATTGATACAGCCGTGAGTATGCGCGACTTATCGAAATATAAAGCGATGCGTACGCAGGCATCCGGACTATACGGCAAAAGCAAACCGCTTGTTGTGGACAAAGACGCATTTTTAGTATTACTGGAAGATGCATTTTATTTCAGTATGATCACCACGTACGCACAAGGGATGTTCATGCTCGCGAGAGCGTCGAAAGAATATAGCTATGATCTGCATCTTGATGAGATCGCCAAAATATGGCGCGGTGGCTGTATCATCCGTTCTAAGTTTTTAGAGAATATTTATGGCGCATACGGCAAGAATAAAGATCTTGAACATTTGCTTTTAGATAGCGACGTGAAGGATTTAATTCAAGGTACCGAAACCGGGATTCGTACGGTTGTAGCCGCTGCGGTAAATGCCGGTATTGCTGTTCCGGCGTATGCGGCATCATTAAGCTATTTTGATAACTTCCGTACCGAAAGAATGCCGTCGAACCTGACACAGGCACAACGCGATTACTTTGGCGCACACACCTACGAGCTGATAGGTAAAACAGGTACTTTCCATACACAATGGATGCCTAAATGAATTGGTGAGCGGTGAGTTGTGAATAGTGAGTGGTTTGAAAGCACTATTAACGATGATCTGCCAAACTTTTAAATTATTACGATGAAATCTATTATCAAATCACAGCCTACCATATTTGTTATTTTTGGAGGTACCGGCGACCTGAGCCAGCGTAAAATTGGCCCGGCGCTTTATAATTTATTTTTAGACGGCTGGATGCCCGAGCAATTTTCCATCATCGGCACAGGCCGTACCAAATTGAGCGATGAAGAATTTAGCGGTCGGGTTTTGGAAGGTATCAACCAGTTTTCGCGTAGCGGCAAAGCGAAAAAAGACAAGTGGGATGCTTTTGCTAAGCATTTGGCTTACCAGGTATCGGATATTAACGATTCTGAAACTTATAAAGAGTTTGGAAAGCGGATTGAAGAATACAAAACAGAGTGGAAACAAGACCCCTATGTAATTTATTACCTCGCGGTATCTCCAAATTTCTTTCCGATCATCGCTTCAAATATTTCGAAAGCGCACCTGGCAGATAATGCCGAAAGGACGCGCATCGTCATAGAAAAACCTTTTGGGCATGACCTGGAGACTGCCAAAGAACTGAACCAATTATTGAGCAGTATTTACGATGAAAAGCAGATCTATCGCATAGATCATTATCTGGGTAAAGAAACGGTGCAAAACATCATGGCGTTCCGTTTTGCTAACTCGATACTCGAGCCGATATGGAACCGTGATAACATAGAGCACGTGCAGATATCGGTAACCGAACAATTGGGCATGGGCGAGCGTGGCGATTATTATGATGGTGCCGGCGCGTTGCGTGATATGGTTCAGAATCACCTGTTGCAATTACTTTGCCTGGTAGCCATGGAACCGCCTATCAATTTTAATGCAGATGAATTACGCAACCGTAAGGTAGAAGTATTGCGTGCCATGCGTCGTTTTTCGGCTGAGGATGTGCGGATGAGCACTGTAAGAGGTCAATATGGCAAGGGCTGGATAGAAGGTAAAGAAGTGCCGGGTTATCGAGAAGAATCGAAAGTTAATCCCGACTCGAATACCGAAACATTTGCTGCCATTAAGTTTTTTGTTGACAACTGGCGTTGGCAAGGCGTACCATTTTATCTGCGCACAGGTAAAAGATTGCACCAATCGTCGTCGGTTATCAGCATTCAGTTTAAGGATGTGCCACACCGTGTTTTCCCGGCCGAAGCTACCGAAAGCTGGCAGCAAAACAGGCTCATCATCAGCATACAGCCCGAAATGAGCATTCGTTTGCAGGTGCAGGCTAAACGCCCTGGTTTGGATATGATATTAAATACGGTTGATATGGTATTTGATTACAGCGGAACTTACACCAGCGACGCACCCGAAGCTTACGAAACTTTATTGCTGGATACCATGCTGGGCGACCAAACCCTGTTTATGCGCGGCGACCAGGTTGAAGAAGCATGGGAACTGATTATGCCGATACTGAAAACATGGGAATCGCGGAAGAGCATTAATTTCCCGAACTATTCGGCGGATTCGTGGGGGCCGGAAACTGCAGAGGCATTAATTGCCCGCGATGGTTTCCACTGGTTTACCTTACCGCTTAACGATAAAAAGAAGAAATAATGCTGCACATTTTTGATACAACTGATGAAGTATTAACAGCTTTGGCTGATTACTTTGTGAAAGCTGCTGATGAAGCCATTGCCGCGAATGGCCGTTTTGCCGTAGCGTTATCAGGCGGAAGTTCGCCTAAAAAACTTTATGAGCTTTTAGCTTCGAATGCGTACAGGCAGCAGGTTGACTGGAACAAAGTGTTTTTCTTTTTTGGTGATGAACGAAATGTACCTGATACGGATAAAGACAGCAATGCCTTGATGGCACAAAAAGCTTTATTTGATCCGTTAAAGATAGCAGCTACACAGATATTTAAAGTTAATACATCGTTACCACCAGCAGATGCTGCCAAGGCTTACACTAATGCCATTAATCAGTTTTATAACAATGAGCAGGCTGTGTTTGACCTTGTATTGTTAGGGCTGGGCGATAATTCGCATACTGCATCGTTATTCCCACATACCGAAATATTGCACGATACTACTATAGGTGTAAAAGCTGTTTTTTTAGAAGATCAGCAGATATATCGCATCAGTTTTACTGCACCTTTAATTAACCAGGCAGATAAAATAGCATTTTTGGTATATGGCGAAGGTAAAGCCGAAGCTGTGCACCATGTGCTTGAGGATGCCGAAAATATTGAAGAGTACCCGGCGCAGCTCATCAGGAAAGATGTAGATTGGTTTTTAGATAAACCTGCGGCATCAGCATTAACCGCATAACACAAAGAAGCCTGATTGATCAGGCAATCAGGCTTCTTATTATCAATTTATTTGGGGTAAAATAAATTCTCTCTAATCACCATTCCGGCGTTTTTTTTGTCTATCAGCTTATTTGCCCAGGGTAGCTATAGCATTTAATAGCACCATTTTGTTTGCAGGCTTTACCAAATAAGCCAACGGCCCCGTTTTTAATGCCTGGTTAATAATTTCAGGATCGCTAACGGATGACTGGTATATAAATGGGATCTTCAAATTTGCGTTGATATAATTAGCCAGATCGATACCGGTTTCTGTACCTTCCAGCAATATGTCGGTTATAACTAAATGAACCTCGTTATCTTTATGTTTCAAATCGTGAACGGCATCTTCATAAGAAGCAGCAGCGCCGATAATTTTGTGCCCTGCGTTTAAAATGATATGTTTTAATGAAGCCGAAATCAGGGGTTCGTCTTCAACAATGTAGATGTTCAACATTTTAAATATGATTCTCCTTTACACACTATAATAAGATAGGGGGGATACTTATTATAGTGTTAGTTTTTAATTAGGGTAGATGTATTATATTACTTGCTAAATTACCTTAATTGCGTAGCTAAGCACTAATTTTGGGGTGGACAAATACAGGACAAAGTTTGTAACTGCAATTATTTTATTTGGTATTGTTTGATTAATAATTAAAAAAATAAAAATGAAGTGCATTGATAATGAAGCAGTTAAAGCTGTGCTATGACTTTTTCAATGTCCTCATCGGGGTTAAGGTGTATTTTTTTCCGGAGCCGTTGTTTTGCTTTTTTTATCCCCTCAACGGTTATTCCAAGCATATTGGCCATCTCGTGGTTACTGAGCCCAAGTTTGATAAGAGACAGCAAGCGCGTATCGGTTACGGATAACCCGGGAAAGCTTTTTGCGAGATTATAAAAAAACATGCTGTGAACCTTGCTAAACAGCTTTTTAAAATCAGTCCACGATTCATCAGTCATGATATGGGTTTGCATCATTTTATCCAGCTTTTCAATTTCGCCTTTATCCGATAAATGGGCCTGCATGTGTTCTATTTTTTTCTTAAACTGTTCAATGGTTTCATTTTTAAGTTTCAGATTTTCGGTATACAGTATCAAAGCCGATGTTGCAGCTTTTAATTCTTCGTCGACATTGGATTTTTCGGATAATAATATTTCTTTATCCTTTTTGGCCTGTAATATTTTGCGCCTGTATTTAAAAGCATAAAAAGTCATTAACGAAACCAGGATGACTATAATCAATCCCATTTTAATGGCAGATAACTGGGCATTAGCTTTAAGCTGGTTGACCTGAAAAATATGTTTGTCCATAGCCCTCTGCAGACCTATCCTGTCAACAGCTATTATATTATCCTGCCTGATCACGCTGTCTTTAACAACTTCGAATTTTCTACGGAAGTAAAGAGCCTTTTTTAAGTTATTGGTGCGTTCAAAATATATAGCTTTAAGATTATAGAGCTCTGCCTGATATTTTAAAGGACTTGTTTTATCTTCACTAAGCAAAAACTCAATAGTAATCAGTTGGATTTCGGCTTCTTTAAGTTGATCGGTTTCAAGGCTTATTTTTGCTAATCTTAATAAATCAATAGCCGCATTTAAAAATTCCTGGTATTTTAATGATATCTGGTAATCATTTTCGATATATGGTAATGCTTTAGCATACTCGTTTTGCATAAAATATACAGAGCCTATATTGCCGTTTGCTATGCCTATCCATGCGGTATCCTTACCAGCCATAGCCATGTGCAGCACATAATTAAAAACAGACAACGCCTCTGGAAACTCGCCACGATTACGGTGAATAAGCCCGATCGTATTGGTCATGTTTATGCGGTTGCGCAATTTGTGGACGTTGTATTTTAATGCCTGGGTCAGGTAATTCTTACATTCGTCAT